>Ga0209689_1000144_pt1 | contig 41754 bp, 30 predicted proteins | sample GraSoiAngelo_149_FD_187119 | JGI IMG/M metagenome (GOLD analysis project Ga0209689, IMG submission 187119) | Grasslands soil microbial communities from the Angelo Coastal Reserve, California, USA - 14_1009_09_30cm (SPAdes) (version 2) | ecosystem: Environmental > Terrestrial > Soil > Grasslands ... | reverse complement strand
TAGTCTCTTACATTTTGATTCCTATCCTCGAACTCTTAGAATGCACTGGTTATATTACATCTGCATCTGGCTATGTACGTACTGTACGGTATTGCCGGGATATAATCGGCTGCCTATCATTTTAAGATAAGCAAGCTCTAAATGCTCCAATCCAGTGCGGCCGCTATCGAACCATCGGGAGGCAAAACCAGGTTACAAGTCTAATTGGATCCGGAAACAAGTCGGGTCAGAAGTGCGCTTCACCGAGGCTCCGCCGTGCTGAGCGAGATGCCGGATGGCGCTGTTTTCCGAGTGAAAGTCCGCCATAATCCGCTTTATCTTTTCGGTTCGAGCGATGTCGACGAGCTTTTTGATCAGCTCGGTGCCCAAGCCTTGGTGTTGAAACCTGTCAGCAACGATGACGCCTATTTCCGCTTCTTCCGCTGATGGCGCGCGCGATAGCCGGGCCACAGCGGTGATGCAGCTATTCCGCGTGTGCGCGTCCGTCAGCTCGGCAACGAGCGCCACTTCCCGGTCATAGTCAATGAAACACTTGCGGATGAGCCGTTCATGAGCAACCCGCGTGCTCAGCTGTGCCATATGAAAATAGCGCAAGTACACCGACTCTTCCGAGAGCGACTCGTGAAACCTCACCATCAAAGGCTCATCCTCGGGCCGGATCGGGCGAATGACGACTGCTGTTCCGTCCCTCATCTTCCAATGGGAAACATACTGGGACGGATACGGCCGAATCGCGGAACGCGGCAGGTCTTCATCCTTGATTTTCGGGTCAGCGAGAACCACGCGCGCATCCAGGGCCAGCAACTTATCGGAAGATATGACCAGGGGGTTGATATCAATTTCTGCAATCCGCGGCAGTTCGACCACAAGCTCGCTGAAGGCAACTAGTCCTGCTTTGAGGGCTTCCAGGTTTACGGCTTTGCGGCCGCGAACTCCCTGAAGCGCAGCGTAGATTCTGGTGAGTTCCATGAGGCGCAGGGCCAACGTCATGTTCAGCGGCGGCAAAGCCAAGGCGCGATCGCGATATACCTCGACAAGTTGGCCGCCCGAACCGAACAAAATTACCGGACCAAATACAGGGTCCACGTTGCTGCCGAGAATCAGTTCATAACTCTCCAGCCGCACCATCGGCTGAACCGTCACTCCCTGAAATGCTCCCTCGCCGGCCTTCGAGACCACTGACGACTGAATGGATCGAAATGCTTTTCGAACGGCAACCGCATTCGAAAGATCGAGCTCCACGCCGCCAACGTCCGTTTTATGCGTGATGGTCTCGGAATAGACTTTGAGTACGGCCGGGTAGCCAAACTCGGCCGCGTAGGCCACGGCCTGGTCTGCCGTTCGCGCCACGCGTGTTGGCACGCAGGGAATTCCGTACAGCGACAGCAGCTCTTTGGACTCGACTTCCGTCAGGAGCGTACGTCCGGTGGCTAACGTCCGGTCAACAAGCTTCTTCGCTTTCCGGACCCGTGATCGCGAATCGGTCCCCGAGGCTGTCAGCGCGGGAGTCTCATATAAGGCGCGAAGATGACTCGAGTAGCTCCACATGTAATCGAAGGCGCGCGCCGCCGTATCGGGATATGCGAATGTCGGAATCCCCGCGGCGTTCAGGATCGCCTCGCCCTCGGCGACCGCTGGCCCACCCATCCAGCTTGCCAGCACTGGCTTGCCGCGCCCTTGTGCATAAGGGGCCAGGCGCCGGGCGACCTCCGCGGGATCCGTCATTCCTTGGGGAGCGAGGATCACCAAGAGCCCATCGCTGCCAGGATCGGCAATGGCGATCTCGACGGCTTTTCCATAGTGCTCCGCGCCTGCATCTCCAAGGATGTCGATGGGATTCGCGTGGCTCCAGTGAGAAGGGAGGAAGGCATTCAAGGCCCGTAGAGAGTCTTCGGACAGGGATGCCAGTTCCCCGCCATTGGGGATCAAGGCGTCCGTAGCCAGCACGCCCGGACCGCCAGCATTGGTCACAATTGTAAGCCGAGGTCCTCGCGGCCGGGGTTGCTTGCTTAAAACTTCCGCCATATAGAACAAGTCAGCGATGCTTTGCACGCGAAGCACACCGCACCGGCGAAGTGCGGCATCAAAGACATCATCACTGCCGGTCATGGCGCCGGTGTGCGATGAGGCAGCCTTCGAAGCGGCTTCAGTCCGACCAGCCTTGATGACGATGATGGGTTTGCTCAATGTGACTTCTCGCGCAGCGGAGAGAAAGGAGCGTGCGTCGGCTACCGATTCGACGTATAGAAGAATACTTTTCGTTTGCGGGTCTTCACCATAGAAGGAAATCAGATCGCCCCAATCGACATCGAGCATGGAACCCGTGGACACGATGGCGCTGAAACCTACCTGTTCGCGCAAGCTCCAGTCCAGAACGGCGGTCAATAGCGCACCACTCTGGCTCAGAAAAGCGACGTTGCCAGTCCGTGCAAGATCGTGAGCAAATGTTGCGTTGAGCCCGATGGAAGGATTCATCATTCCAAGGCAATTGGGGCCAACCAACCGCATCGAACCACGGCGCAACTCCGCCTGAATCAGGCGCTCAAGCTCCACGCCTTCCGCGCCACGCTCCTTGAAACCAGCGGAAATCACGATGGCCGAGCGTGCGCCCGCAGCCACACATTCGCGAACCACGCCGGGCACCGTGACCGCCGGCGTTGCAATAACAGCGAGGTCGACCGGCTCCGGCAGCGTCGCCACGGTCGGATAGCACTTAACTCCCAGCAATTCGGAATGCTTGGGATTCACGGCAAATACCTGCCCGCGATAGGAGCTGTGAACAAGATTCTCGAGAATCGTCCGGCCCACACTCCCTTCGCGTTCCGTGGCGCCGACTACGGCAACGGTCGCCGGTGCGAAGAGACTTTCAAGAGCGGAGCGTGTACGACTCAAAGAACTGGCCACCATGGACGACGCCATAATTATCCCCACCCCACGAGGTTCTTTCTCTACGCCTATAGTGCATCAGACTACACGAATTGATTGACAGCGGTGCAAAACGAATCGCAACTTCCGCAGCTCGGACCTGCCAATCTAACTCTATTCAGCCCCGGACGGTCAGCACCGGACAGGTGGCGCGTGCCACGACCTTGTGGGCTATGGTGCGCTCGAGATGCGTGGCTGCCCCCAGGTGCCCGGCAGCGTCGCGCACTCCCAACACGATCAGATCGGCTTCGAGTTCCATGGTAGCTTCGAGAATTCGCTCCGCGGGGTTTCCGAAACGCACGGTAGCCTCGGGACGACACCACAGCTCCGCCTCCGGGGGAATCAACTCGTAGAGCTGATGCATCACATTGGCCACTGAGTCTTGCGGGGTCCTCTTCCTCATCTTGGAATCTGGGTCAGGCATCACGTGCAGAAGCACGAGTCGCGCTTGATTCTCCTGGGCCATGGAAATGGCGTACGGCGCTGCCGCCTGCGCTTCCTTCGTGAAATCGGTTGCAAACAGCACGCGACGAAATTGGCCCCGGCTATGAAAGCCTTTTCTTACGGACGGACCAATCGTGAGAACCGGAACACCGGCTCGCCTGAAGATTTCTTCCGCTACGGAACCGAGCAACAGCTTCATAGCGCCGGTGCGTCCATGCGTACCCAAAATCACCAAGTCAACCTCACACTCGCTCAATGCCTGCTCCACTGGCGACCAAACCGACTCGGCCCGGACAAGCATGGTCTCGTGAGGCACTCCAACGAGCTGTGCGTCAACTCGTTGCATTCCCGCTTGCGCGCCTTCCTCCAATCCCTCGATAGCGGCCGCAGCTAACTCCGGGGTAGCGTAAGCCAATGAGACTGGAGTCAGCACATGCATGGCGTACACCTTGGACTCATACTCGCGGGCAATGGCTATCGCAAAGGGAACTGCGAGTTCAGATGGCTCAGAAAAATCCGTCAAAAGCAGGATGGTTTTCAGGGCCAGTCGTACTCCCGTCTCGATGGCGCTCATGATCCACCTCGTGGTTCGCAGAGTACGGCAAAGCAAGAACGACATTCCGTGATTTCGGTCACCTGAACATGTGACCGTGGTCACAGAATGGTGTGGCCTCTGACTTCGAATCATCTGTCAAACACGCAAGGCCAACCGAAGACTGGTCCAGGCGGGTTATGCGCTTATCATTGCTACCGAATGCGGACCCCGACAACTCCGTGCACCAGCAGGCTTTGCCAGGAGTGTTCAATCTTGGAAAGGCGTGCTCACATCCGGGAGGTCGCAATGAAATACCTCTATTCCACGAGTTGGAGGTTTAAGGCGATGCGCACGCCGTTCACCAAGATGAAACTCTGATCGAGTAATTGCTGGTTCGTAATCTCGGCGTTGACGAATTGCTTGAGAGCAGTTCGCGGACAGATAAATTCAATCGCTTCGGAAGTGCCTTTCGCGCCAGGGGAAAGTTTGTTCAGAACGGAAAAGTCAAAGAGCTGGAATTCCAAATCAGGCGAGATTTTATCTGCTAGATCCTTGAGTTGAGGGGCCAGAAATAGGTCAAAGCTCTGTGCGGCCCGCTTGTAGATGGAGCCTTTCATGGGCCCGAACTGGATGGAATTTCGCAAGGTCATCTGGAGTGCGATCTGCTCGCGGAAAATCACGAAAGTAGGCAGGGCGTAATCGACAAAATGAAATTTCGTTTTACCCTCCTTAGCGAGAATGGCAAGTTGCGATTGATACTTTTCGCCTAGGCGGTTTGCGTCAGCCTGCGTGGGCGGAGCGCTCGCCGGTTGTGGATCTGCAGCCTTGGATGAAGGGGGACCTGGACTGGCGGTTGCGGAAAAGGCATCCGCTGGGGCCGGTTCAACCGGAGACACGGATGGCCGCGAGAGCTTTGATTGGAGTAAGGAAGAGCGACCCGCTTCAGTCGAAGAACGCGCCGTAGAAGTTGCATCCGGTTTAGCAGGGAGGGACCGCGCCAACGCCTGAACGTTGAGGGGATCTCGTTCCGATAGCGAAAGGCCAAACTCGGTTCCACTGACATAAACTTTCGAACGATTCACAATTTCCTGGCGCTCGGGATCCGTTGAGGCGCGCGACAGCGTCCAGGCGTCGTCGCGATCGAGCACGACTACGAGGATTTCTTTTCCTTCATAGTCGTAGCCGCGATCCCGTGTGCGGACGTGCTGAGAAATTTCAAAACCGAAGCCACTGCACGCCAAGTCTTGGGGCAGAGATGCAGTCATCAAATCCAGGATAGGAAGGAGTACGGCGCGAAACGTACTGGCAGCGCGTTCGTTTTGCGTGAAACGAGCGGCGTCATAGGCAGCATTGTAATTTCCAGTCAATTTCAGAATCACGTGATCTTGAAAACGGACGAACTCCAGGCCGCGTGAGTCGGCCTCCGCTTGCTGCGCCGGATCGAGGCCAACAAACCGGCTGAGATAGAAAGGGAAGGGGAATTTCGTCTTGGCGATCGATTGATTGAGAGTCTTCAACTGCTGGAAATACGATTCTTCGAGTGCCTTGAGATCGGGATTCAGGATTTCAGACGGGCTCACTTGTGCTGACACAGGTGGCATGGAAAAACTCAGCGCCAGTCCGGTTGCCAAGAAAAATGTTCTGCGACTGAAGCGGAAAGATAGCCTGAGTTTCAGTTGTCGCACGAGGGCACCTCTTATTTGGCCGAATATTGTGACCCGGCTCGCGCCGGGGGTTGATAGGACGGCTGGGCGATGGCCCGAGCGAAGGCAATCACCGAGCGGATTTCCCCTGTCGAGAGCATACGTCCGTATGGCGGCATCATCGCCGACTTGCCCATCGCCGTGCCACCGAGTGTAACGATATTGAGCATGTACTCGTCGCTTTCCGCGTTCAGCGTTGCACCGTCGTTCAGCAAGGGTGGAACAGGCGTCAGGTTTGAACGATTCGATGGACCGGCAGGCGTGGCGTCTGCGTGGCACCAGACACACTGTTGGTAAAAAATGCGTTTCCCTTGCGCTTGTTCATAACTCAGGGGAATGACGTGCTGTGCATCGGTCCAGTCTACCTCTGTATCGTAAGCGGTTAGCAGCGGGTCCCCTTTGGCGGTTTCGGCATGCTTGCGGCACCCGGCGGTGCCGGCGAGAGTCACCACTAGGAGAACGCTGATCCAGACATGGAATCTCATCGGCCGGACCCTTGAGTTGCAACGTGCCTGGCATTGGTACTCGCAGTTTTTTGTGGGCTGATGCTCTGCCGCAAGGTCATCAGATACGCCGTTAAAGCTCGGACTTCATCCTCAGTAAAATTTCGTCGCGGCTCAATGGTATTCGGAACGAGCGCATGAGGATTTCTGAGCCAAGCCTCGATCCATGCGGCCGTGAGCCAGCCGCCAGCGTTGTTCAGGTTGGGCCCAACGTATCCGCCGGTGCCGCCGATAGTGTGGCATGCTTGGCATTGGTATTTCACTTCGTAGAGTTGTTTGCCCAGTGCCACCATGGCGGGTGTGAACTGTTTCGCATCAATACGAGTCGGATTCGCCGCCGGGTGCTGCAAGACCATCACCATGTAGTCGGCGAGTGTCGCTGCCTCCTTATCAGTCATATTGAATTGCGGCATGCGCAAGATGAGCGTTGGCCGCAGCGTTTGCGGATTCTTTAAGAACTCCACGAGCCACCCCCGCTGGGCGCGGCTGCCCTCGTAGGTCAGATCGGGAGCCAGGTCGCCGCCGTAACCGTTGAACTTGTGGCAGGTATAGCATTTGTAGCGCTCGTAGACTTCGCCAAACGCACCCATCGGATGGAAAACAGCTTTCTTGCGAGGCACAACCAGATTTTCGAGGGCACTCGTCGCGGGCGGGCCCTTCATGCTAAGGAGAGCAGTTGTGATAGCGTCCAAATCAGATTGATTCCAGTTGTACTGCGGCATTCGCGCCGCAGCATTCACGGACGTGGGGTCCTGCAGTTTCGCCTGGATGTAGGCCACAAGATTGTGTGGAATCTTGGCTACGCCGAATTCCAGATCGGAGGCGTTTTTCCCTCCAAGTGCGCTCAGGTCCGGTCCAAAATCTTTCTGCGGATTCAGGCCCTGAATCGAATGGCAGCTCGCGCACCCCTTCTCCAGAAAGAGGCGATGTCCAAGCTGAATTTCTTGCTCAGTTGGTTGCCCGAGCTGCGGAACGCCAGTGAGCAGATCGGAATCAGTTAGCTTGGTGGTGATGTACTGCGTCACTTTGTAGAGATCTTCATCCGACCAGCCGTAGCGCGGCATCCGGGTGTGGGACAGATAGTCTTGCGGGTCGCGCAGCCACGCGATGAGCCAATCGGGGTTGACCTTACTGCCGACTTTGGTGAGCTCCGGACCAATATCGCCGCCGATCAGCTTGATTTCCCCGGCGCGAGTGACCGCCAGTGAGTGGCACGTCGAGCAGAACATTTGCCGGAAACGTAGTTCACCCTGGGAGATTAATTCCGGATTATTGCTCCAGACGCCAACGACGCGGGCATCGATCTTGTATGGCACCACGGCTTGTGCTTTTTGAATGCTGAGGTACCCGGAAAGTCCGCGAAGTTCGGTTTCACTCAGACGAAACTTCGGCATGCGCGGCTCTTCTTCCGTCTCGTAGCCATTCACTGTGACATTGCCGTCTTTGTCGACGATCGTGCGCGGCTCCTTCAGCCATTTATAAATCCACTCACGGCTGACTTTCGTCCCGATGTTCGTGAGATCGGGACCGAGCATGGCGGAACGCTCGATTCCCGGCAGGCGATGGCAGCCTTGACAATTCAGTTCAGCCAAGAGCTCGCGGCCGCGTGTCAGCTGGGGCGTCTCGGGCAGGTCGGCGTAGTGACATGTGCCACACGACGCTTGAATGAAGCGGGTCGGCAATATCGGTTGTTCCCAAGCAAGCGTCGATTCGTGAGCTTCAGCGACTTCTGTGGCGGGACCCTGGCCCCGGTGACAGACGGTGCAGCCCCAATCGCGAACGTTGTGCGGAATGGGCGGGTGCGCGCGAAAAGCTCTAGGCACCGCTCTGTCCGCGAGGCTGGCCTGCGTCATCCCCTGATGGCAAGTGGTGCATCGGTCGACGACATTCATTTCGGGCAGCCAGATCTGATCGATGTCGGGATGGTAATCGGCCAACAGCTTCTTGGTGTCAGCGCGGCCCTGTGCAAATCGCAGGTAGGAGCGTTTGTACTGCTTCCACTCGCGGCGAAAGTCTTTGAAGGGCGAGATTGCGAGGACAACCAGGAACACGACACTCGAAGCCGCAAAGATCAGGCGCGTGCGGCCAGTTAATTTGCTCATCTCTTCAGCCGGCATGAGTTCTCCACGGCCACACCCACGACCAGCCTGGGCCCCGGAAAAAAGTCCCCACCACGGTCAAACAGATAGCGACAGCGATGAACCACGTCATTACCCACCAGGAGAGCGGCTTGGTGGCTAGCGCCCGCAGCCAGCCCTTTTTCCCCTGCCTCACGACATAAGAAAAAAGCAAGAGAGTGGCAACCAGCGCTGTGGGAGCAAGAATCGTCCAAGCATGGAATACTGCCAGAAACGCGAGGAGGACGATCACAGTGATGAGGACAGCCCGCAGATTGTGCCACGGCCGCCGAGCCCAGATCGCCTCACCCTCAATATTCACGTTGAAATAAGGAATGACCACCAGCGCGATCACCACTAATGTCGGAATCAATATTCCGGCGACGAATGGCGGGAAAAAATGCAGCAGTTCCTGAAGGCCAAGAAAATACCAGGGGGCCTTGGCAGGATTCGGGGTAAGCAGCGGATTGGCCAGCTGCTCGAGCGGGGCGTCCCAGAAAAGTGCGACGAGCACCATGGCAATCACGAGCAGCTGAAATGCCATCGCCTCGCGGATCAAGAGATGGGGATAAGTCATCAACTGCGGGCCGGGATCGCCCACAACCTTAGCGGAAGTCTTTTTCGTGACAAAAACGACGCGCCGTGCTTCTTTCTTCGCGTCCGAGCTGAAACCGGTTTCGATTTTATTCTTTTCCATCATCACCCTTGGACCTTGCCGTCAGACCACCGTCCTTTTGCACACGCCAGAAATGAATTCCGATGAGCAAGAACGCCAGGAGCGGAAGAATCACAACGTGAAGCACGTAGAAACGCAGCAACGCGTTTTCTCCGACGATGTTCCCGCCCAACAGGAGGAAGCGAGTCTTGTTGCCGACTACAGGCATAGCGGAAATGATGTTTGTGCCGACGGTCACGGCCCAAAAGGCAAGCTGGTCCCAGGGCAAGAGATACCCCGTGTAGCTGAGGAACAGCGTGACCAGAAGAAGCACGACACCCACCACCCAGTTGAACTCATGCGGCGGTTTGTAGCCCCCGCGGTAGAACACGTGAAACATGTGCCAGAAGACGGCGAAGACCATTAAATGCGCGGCCAGCCGGTGAAGATTGCGAAGAAAGATGCCATTCGCAACCACGAATTGAAGATCCTTCATATCCCGGTAGGCATGCGGCACGGCCGGGTGGTAATAGAACATCAGCAAAATGCCAGTGACGAAAAGAACGATGAAAAGGATGAATGAGATCGAGCCGAGGTAATACGAGGCCCGCACGCGGAGGGACTTCTCTCTAACCTTGACGGGCAACCAGTGGAGGAAAAGGTTGCCGAAGACGGCGATGCTGCGAGTGCGGTTAGTATTCGCGGGGCCGCGGCGAAAAATGGATTTCCAGACCTTCGTTTCGCGAAGGTTTTGTAGCGCGGAGTGAAGAGTCGCAGCCATTGTCTCACTTAGACTTTCAGAACCTGCTCCGACTTAATCTCTTGCAACTTGTCAACCAGCAACTCCCCATCCGATGTCAGCGAGATAGCGAAGTGCGGAAGAGGCCGCGGGGCGGGACCTTCGACCTTTGTGCCGTCGGATTTGAACTTACTACCATGGCATGGGCACGCAATCATTTCGGCGTCGGGCTTCCATTGCGTAACGCAGCCAAGATGGGTGCAGACGGCGGAGACAGCATAGAAGCCCTCCGGCATGCGCACGATGTAAACCTGCTGGTCCTGAAGAAACGTCACCGAATGCACAGGATAAAGATCGGGATTGCCGGCGCGAAAGCTCGTCGGCGGCTCAAACAGGACGTTGGGCGAGAAAAATTGATAGGTCACGGCAACCGACCCTGCGCCGGCGATACCGAGGGCACCCCAAGTGATTTCGTTCAAGAAATCGCGCCGGGTGATCTCACTAGCGGCAGCGCCGGAGAGGGGCACTCCAGGGAGCGCGGGATCTTTTATTTCACTCATGAGTGGAGAACCATCTCCTCAATTTGTACTAAATTCGGGTCGCGATCGAAAACCTCAAAAGCTTCCATGGTGATGGTGTGAACCGGGCAGCGCTCCGCGCAAAGGCCGCAACGGATGCAAATGGTTTCGTCTTTCACCATTACCGAACCTTTTGCGGTGGAAAGCTCTTCGGGCGAGAGGTGCAGAAGTTCGTGACTCCGAGAGTCGGACGTGGTGGACAACAGCTGTATGCTTTCATCGGAAAATTCGAATTGGCTAAGCGGGACGAGCTGCAGACAGTTTTCCGGACAAACATCGACACAGCCGCCACAGAGGATGCACTCAGTGCCGTTCACCTCGGTCCCTTCAAAAATGGTGTTGATCCAGCACTGCAGGCAGCGCGACGCTTCCCGCCTGGCCTGCTCTTCTGTAAAGCCGATTTCGACTTCGGCTATACCGGTGCGCCGTTCGAGAGGGATGACCGGGACGGCTAAACGTGAATATTCATCGTATCGCTCGGCCATTTTGTGATGATCGAGAACAGTGATTTGCACATACTGGGGCTTGGGCTTCCACTCGGGTCCCCGGATAAATTTGTCGATTTCTTCAGCGGCTTTTTTGCCATCCGCAACAGCATTGATGATCAGGCGCGGACCAAAGGCGATGTCCCCGGCTGCGAAAATTCCCGACGCCGTCGTCATAAGCGTAGCGGGATCGATCTTCAGGGTGCCTTGCCGCGTCGTTTCGAGGCCATCGGCGGGCTTGAGAAAGGAAAGATCGGAGGCTTGCCCGATGGCCAGGATTATTGTGTCACATGGAATGATTGTTTCCGTGCCGGGAGCGAAGGTAGGGCTAAACCGCCGTTGGGCGTCGAATACGGACGTGCACTTGATCACTTCGAGGCCAGTTACCTTGCCATTCTGACCGACGAATTGTTTCGGACCGAGCGAGGGATGAATCCTGATGCCCTCTACCAAGCCCTCTTCAATTTCTTCTTCCGAAGCGGGCATTTCCTGGCGCGATTCGAGGCACACGAGGTGCACTTCACGAGCGCCCATGCGTAACGCCTGACGGGAAACATCCATGAACTCCTTCATGGCCACGTCCATCTCGCTGGAAGTCAGTTGGTCTGGAAGCCCCGCACTGGATTCTGTGTCCGCCGTAAGCTTCTGCTGTTCACGCATGGCGGAACGCGCCACGTCGATCGCTACGTTGCCTCCCCCGATGACGACGACTTGCTTACCGATAGAGAAGCGGTAGCCAAGATTGACGTTGAGGAGAAAATCGATGCCTTTCACGACTCCATCCAGCTCATGCCCCGCTAGATTGAGGTCGCGGCTCTTGTGCAGGCCAAAGGCGAGCAGCACGGCTTTGTAGCCCTGGCGGCGGAGATCCTCCAGGGAAAAGTCACGACCCAGCCGCATGTTCAGGCGGAGTTCCGGGCCGAGGTCGAGAATTTCGCGAATCTGAGACTGCAAAACGTCGCGGGGCAGGCGATATTCCGGAATGCCGAGATGCATCATTCCACCCGGCACCGGCGCAGCCTCAAAAACCGTCACGGGATAACCGAGCAGCGCCAGATCATGCGCGGCGGACATACCGGCAGGACCGGAGCCGATGACTGCGATTTTTTCTGGTCGGACGGTGCGTGGGCTCCCCGAAAAGACATCGATGGGATTGCGCGATTCCGGACCATGGCGCTCGGTGACGAATCGCTTCAAGGCGCGGATGGAAATGGGCATGTCGAATTGCCCGCGCCGACAGGCGGGTTCGCACGGATGCCCGCACACCCGGCCACAGATAGAAGCGAATGGATTGGGGGCGCGGGCGTAGCGGTAAGCTTCCTCGTATCTCTCCTGCGCAATGAGCGCGACGTAGCGTCCGGCCTGCGTGTGCACAGGACAGGCCTGCATGCAGGGGAAGTTCGATTCGAGCCACTCCAGGTCGACTAGTTTGGTTCGGCTGGCCACGAGGCGCGTCCCGCGTCCCTTTCTCGTTATTTCTTGACCGTCAATTCCAGCGTTGCTGTTGCGGAGCTGACATCCACCGGTTGCGTGGTTGGTTTCCCATCTTCGCTCCAAGTCTTCAACGTGTACTTTCCCGCGGGAATATTCTTGATTTCGAAACTGCCGTCTTTGTTGGTCACAGCAAAATAAGGCGTAGGCACAACGACGACGTAGCCAGACATTTCGGGATGCACGTTGCAAAGGAGAGAAGCCGTGCCGAGGTCATTGAATTGGAACGGTTTCTTCTCACCCTTCGGCCAGGTGCCAAGATTGTGAGAGAGCTTCTTGTTTCCGCTGACCGAAGGCCAGTAAACATTGTGGCCGACGGGATCGCTGTTCAGGAACTCTACCGTTGTTCCCTGCTGCACCGCGACCACATGAGGAAGGAACGCCATTTTCCGCTGGTCGATCACCACGTGGTCTTTCGGCGGATCGAACTTCTGGTCGGCAATCGCGTCGATGTACACGGCTATGTTTTCTGAAGACTTGATCCCCTGCACGCTGACCTTGCCTTTGATTTCATTGGCCCAACTCGCCCCTGCCAGGGCCAACGTGAGGCTTGCTGCGACTGCTGCCTTTGCTGCTATTTTCGCTAGACTCATGACATTCCTCTCGTATTTGATGTGCGTGCGATTCGTTTTCCGAGTCCAATCTTTCTAGAAGACGTAGTCGATGCCCGTCTGGAATGTGTTGGGGCGGAAGAAAAGCGGATTTCCCGTTAGGGGATCCGTGTAGGGCTGCCCAAAAGTGTATTGGTATTCGCCAACGACCTTGATGTTGGCGCGCACCAGCACCTGGAAGCCCGGACTGAAACGGTTCCGCGTGTGATACTGCGATGCTGGTGTGCCATTCACGAAATCTGAGTGCGAATTCACTGCGTCGTAATGAAACGTCCCGATCAGCCACGGATAGAACCAGTAATTGGCGCCAGCGAACCCGCCGGAGAATTTAACGGCAGGAGCAGCAGCGATGGTCGAAGGCGTTCCGACGGTAACCACGTGGTTGTCGTCATGGCCAAACATCCCCAGTCCGAATAGCTCCAGTTTCCTGTATTTGAAGCGGAGATCGCCGCCCACGCGATAGAAGGGTTCGTCGATGGCGGCCAGTCCCGGGAAGAGCACGCCATCCTGGTTCTGTTGGTTCTTGCCATAGTAGTAGAAGAATCCCAGCCGGACCGAGGAGTGGTCCCGGGGACCGGTTGGCCCCGCTGCCTGGATGGCATTGCGGCTTTCCGGGTCGCGCTCCAGATTAAATTTCTGAGAGAGGCGAACGTAGACATCTTTCGAACTCCGCGTGGCCGTTCCAACATTGCTTCCATTCGTGACGGCAACCGACCAATTGAAGTTTCCGTTGTTTGGAGTGCCGCCGAACTCGATGCCGCGCTGCGGCGAACCGAAAATTGTCGGATTGTTTGTCGTACCCGGAGGTACCGCTACATTCGCTTCACCGTAAATATCAAACGGCGACAGATAGATGGTCTTCGCCTGTGTGAAAGGCAAATCCAGTTCGAATTGTCCGAATCGGACGTTCAGCGCATTCTTCGGCAACCCGATGCCGTGGCCCAAATCGTTATACTTGAGCCAACCGTCACCCAGGCCGCCGTCGGCGTTGGCCGCTCCGACAGAAATGTCATCATCAATCCAAAACGAGATATTTTGCCCATAGCTCCCCGCGCTGATGATGGTGAAGGTGTTGGGAGCAAAAAGGTCCGTCCGCGGCGTGAATCCGTTCTGCTGGATGACCCCCGCTGGTTGCTTGCGGTTCAGACTGAAATTCCCTTCGTACCGGAAGGCGATTGGCAGGTATCCAGGAATCTCACCGGGATAGACCGCACCAGGGAAGGCCTCCTTCTGCGCCTTTGACCCCAGCAAGACCGGGGGCTCTTTCACAAAGACCTCGTCGTCCTTCGGGAACTTGAATCCGTTCTTCTTGAAGGCTTCTCCGAAGTCGTTCAATTCCGGATAGTTGTTATGGCACGTGGTGCACGATGTCTGGTACTTTCGCGAAAACGCGGGGATCGCGGACGTCTTAGGCACCAACACAAGCATGACCCACACAACCACCACCGCCGCCATCAGACTCGCCATAATGCTGGTATTGAGACGACCTTTCATTCGCTTGCCCTCCAAGTCTTGCCCACGGAACCGCGGGCCAAGTTCTCCAGACTCACCGTAAGGCTTTGATGGTCTGCATTGTCGCTTGTTGTTTGGTTGACCTACCGTGACGCACGTCACCGATCGATGTGACGGACATCACAAGCGAAGAGAATTTCCGGGAAGGGGAAAGGAGCTAAGCGTCCACGACGCTTTCGAGCCCCGCCTTATTTTTGATGATAAGTGTCGAACCTTTCACTTGCAAGAAATGTTTTTTCTTGAAATCGGCGAACAGCCGCGTCACCGTCTCTCGCGAAGCTCCGATCATCTGGGCGATCTCTTCGTGCGTGAGGGTAAGCGTGAGCTTCACCTCGCCTTTCTCTTCATCATGGTTTGCACAGAGATCTAGCAGGAAGCGGGCCAACTTCTCAGCTGCGGAACGAGAGAGCCCAATGGTGCGCATTTCCGCGATCGCCAAATGATACGTTTCACCGAGCTGCTGCGCGACGCGCAGCGCGGCCTCGCCATGCTCACGCAGGAACAGCAAGAAATCTGTTCGAGAAATGAAATTTGCTTGCGTAGGTTCGATTACATCGGCGGTGAGCTCATAAGATTTGCCGGTGACCGTCGCCGGCAGGCCCAGGACCTCTCCCGGTTCCGAGATCCTAAGAATGAGACTTTTCCCATCGGCAGAGGAGGTCGACAGTTTGACCTTGCCACTGCATAAAATGAAAACTCCGCGCGGTGACTGCCCTTCTACGAACAGAGTTGCCCCCTTCGGATAAGCCGCCGCCGAGGTGATGGCCGCCAACTTCTGCACCGCAGGGGGAGGAAGGTTACAAAAGAGCCGATCCTCGCGGTGGGGGCAGGACAGACAGCTCTCAATGATTTCTAAACCGTAAGGGGCGCGCATGAAGTCACCGCCCCGGAGTATACCTCCCTCCCTGCGCGACACAAAACGAAACCCGCTTGGCATATGCAGCCATCCGCAAATGAGAACTGCTTTCACATTTAGCGCAATCGAAGGCTAACCGCTGTGATGGCCGTCACAGAGCCGCGTGACGGGGGTTACAGCAACCTCTTGCTCAAGGGCCCATATTTTGAATCCGTGGGAGGTGCAAGATGCGAAAGGATGAGCGTGACCTGTTGGAGGTCTTGAAATTTGAACTTCAATTCCTCGAAGAAGGAGGTTATGGGCGTTCGCCAAAAACACCCTGGAGACCTCAATATATTTTCGAGGACTCTCTCACATGCATGAACTACGATTGCAACGATCACCCCGGTCCGTGCCGTGATTGTGTTCTGACGCACCTGGTGCCACCCGAGCGCCGCTCCGAAGAGATTCCCTGCCGCCACATTCCATTCAATGTATCTGGTGAAACGCTAGATTCCCTTTACCGCTACAGCGATCAGAACGAGATCGAAGAAACCGTTGGAAGCTGGCTGAGGGCAACTATTCAGCGTCTCGAAAAGGAACGGGCGGCCGCCCGACAGGCGCACTCCGGCAGGGGAACGTTGAGAGGTACGCCGCTGTACCAGAAGCAGCATCCCAAGTGTGCCAACCCGGTCTGTCCGACTGCCTTTCATTGGACCGGGGGTGGCAAATTCTTCCGGTTTCGGCGCGATCCGATTTCAACAAATGGGAAAAACTCAACAGCTGATTCGCCAGGTGGAATTCACGGCGTAAACCATTATTGGCTGTGTGAGCGCTGCTCACGGGTCTTTACTCTGGTGTACGAGGAAGGAAACGGAGTCCTGCTCAAGGTGCTCTGGCCGGAACTCCCCGTCGCGGAAGCTCACAAGGAGTTGTCGGCAACATAGCGGGTCTTCTGCTTGGGGCCGCGCATTCCTTTCGTCCTAGAGTAACCCCGCCTCGTTCTTACTGTAATTCTCCGCCGACCTCTTGGGTATCAGTGTGCACCCGCATAGCCTGTGAGCCTCGCCATCCCTAGTGTGGCGGGCTGTTCAACTGCCAGCCGACGCACTTGGCTTGCGGCCCCTGCGGTAAGATGTCATTTGCTGGTCTGCTTGCATCGGCGGACTAGATGCAACCGAGGGAGGGTAGTCTTATGGCTACGGCCGCGGGTTCAACAAGGCCTCATGAATCCGACGAGCCTTTGTCCACCGAAGAGCTGCGCAAGATGCATGCCTACTGGCGCGCTGTGAATTACCTTTCCGTAGGGCAGATCTACCTTTATGGCAATCCACTGCTTCATGAACCACTGAAAATCGAACACATCAAGCCGCGGTTACTGGGTCATTGGGGAACGACGCCAGGACTAAATTTCATCTATGTTCATTTCAATCGGTTGATTAAAAAGCACGGCCTGAACGTTATCTACGTCACGGGCCCCGGTCACGGAGGACCCGGTTTGGTTGCCAACACCTACCTGGAGGGCACCTACAGCGAACTTTACCCCAACATTTCACAAACCGATGAGGGCCTGAAGAAACTCTTTAAGCAGTTCTCGTTCCCCGGAGGTATTCCAAGCCACGTCGCACCAGAGACACCCGGCTCGATTCACGAAGGTGGTGAACTAGGATACTCAATTGCTCACGCTTATGGCGCCGCGTTCGATAATCCGGACTTGCTGGTTTGTTGTGTTGTGGGTGATGGCGAGGCCGAGACCGGGCCGCTGGCTGGGAGTTGGCACTCCAACAAGTTTCTGAACCCCGCTCGCGACGGCGTGGTTCTTCCCATACTGCACCTGAACGGTTACAAAATCGCGAACCCCACGATACTGGGGCGTCTAGGTGACGCGGAATTGACTGAACTTTTCACCGGCTATGGTTACAAGCCGCATTTTGTGGGAGGCCATGAACCAGAGAGGATGCACCAGCTCATGGCCCACACGCTCGAGGCGGTCATCCAGGAAATTCACGCCATTCAGAATGCCGCCCGCAAGGAGCGGTGTACCGGACTTCCGGTGTGGCCGATGATCATCCTGCGAACGCCGAAGGGTTGGACAGGACCAAAGATAGTGGACGGAAAACCGGTCGAAGACACTTGGCGTGCGCACCAGGTCCCAGTTACGAATTTTGTGTCACGCCCTGACCACGTAAAGATATTGGAAGAGTGGCTCAAGAGCTACCGGCCAGAAGAGCTGTTCGACGGAAGCGGCAAGCTGATTCCAGAGCTAGCCGAACTCGCGCCGAGTGGGACAAGCAGGATGGGCGCCAATCCGCATGCGAATGGAGGACTGCTGCTTAAGGACCTGGTGATGCCCGACTTCCGCGAATATGCCGTGAGCGTGCCAAAGCCAGGCATCGAGATCGCGGAAGCCACTCGAGTCTTAGGAAACCTTCTGCGTGATGTTATGAAAGGCAACGCGGGCTCAAAGAACTTCCGGGTATTTGGTCCCGACGAGACCGCCTCAAACCGTCTAGATGCTGTGTTCGAAGTCACTGACAAAGTTTTCTTGGGGCCGGTTCTTCCTACGGACGAGCACCTCTCAAGAGATGGCCGTGTGATGGAGGTGCTCAGTGAGCATATGTGCCAGGGCTGGCTCGAGGGTTATCTGCTTACTGGCCGCCATGGCTTTTTCTCCTGCTACGAAGCTTTCATTCACATCGTAGACTCCATGTTCAATCAGCACGCAAAGTGGCTCAAGGTAACGAGAAATATTCCTTGGCGACGCCCGATCGCCTCACTGAATTACCTACTTAGCTCACACGTTTGGCGCCAAGACCATAACGGCTTCACCCACCAAGACCCTGGCTTCATCGACCATGTCGTAAACAAGAAGGCGGATATTGTCCGCGTGTACCTTCCTCCGGATGCCAACACGCTGCTTTCGGTGGCTGATCACTGCCTCCGCAGCCGAAACTACGTCAACGTTATCGTTGCCGGAAAGCAGCCGGCGCTGCAGTGGCTCGAAATGGAATCAGCCATCCAGCATTGCACGAATGGAATCGGAATCTGGCAATGGGCTTCGAACGACCAGGGAAGCGATCCGGATGTGGTGATGGCCTGTGCCGGAGATGTCCCGACACTCGAGACGCTTGCGGCCGTCGATCTGTTGCGCCAGCACTTTCCTGATATCAAGGTCCGGGTCGTCAATGTGGTTGACTTGATGACCATCCAGCCCTCAACCGAACATCCCCATGGCCTCTCCGACCGTGAGTTCGACTCCATATTCACAATCGACAAGCCGGTCATCTTTGCCTATCACGGCTATCCTTGGCTGATCCACCGGCTGACTTATCGACGCACGAATCATGACAACTTCCATGTCCGCGGATATAAGGAAGAGGGCACGACGACCACTCCCTTCGATATGACGGTCCTAAACGATTTGGATCGATTTCACCTGGCGGGCGACGTCGTCGACCGCGTCCCTCGCTTGCAACGCGTAGGCGCACATCTCAAGCAGTTCCTGCGCAACAAGCTCGTTGAGCACAAACAATATATCCGCGAGCATGGAGACGACTTGCCGGAAATCCGGGATTGGAAATGGCCCTCTTAGGCCATGAAAATCCTTGTACTCAATTCGGGTTCCAGTAGCCAGAAGAGCTGTCTTTACGACATCGGAAACACGCTTCCGGAACATCCACCGGCACCAGTCTGGGCAGGCAAGATCGAATGGGACGGCAATCAAGCCGACGTCCAAGTGCGGAACCTGCAAGGGGCTCAACTGAAAGATCGCGTCAAGGTTGTGTCGCGCTCCAATGCCATCGATCAACTGCTGGATACGTTATGGAATGGAAAGCTGCGCGTGGTTTCCGCGCCTTCAGAAATCGACGCAGTAGGTCATCGTATCGTGCACGGTGGCAAGGACCTCGATGAGACAATCGCTATCACGCCGAAAGTGAAATCAGCGATAGCGAGCATGTCCGCTTTTGCACCGCTCCATAACCGCGCTGAGCTGGAAGGGATCGAGATCATCGAGAAACGCATTGGGACGGTTCTCCAGGTGGCCGTGTTCGACACTGCCTTTCACAGCCAATTGCCGGAACCAGCGGCTGTATATCCCGGCCCCTATGAATGGATCGCTCAGGGGATTCGTCGGTATGGATTTCACGGAATCAATCATCAGTATTGCGCCGAGCGCACCGCGCAACTCCTCGGCAAGGATCTAAGGTCGCTGAGAATCGTGACCTGCCATTTGGGGAACGGTTGCTCTCTGGCGGCTATTCGTGAGGGACTAAGCGTAGATACGACTATGGGCTTTACCCCCCTGGAAGGACTAATGATGGGTTCGCGATCAGGTTCAGTGGATCCCGGAATCCTCACTTATTTAATGCGACGAGGGCAGCTCACCGGGCAGCAGCTCGACGATTTGCTCAACACCAAATCAGGTCTGCTGGGAATCTCTGGAATCTCGAGTGATATGCGGCAGATCGTGGCCGCTGCGAAAGACGGCCATGGGCGCGCCAAGCTGGCTTTTGCTATCTTCGTGCATCACCTGCGGGCCGGTATCGGCGCGATGATTGCAGCGTTGGGCGGGATAGATGCTTTGGTCTTTACCGCAGGGATCGGCGAGAATTCACCTGACATACGGGGGGCGGCTTGCGCCAATTTCGAATTTCTTGGCTTGAAACTCGACGCCGAGAAAAATGCGCAGTCACCTGCGGACCAGGATATTTCCCTTTCCGATTCAGCCGTTCGCGTCTTAGTCGTGCGCGCTCAAGAAGATTGGGCAATTGCGAGAGAGTGTTGGAGGCTGTCGTCCGCAAAAATCGGTGATGGGGCAAGCGCGAACTTATCAAAAGCCCTGTAGCCAGATTTCTGGGATCGAACTCATCTCCGCACCACTAGAAGCGGCATGGCGGCAAAGACCCCGAGTGTCAAATAGTAGACCGTTCCCGCTACGGGATCTCGGCCTGCAAGGTACTCCCTGAAGGAGAGGCCTCGAAGCCAAAGGACAAGCGTAAATTCCGCTACCAGCATGAAGATAAGGGCGATGCAACCCATACCCAGTCGACACGACAGTGTGGGCGGCACGGCAAGTCTCCTAACAATCCATCGCGCGGCCAAAATTATGACTACCAGCATGACCGGCGTTTCCAAGAGTTCGGCCATTCTTGTGCCGAGTCGCGGAGCGACCCCCAGCACGCGGATGGGGCCAAGAATGAATCCCACGCCGAAAACGAACGCGAAATAGAGCACGCCAGCTTTCAGAATCTGCATTACGGTTCACCCGCTCCCGGTGCGAAGTCTCACGCTAATGCCACCACGCAGGAAGCATCTGTAGCGCAAAATTCAATGAACGCTGACGCGCGACCTGGATTTTCTTTACCTTCGCTTATGGCTTGATGGCCACCTTGATCACACCGTCTCGCCGCTCGCCAAAGAGCTTGTACGCCACGGTGATCTGATCCAGTGAAAACGTGTGAGTGAGAAGTGGCGTCAAATCGAGCCGCCCGTGCCGGACGAGCTCCATCAGCCTGCGCATTCGCTCTTTGCCTCCCGGACAAAGCGTGGTGACGATCTTGTGGTCACCAAGACCAGCATCAATTGGCTCTAAGGGCACGGAAAGTTTGCCGGAATACACACCCAGGCTGGACAGTGTTCCTCCGGCGCGCAGTGCGCGGAGCGCATTCTCGAACGTGCCCTGGGTCCCCAGCGCCTCAACCGCCACGTCTACGCCTTTTCCGTCCGTGAGGCGCTTGATCTCCGAGATCACATCCGTGTTCTCGAAATTGAGAACGACGTCGGCACCCATGCGCTTGGCCATTTGAGCGCGGACGGGGTCCGATTCCACAGCGATGATCAGACTCGCTCCCTTTAGTTTGGCTCCCGCGGTGGCGCAAAGTCCGATTGGTCCCTGGGCGAAAATTGCGACTGTATCTCCGATCTGCAAATCAGCACTCTCTGCCACCGATATTCCAGTCGAAGCGATGTCCGCCAGCAGCACCACCTGCTCATCACGCAAGTCATCAGGAATCTTGGCGAGATTTGCCTGCGCATTCGGCACCAAAAGATACTCGGCCTGCGCACCGTTGATGGTGTTCCCAAATTTCCAGCCGCCCATCGCCCCGCCACATTGCGACCAATCGCCCCCCAAGCAGTAGTTGCACTGGCCGCAAGGCGTAATGGCTCCCACCAGCACGCGTTCGCCAATCGTGTATCCGCTTACTCCCACACCGAGCTGGTGAATGGTCCCTACCGGCTCATGGCCAATGATCAATCCCGGCTTCACCGCGTATTCCCCTTTGAGGATGTGCAGGTCCGTTCCGCAGATCGTGGTCAGCGTGACGCGAATGAGCGCTTCACCTGGTCCCGGTTTCGGGATCGAAACGTGTTCAATCTTGATCTGATTTGGACCGCGAAAAACGAGCGCCCTCATCGTGGAAGTTGCCGTTTTTTGCTTTTGCTGGAGTCCTTCCTGAAAAATCGTAGCCATGTCTATCTCCCTTTTCGACACCGTTCATAATTCTGGAGTTCACGGAAAGGTGTGCGGACGAAGCACGGCCTCGGAACGTGACGGGACTCTCTCGTCCACCCACTCTCGCGTTGGAGCCTACCACCGTCTGAAAGTCTGGCTTATCTAGCCTCAACCCTATAGCGAGCAACCCGGCGAATAGAGTGCATCACTGGGTCTATCGGCGTACCGTCATGCTCAGCCACGAACCGTAAGGACTGGGCAGTTCGCTTGCGACACGACCTTGTGGACCGTGCCAACGTTCAGATGCGTTGCAAAACCTTTTGCCGGCCGGGCCCCCAGCACGATCAGATCCGTGTGCCGCCGTTTTGCAACATCCAGGATTTTCTCTGCCGCCGGTCCTTGCTCCACGACGTAGGTGGGTTCGCACCACAATCCGGCTTGCTCCGTAACCAAGTGCTGGAGCTTGCGTTGCTTCAAATCCACCACCTCTGGGGTGTCCACCAGATCCCCTACCTGGGGGTCTTCCATCACGTGCAGCAACACGAGATGCGCCTGGTTCTCTTGCGCCAGAGATATGGCGTACGGAGCCGCTATTGGGGTGTCCGTGGCCAGATCCGTGGCGTACAGGATTTCCCGCATCTTTGCGTATTCGTCGGACCAAGGGTTCACGTGTGGGCCAACCGTCAACACCGGGCACGGCGTTTGCCTGAGAATCTCTTCGGCAACCGAACCGAATAACGTCTTTCCGATACCCGTGCGCCCGCGGGTCCCCAGCACAACCAGGTCGATTTCCTTCCGTTCGATCAGATCGGACATGACTTCCCAAATCTTACCTTCACCGACTACTACCTCGTGTTCGATGCCCTGGAGCTGTGCATTCAAGCGTCGGGCATCTTCCTTGGTCTCCTGCTCCGCGGCCTCAGCCATCGCGGCCCAGGCATTGGGTGCAGCAGCCGTGTAATCATCGAATCTATTCACGTGTACCCCATATACCTTGGCGCCATAAGGTCGCGCGATCTGGATGGCGATCAGTGCGGCCAGGTCCGCTGCTGGTGAAAAGTCAGTTGCGAACAAAATGTTCTTGAGTGTAATTCTCGTTCTTGCTTGAACTGCTTGCATGGGCCACCTCCCTCTCGCCTTCTAGATACGCCTTCGGATGTTCCTCTGGCTGTGACAGTCATCACTTTCAATCGTGACGTGGGTCACGCCGCCGTAAGGGCTAGCTTGCTAGGCTTGCATCACTCGCCCGGGGGAAGCGTCAGATGCTGCTCCCCGCTGACAAGATGAAGGAGAACGAAATGGAAGTTCAACATGAATATCGAGTCCACGCATTCGGCGCAGGCGGGCGCAATGGTGTCGTTCAAGCGCAAGGAGTCCTGTCTTCCATATCGTTCAGCGCCCCTCCGGAGTTCTTGGGGGAGCCCGGGCGCTGGACACCGGAACACTTCCTGGTTGCTGCTTTGGCAAGCTGTTTCGTCAGCACGTTTTCGGGCATTGCGGAGAAGTCCCGCTTGAACTTTGCATCCTTCAACCTAGATGCGGAAGGCCTGCTCAGCAATGCGGATGGCGTCTGGCGTTTTAAGGAAATTAGACTACGCCCCGTGGTCACCATCCCAAATGAAGTGGCTCGTGACCGCGTCATCCAACTGCTTGAGAAGGCCGAAAAGTCGTGCCTCATCGCACGGTCTCTTCAGTGCAAAGTCGTTCTCTTCCCTGCCGTGAAGATTGAAGAGGAATTGTCTGTCACGGCAAGAATTTGAAGAATGTGCCGCGCCAAGAGACTAGCGATCGTTGACGACCACGGCAGGCAAGCTACAATAACCGCCACAATTGAAACTCAGTTCTTGAGTCAGGATCTGCCTCGTTCTTTTAATTCCGGAGGACCAAGTGATCGATGACCTCTATGATCTCATCGGTGGAAGGCAAACGGTCTGGGCTGCTACCGAGGCCTTTTATAGAAGAGTCTTCGCGGATGACACACTCCGTCATTTTTTTAAGAGTACCGATATGGCACAGCTACACTCTCGGCAAAGCATGTTTATCTCCATGCTTCTCGGCGGACGAGTTGTGTATACCGGCAAAGACATCCATGCCGCTCATGCGCGTGCGCGGGAGCAAGGGTTAAACGACGGGCATTTCGATAGATTTCTTATTCACTTTAGCGAAGCGCTGAATGAAGTGGGCGTCGAGGTTGATAAGGTGGAGAAGGTCACGAAACTCCTTGAAACAAGACGCAACGCTGTCCTGAATTCCCGGGAAGGCTGATTCCGCAACACCTCCGTGGATGGGTTGCACCTGCCTTTAGCTGGTTCCTGTCGCCGTCGGGGAGTGCGCCGGCCGGTCTAAAACCAGTTCGGGGTGTTCCCGCCGAAACGTTTCGGCGATGTGGCAGTTCCAGCAGACGGGCCAGTGTGTCCCCAACGCGTCCTGCAATTTGTCGGTGGGAATCTTGTCCCACTCAACGGTCCTGCGCTCGTAATCGACCAGGGCGGGGGGATGATCGTGCCAGTGGATTTCTCCGAACGGTTTGTGGCAGTACGCGCAGTTTTGTCCCTGGTACCACCGATTGATAATCGTCCAAACCAGGCAGGCCTGCGGCGCTTCTTGGATTTGCGCCAGACATTCTTGACCGCAGGCTTCCCTTTCAGGCCAACGCGAGCATTCGCTTAACCTGAGCGGCCCGTTCCCAACAGTTGATTTCAAGGCTAGCTGCGTTGCAGCAATTCGTACTGCTGCGGGCTTGTGCGTCTCCGGACATGAGACAAGCCTCTTCCCTCTAAACTTTAGATACGTCCGCAGAGCGCGACGGAGCGCTGCGATCGCAAACACGCCGGCCGCGATCATCAACATAATAAGGACGTATTTCATGGGTTGTTCCTTTCCGGCACCACCTGCAAGAACGACCGGGGCCAAGCCTGAAATAGCGACATCTGAACGACCCTAGAAGATCTGCTTGCGAGCGAAAGGCTATTCGCTGACTGACTCCAAGAGTCCTTTCCTGGGCCGCTTCCACGGTCTTATAAATACATCCTTGACTCTCCATTTGGCTGTGACCTGGCTCACGGTACCGTGTGACGCTGGTCACTCAAGAACGGCAACGTTCCAGCCAGCCTGTTGAAATGGTGAAGGTCGGCAACAGGTTGGCTTCCGCGCCGAACGCTTCACTCCCCGTTCGATCTGTTCCGGAAAGAGATCGAAACCAAGATGTGCCGCCACTTCGCGCCCCGCTGTCTAGTTCCCGGCACTCGCACCAATAGAAGGCGGCCCGGAACAATTGGAGTCCCGGGCCGTTTTGCTCTGTCCGCGTTCTTACGCGGCGATTTGCGCGGCGAATGGCGCCGTGGCCTTGATTTCAATCTTGCGCGGCAAGGCCGCCGCGGCAACGGGCGCGGTGATCTCCAAAACGCCATTCATATATTCGGCAGTCAGCTTCTCGACGGTCACGCCCTCCGGCAGCGTGAGGGTCCTTTCGAACACGCCGTAGATGATCTCTCCTTCCATGAGTTCGATCTCTTTCGTGCGGTGAACGAGCTTCCTCTCCCCGCGAATCGAGAGCACGTTCGCCTGTGCATGGATCTGCAGGTCCTTCGGCTCCACTCCCGCCAGTGTCATGCGGCAGACATATTTCTTGGCTTCTTTGTCCACATACGCTTCTACCGCGGGGGCAATGTTGAACGGTTTCTTGAACTCCGGCGGCTCAAGACCCCAGGGCTTGCCAGTCAGAATGCGATTGAATATCTCCTCAAACTGACGACGAAAGCCAAACAAATCCTCGAACAACCTTTCACTGCTATACATATTTCTCATCACACCCTCCTCAATTGAGTGCCAGAGGCGTCGTTTCGCGGAATTCGAAGGCAGCGGCGGGCGGCGAAGCATTTTCTGGCCTGAAGGGCCGGTGCGTCGAACCGACTGGCGCTTCGCTTAAACTTCGGGCCCCACCGCTGCCTTTGAGCGAAGGACACTGATACTACCAAGTCAAGCCTTGGTCCAGCCACGAGGCACAGCCGCAGGCTTTGCCATTTTTCTCCATTCCCGGCAGCCTGGTCCGGCCCGTTCTCGCGGCACTCAGGGTCCACGTGTCCTTCTTAGCCCCGCCTGCATCGCGAAATCAGTGACCACGGTCACGGTCCCACGTGACGCCGATCATGCAGTGGCAGCTTGCCTTGCGAAGACTTATGGAGTTGCGTGATTGCCCGATAGGTTCTCACCGCTTCATCGCTGGATAGCTGCAGTTCCCTACCCAGACTCGCGCAAAAGGAAACTCTTGTTATCCCGGATTGCTCCCGGCGGGAAGCGCCGGTTCGGAAAACCAAATCGGTTGGCGGATTGGCAGCCAACGCAATTCAGCGCCGTGCAGCGGAAAAACTGACAATCACTATGCCCGCAGTCAGGCAGACGACCATTGCGGTTGAAAGTGCATAGCGAGTGGCGAAGTCGCTCCAAGCCGGGATGGGAAGCCAAAGGTGCGCTGCCGCTCCTGAACTCGTGCAGGCGGAAGTTCGCGCCCGTAGCCGAACGAGCAGGAGCGACCTTACTACTGGGCCGCTCTCGCCTTGGGGGGAATTGCCGGTACCTAGAATTCGAGTCGCAAACCGATTTGACCTTCTCGTCCGGGCAAATACTGTACAGTGCTGCCAAACGCCGGAGACGTGCCTTCCAAGCCCTGCACCGCAGCGGTGTTCCCCTTATTAAGCAGGTTGAAGAATTCAAACAGCACCTGAGCCTTCACGCGCTCGCGGATGTTGAAGCGCTTGGCCACTCGCATATCCATGTTGACGAACGACGGCGCAGTATTGATATTTCTCGCATACTGCACACCTTGGCCAGCGAAGTTGAGACCTTCACCGTTGAATAGGCCGTCTCCATCAAAGTCAGGTCCTCCGTTGGGCCCCCGTGTGTAGTGGAAACCGCTCTGGGCCCGAAAGATACTCGAGAGTTCGATCGTCCACGGAAGCTGAACGATACCGTGGGCCAGAAACGTGTGATTCAGTGCGAGATCCGAACGGCCTTTGTCGATGTTCGCTCCGTTGTAATACGTCCCTGCCTTCGGAACCGGATTGTTGTTGCTGCTGATGAACGGGCCACTCGCATTGGTCTGGCCCGTATTGGCATCCGTGACCAGCGGGACTGGGCCGACGAAGCTGTCCGACAAGCCCGCAAGCGCAAGAAAATTCACGCCCGAACCGCTTTGGATTTCAGAGGTTAAGTTCGAGTTCAATACATCGTCGGTCGCGTAAGTGAACGTATAGTTGGCTTGCACCGTAAATCGGTGCGACATCCGCTTCTGAAATCCGATGGTGAAGCCATCATAGGTTCCCGCTCCCCAAGGACCGAAACTCTCTATTTTCTTGGGTCCGGTTCCGGCGACCAATTCGTTGGCGTGGCCCGGCATCCGCGCCTCGAACGCCAGGTTGGTCGCACGAACCGTCAAGATATTTGCGATGTCCTTGTGATAGTAATCGATTGTGAAGACCATGTCCGACCCAATTCCCCGCTGTACTCCGGTATGGAAATTACGGGTGTGGGGAACCTTGAAATTAGGATCGACCGTAATCGGAACAAGCCCCGCCGTCCCGTTGATGCCGACAATCGTCGTAAGATTTCCAAAGGGATCCCAAGTCCAGTAATTCGCCGGGACAGTCGGAAAATCGACCGTGTCTGTTCCGGCAAAGTTCGCGATCGCCGCATCGGCTGCCTGCAAGAATTGATCCGGCGTGAAGCCAGTCAATTGTTGCACGTTACCCATATTGACTACGCTGTTGGCCGGAATTGGCGCATGACCTGGCGCTACCACACTATTTAGATGGTCAATTCCGTAGTATGTGGTTCCTATCGTCGCCGGAGGCGGAAACGGATTCGGACAAGGAGCCCCGCCGATCTGCGCGTCCGTCTGCGAGTGCGCTACGCAAACCGTCGGCCGCCCCAAAGTCTGGAAGTAAGCGGTGAGGATGGTTGGGTTTCCATAGAAAAGCCGCGGAAACGATAGCAATCGCTCTCGCTGAATATTCGCGCCGCCAAAGCCCGGAACGTCACGCGCCACACCCGCCCGGAATTGATCGTAGAAAACCCCAAAGCTGACACTGATGACCGTCTTCTGCGCAACGTTCCAGGCCACGCCGACGCGAGGCGAGAAGTCTGTCTTGTTCGGAAAGCGCGTATCGTAGTCCCAGCGCAGGCCCAGGTTGAGTGTGAATTTTCGGGCAATCTTCCAGTCGTCCTGTACAAAGAGTCCGTTGTAGTTATTCCGCAAGCGCACTTGGTTGTCCTGCGGAGTGGGTCCCGCTTGCAGGGTAATCAGGTTCAGTCCCGAATCGATCGGGCCAAACTGGGTAAAATCGGCCTCGGTGGCAAAGAGTTGGGTGAAGAAGTTGTTCGGCTCCGCGCCGTCGACTCTTGTGTTTTGATAATCCCATCCAAATTTCAGGTTGTGAGGGCCAAACTGTCTGGCGATGTTACTTCCTGAGGAAATATACTTCTGATAAAACGAGAAAGAATTATAGCCCGGACCGAAAGATACTTGGCCGAGGTTTCCAAATAGTTCTCCACTGTCATATGTGTCGAAGCGATTGAAGAGATTGTTGGGAATTCCGGACTCCGGATGCGCAGGACTTGTGCGTGACGGATTCGCTCGATATTGCAAGTAAGAACTGACAATCCACGTATTGGCGGAACTCCCGATGGTCCACAGATCGTTCAAACCAAGCATCAACGTGCGGCTGTCAAAATTCTGCCGCGTATCCGGCAGATTAATGGATGCCAACAGCGGCAAGAAATCTGTAACGTGGGTATTCGTGTAGTTCACCTGTTCCGTTACGCGGTGAGCGCCGACATTCTCATCCAGTCTCGCGCGGGTTCGCGTGTCATGCGTCAGGGAATGCCTATTGAACGGTGCCTCAAAATCCGTCAGAGCCTTCGGTAGTGTTGGATCAAAAACGAAATTCAGGTCGCGACTCTCTAAAATACGCTCAGCCGACCCAAAGAAAAATACCTTATCTTTCCAGATTGGCCCGCCAATATAAGCCGTTGGATCCCAGCGATTGAGAAATGGCGCCCCTGTCGATGCATTCGGTACGTCGTTCGAGTCAAATGTAGAACTCCGATAAAAAGCCGACAGACCCCCGTGCCAGTCATTCGTACCTCCGCGGGTCACAACATTAACGACACCGCCAGACGCGTGGCCGAATTCCGCCTTGTATCCGCCCGTCACCACCTGAAATTCCAGAATCGAGTCCTGATTGAATTGCGCCGACGGTCCCCCGTTGAAATTATCGCGGTTCGGCAGCCCGTCGATGAGATACAAAGTGTTCCCACCACGTTCTCCCAGAATCGGCGTCGCGTTATCACTCGTTGGATCGCTCTGCCGGTTCAACGCGACGCCTGGAACGAGCTGCAGTAAGTCTAGATAGTTGCGGCCGTTGATGGGCATGTCTTCGATCTGCTGCGGCGTGATCGTGCTTCCCGTGGAGGAAGCCGCCATCTCAAGCAGGGGCACTGCCGAATCGACCTCGACGGTCTGGCTCATCGATCCCACTAGCAGAGTAATGTCAAGGGTGAGGGTGCGGTTCAGTGTGACCTCCAAGTTCTTGAAGACCGCCGACTCGAACCCATCTTTTGAAGCCTTGACCTCGTAATTGCCTGGCGGTAGGGCGGTAACGCGATAACCGCCGTCACTCTCCGTGGTAACCGTGCGATCAATCGCCAGTTCGCTGCTGGTCACACGGATTTGCGCGCCCGCAACCGTCAATCCCTGTTTGTCCTTCACCGTTCCTTCGACCGTGGATGTTGTCTGCGCCACGAGAACAGGTGAGAGGAGACAGAGGAAGGCAACCGCCCAAAATAAATACTTCCATGACTGGTTGCGCATCCCCCGATAACTGGCATAGCGCCGGCGGAGATAACCCTGATCACTTCCCATGTCCCCCTCCTCTTTGCATTCGGGAGTCACTTTATCCTAAACTGAGAACACATCAACACCGAACTACATGCAACAAATGTTGCAGCATCTTGCTAGCTTGTATAGCGCGGGAGTCTAGGCGCATTGGTTGTTGGCTGTCAATCTAAATCTTTCAGGACTCGCATCGAGAATAAGGGCATGCAACATGTGTTGCATTACCGATGCATGCAAGAGAAAAAAGAGATGCTAGCGATGCAACAGGCAGTGAAACTTCTTGACAGTCTGCAACATCTGTTGTAATTGCCTTGGCACCACCTTTTGGTGTATCCCGCATGGCTAGCCTCGGGGGCTCGCTTGGTTCCCGGCGAGGCCGGGCATTCCGCTCATTCTGCGAGGCGAAGGACATTGGGAAAAGGCCGTCGAACTTCAGGCGTGAAGAACCGGCAGGAGGGCCAGGCGCGCTGCTGTCGGAGGTGGTTCCGTACAAATCTGAAGGTCCGAGGACGTGCACGCCATGAACAAGAAAGAGGCTTTTCGAATTCTCGCAATCTGCGCATCGTTTATTCTAGTCGGGCTTTCGAGGCGTCCTGTGTCTGCGCAGTTCCCCCCTGCCCTGGAGCAGCGGATCAAGAAAATCATGAGCCGCCCGGAGTTCGCGCACTCCCGATTCGGCATCGAATTTTATTCGCTTGATACCGGGAAGGTCCTCTACGAGTTGAATTCGCAGCAGCTCTTCGTGCCTGGCTCCACAACCAAGTTGCTCACGGAGGGCACAGCGCTCGAGCTCTTAGGTGGAGACTACCGTTTCCATACCAGGGTTTATCGCACCGGGCCGATTAAGAATGACGGGACGCTCGACGGCGATCTGGTGCTAGTGGCCAGCGGCGACCCTAACCTTTCCAACCGTATTCAGCCAGATGGGACTTTGGCATTTGAAGATCAAGATCACTCCTACGGAGGGCCCGATAGCAAGGGCCTAGCCGGCGACACTCTATTGGTGTTGCGCGAGTTTGCGCGACAGATTGCCGATAAGGGCATCAGGCGCATAAATGGGAAGCTCTTGGTGGACGTGACTCTGTTTCCGGAAGGAGAACGCGAGCTGGGCACGGGCATAGTGATATCGCCGATCGTCGTGAATGATAACGTCGTCGATGTGGTCTTCACCGCTGGCTCGGCCGAAGGCGCACCGGTAACACTCAAGATCTCTCCGCGGACGGCATACGTTACGTTCATCAACCAGGCCACAACCGGAAAGGCCGGATCGAAGGCCTCGCTCGATTACTCTGATGGCAAACCTAACGCGGACGGAACGCACATCGTCAGCGTGACCGGCACCCTGGCCCTTGGCGCCCGCTCTACCATGGCCTCCTATGGTGTTCCTGAGCCCAGTCGTTTTGCCGGTACCGTTTTGATGGAAGCTCTGAAGGAAAATGGTGTGGCCTCTGTCTTTGCGTCTACCGGGGACAAGCCTGATTTCAAGGTGCTAGCCGCGAGCTACAAACCAGAGAACCTAGTCGCGGAGCATGTTTCACCACCTCTCACGGAAGAAGTGAAGGTCACATTGAAAGTCAGCCAGAACCTTCACGCCAGCATGACGCCCTTCGTTCTCGCCGCGTTGCTGGGCAACAAAGCTAACCAAATTAATCCCACGGGTTTTGACCTGGAGAACGATTTCCTCAAGAAAGGTGGGCTTGATCTTACTGGCGCGTCCCAAAGCGACGGAGCCGGTGGCAACGCCTTTTATACGCCGGATTTCATGGTCCACTATCTGCTTTACATGTCCAAACAAAAAGACTTCGCCGATTTTCATCACGCACTGCCGATCCTGGGAAAAGATGGCACGCTCTTTAAGATTCAGGTGAACTCACCTGCCGCGGGACACGTGCACGCAAAAACCGGAACGTATGGCGTCTACGATGCCTTGAACAAGAATTTGATGATCACCGGCAAGGGTCTTGCAGGCTATATGGAGACAGCCAGCGGCGAGCGTCTTATTCTGGCCCTTTACGCCAACATGGTAGCCGTTCCCTTGGAGGATCCTGAAGCGACACAAAAAATCGTCGGAGAAGCATTGGGTGAAATCGCTTCCGCGGCTTTTGACGCCCCATTGCACTCGCAAGCAAGCGTCCAAGACAGCCGTGACTACGACGTGCTCATTAAAAATGGAAAAATCATTGACGGCTCCGGAAATCCTTGGGTTTCCGGGGACATTGCTCTGCGCGGCAACCGCATCGTGGCGATCGGAAAACTCGATGGCGCGCACGCCATTCGCGCGATTGATGCCTCGGGACTGGTCGTTTCGCCGGGCTTCATCGACATGCTCGGACAATCGGAAGCGTCGCTACTCATCGACAACCGTTCCTTGAGCAAGCTTTCGCAGGGAATCACCACGGAAATTACCGGTGAGGGAGGATCAATCGCGCCACAGACGGACCTTACTCTGGCACCGCTTCAGCCTGTGCTAGACCACTACCAACTCAAGGTGGATTGGGCCACGCTCGATGGCTACTTCGACCGCCTGAAAAAGGTTGGCACACCTCTGAATATCGGGACATACGTGGGTGCCGCGCAAGTGCGAGAAGCAGTGTTGGGGGACGTGGACCGCCCACCCACACCCGAGGAACTGGAAAAGATGAAGGCTCTCGTAGCACAGGCCATGCAACAAGGCGCGTTGGGAATCTCAACGGCCCTCATTTATCCACCGGGACACTACGCCAAAACCGAAGAATTGATCGACTTGGCAAAAGTGGCTGCGCAATACGGCGGTATCTACGGCACGCACATGCGCAGTGAAGGACAGAGCGAGCCAGCGGCCATCGCCGAGGCGCTGCGCATTGGGCGTGAAGCGCATCTGCCGGTTGAAATCTTCCATCTTAAAGTCAGCGGGAAGACCCGCTGGGGTTCCATGCCCAAAATCGTTGGGATGATCCAAACGGCGCGTGACTCCGGACAGGATGTAACTGCGGACATGTACCCCTACATTGCCGGAGGCACGGCTCTGGCTTCCAGCCTCCCGCCATGGGTCGCCGACGGTGGTATAGCGAAACTCCTGCAGCGCCTGCGGGACTCCGCGACCCGCGCCAAGATAAAAGCAGAAATGAGCGCAGACCACCAGCAATGGGAAAACTTATACTTCGACAGCGGCGGCGGTGGCGGCGTCATGGTTTCGGGCGTGGTAAATCCGGATCTTAAGAAATTTGATGGCAAGACTGTCGCCCAGATTGCCGAAACGCAAACGAAAACACAGCTCGATGCACTCTTCGATTTCATCCTCGCGGACAAAGGCCAGACCGGAGCGCTCTACTTCATGGCCAGCGAAAACGATATGCAATTCGGGTTGAAGCAACCGTGGACCAGCCTCTGCCTCGACGCCGGCGAATTATCTCTCGATGGACCGCTCTTTGAAGCGCACACCCACCCGAGAGCTTTTGGGGCCATGCCCCGTTTCCTTGGACGTTACGTCCGGGATCTGCACCTGCTGCCGCTTGAACAAGCTATTCGTAAAATGACGTCCCTGCCCGCTCAACGCGAACGCTTGCTCAATCGTGGCCTGCTCAAGGAGGGCTATTTTGCCGATATCACAGTCTTCGATGCCAATTCCATTCAAGACACGGCAACATATGCGGAGCCTGCCAGCCTTTCCAAAGGTGTGAAATATGTCTTCGTCAATGGCCAATTAGAATTCCAGGATGGCAAATTGACGGGGATCATGGCGGGCCAGGCGCTGCGAGGGCCGGGCTGGAGGCCAGCAGACGTTGATCAACGATGATGCTGCCCGTTGTGCGTTTTCTGAGTTTAGAGCATACGAAACATGGCAGGATGTCGCAGTGCGTCAGACGGAAGTCGGGATCAAGGCCATCCCGGGGAATCCCGTGATGATAAACGCGTATAAGGAAGGGATTCCCGGCAATGGCAAGCCTTTTCCCGAAGGCTCCATGACTGCAAAGATCGAGTGGTCCAAAAAAAAAGAACGCTGCGTCCCCCTATTTTGTGGAGGTGCCGGACACCCTAAAATCGGTTTCGTTCATCGAGAAGGATTCCAAGAGATTTCCGGACACCAGTGGATGGGGATATGCCCAGTTTTTATATGACGGAGCGTCTGATACGATCAAGCCTTTCAGGAGCGATAGCTCATTCGGGAAGAAAATTTGTTACCAGTGCCATACACTTGTAACGGCAAAAGACTTTATTTTCACGGGCTACCCCGAAGGTAAACGGATAGTAGCAGTGCTTTTCAACAATGGCTGAGAATTCATAGGAGGACTTATGGCAACGACAAGGGTCGCAGTAGCACCAATGAAGGCAGCCCAGATTTCTAAGGCGGGAGCCGATTTCGAGATTGTTGAGCGCGAAATCCCCAAGCCGGGTGTAGGACACGTGCTCATCAAAGTGCAGGCCTGTGGTGTGTGCCACAGTGATGTGTTCACGAAAGAAGGCTATTGGCCCGGAATTCAGTATCCCCGCGTCCCAGGACACGAAGTCGCGGGCATCATCGATGAACTGGGTGCCGGTGTTTCCGAGTGGAAGAAGGGGCAGCGCGTCGGCGTCGGCTGGCACGGCGGCCATGACGGTACGTGCCTCGCGTGCCGCCGCGGAGATTTTGGCAATTGCCAGAATCTGAAGATTGCGGGCATCAGCTATGACGGCGGATACCAGCAATACATGGTGGCTCCCGTGGAGGCGCTGACGACCATGCCGGAAAGTCTGAGTGACGCCGAAGCCGCGCCGCTCCTCTGCGCCGGAATTACCACCTTCAACGCTCTGCGGCACAGCGGTGCGAGGCCCGGTGACCTTGTTGCGGTGTTGGGCATCGGCGGTTTGGGTCACCTGGGAATTCAATTCGCGAACAAGTTTGGTTATAAGGTCGCGGCCATCGGGCGCGGGTCGGAAAACGCGGCGCTCGCAAAGAAACTCGGAGCAAACCTGTACATTGATAACAAAGTGACGAACGCAGCAGAGGCACTGCAGAAACTGGGCGGCGCACAGGTAATCCTGGCGACAGCCCCAAGCTCGAAAGCGATGTCCGAAGTGATCAATGGTCTGGGGCCAAACGGCAAGCTCATGGTAGTGGGTGCGGCATTTGATCCCATCGAGGTCACACCGGTGCAGCTCATTAGTGGGAGTAAAAGTATTCAAGGCTGGGCCTCGGGAACAGCAGCTGATGCCGAGGACACCCTGCGATTCGCCGAACTAAGCGGCGTGCGTCCCATGATCGAGACGTACCCGCTCGAAAAAGCGGCCGAGGCTTACGCGCGCATGATGAGCGGCAATGCACAGTTCCGCGTCGTTCTGACGATGTGAAGTGGACCAACATCGCAATCCGCTAAATAGCTCTCCGACCGCCATCACCTTGTTGACCCGATTTACCCGGGCTTCGGACACAACGACTGGCCGGGCCCGAAAACATTCGCGCATACGACCGTACGGCATCGAGGCTTTCATCGGCGCATTTGCCCACGGCTGCAGATGAATCGCCGCATTGGTGGCCTTCGAATGTCGCCTCGAACGGCGCTGTGGGAAAATAGGTCCCCTCTTGTCGCCTAATGTTATCGACGAGTCCGCTGACAATTAAACATCCCGGCCAAGCCGGAAGTAATCCCGGCAGACCCGATTCGCGCCATTGTTTCCGGTTGCCCTAAGACAAATCGGAAGGGATCGCTCAAAATGGGAGTAATTAGGCCGACACTGCTATACCTCAAGCATATTTTCCTAAGGACAGATTCTCTGGCAAGATCAAAGTAACACAGCCGCCCTCATTCCGAACTCAGCCAGGAGACTAAATCCCTTATGAAGAGAACCATATTAGCCGGTGTGCTGCTTGCACCCGTTTCCGTGCTCCTACCCAGCGGAATATCCTCTGAACCGCAGCAGTTCAATGCTCAAGCCGTTGCGCCCGCCCCTTCTGGTGCGACCGCGGCATGGACACTCAAGGTGAAGGGAGACATCCGCTGGCAGCAGCTCACGCCGATGGGCGCTCTCCTCGTCTCGACGGACGCCGCGCTCGCGGCTGTCGATACCGAGCGCGGCCAAGTCATGTGGGAGAAGCCCGAGCTCGGCGGATTGCCGGCTGACGGCGTCCGCATGGTCGAGGGCTCTCTCCTCATGGAAGCGACGCGCCCGGGCCTGCTGGTGATTTTTGACCCTGTGACTGGCGCGGTGGTCTTCGATTCCCATCGCCTGAACCTGGCGCAAATCGTTACCCGCCGCGTTCTGCCGCAGAGCGGCACCCTTCTCGTCCACGGGCGGCGCCTGGACGGGCCTTCGGTTGTTGCGCTCTACGATCTCGTGACGGGCGAACAGCGTTGGACGAACGAAGCGCTGTTCGAACAGGCCGAGCCTAAGAAGAGGGGCTTCGGTGCCATGATGCAGGGTTTACAGCGCACTGCTGCCGAGGGCAGCGCGTTGGAGGTGTTGCAGGCGGGGCCGGACATGATCGTCGTCCACACGCTGATAGGTCTGCGAGCTCTGGACGCGCGGACTGGCGCGGTGCGGTGGTCCGCAGCACTGCCCACCGCCACCCGCTGGGCGCAATCCCCGCGACACGTGCAGCTCTACCCGTCGCTCAACAAAAGCGATCGCATTTACGTGAGCTTCGACGACCACCTCATGGCCTACAGCCTCGCTGACGGTCAGGCGCTCTGGGCCAAGCCCGCGAGCGTGGAGGGGAACATCCGCGATATCGTCCAACATCCCGCTGGGATCATCATGCTCCCCGAAGCACCGCCGGAAGGTGAGCCAACCCGGAGCCGCCGCGTCATCAACGGAGTTGTCCAAACAGGCCTCAACGTGGCTCGCTACGAAGATGGGACGACGGTTGCCACGAAGTCACTGCGGATGCATGGCAATGTGATCGATGCGATGGTCGCCGGCGACGCCGTGGTGCTGGCCGTGGACGCTGAGTCGCGCACTTTCGTGAACGTGATGGATGTGGCCACGGCGACACTGCGGCTGAAGAAGGATGTGAAGATCAAAGGCCAGCTCGCCTACGTGGAGCTTACGCCGGCAGGCTTGCTCTACGTTTCGCGTCCCGACGCCACGATAAACGCCGAGGTCAACATCATCGATCTCGCCACGGGTGAGCAAAAGTTCAAGGACGCGATTGAGAGCGGCAAGCCGTTGAGCGCGGAGGACTACAAGGCCGGGCGGTACTACCTACATCATGCCTCGGAAGGGCGGACGCTTTACGTGTTCGCGAACCGCGACCACCGCCTATACGCAGTCGATCGCGAGGCCGGCACCTTCCGCGCGCTCGGCGGCGAGATCAAGCTGCAGGGCGGCGAAGATCCGATTGATATGGAGATCCGGCCCGGAGGCGTTGTGCTTATCGCGCCGCAGAACCTCGTGCTCGTGGCGCGGGATGGGCAGGTGAAGCAGCAAGTTTATTACCCTGCACCGCAGCTTCCGGGGGTGGTGCGCGCGCTCTATGCGGTGAACGCCGTGCGCGCCGGCCTGTACGGCGCCGCCGCCTCGGCGTATGGCGACGCTTTCACCCAAGCATCGCAGAAAACCATGGATCCCAACGCGCGATACGTCACCGGGCAACTGGCGACGGCGTACTCGCAGTCCGGCGCACAGCTCACAGGCTACTCGCGCCAGTCCGCGGCGCTCGCGACGAAACGCTTCAAGGCCTCGCTCACCGTCCCAGGCTCGGTTTTTATGTTGACTCGCGCTCCCGATGGGAACGGAAATGTACTGCTTCAGATCGACAAGGACAGCGGGCAGCCGCGCGCGCGCGTGGATCTGGGTAAGGAGCGCGAGCCGGTGTACGCAGTCGACGACGTCGCCGGCATGCTCTTCCTGCGGACGGCGCCGGGGACGCTGGTCGGTTATCGGCTCTGATCGTGGCGCGGCGCGAATTCAGCGCTGAAAGTGACCTCGTTCGTAGCCCGCAGCGGTGCCTCTTGGGATTGAGCCTGGCTATCCGGAAATTACGTGGGAAGCGATCCCAATTTCCGGATTCCCAATGATACACCTGGAAGGCCAACACACGATGATCATCGTCGCGTCACAGGGCCCTGGCATCGCAACGAACTCTATGGAGAGTGCGGGACACGGAACACGGAACACTCAACGAGAACCGGAGTAATATTATGCGCGCGGTCGTCCCAATCTATGGACGCCAGAGGACAACATGGCATGGATTTCCGTGACGCGTTTGCGAGTTCGGTCTTTTATCTACCTTCCGCAATTCTTCTGGGACACATTCAAGACCATGCGCCAGGCAGAGCGCAGCTCTGGTTTCCTCGGCGGCAGGCTACTAGTCAACGCCAAGAACGTCTTTTGGACCATGACGGCTTGGATAGACGAGGCGGCGATGAATGCCTATCGTACAGGCGGCGCACATCGCAGGTCTAAGGAGCAGCGTCGACGGCCTAGCGCCCTGTCTGTCCGACTTTGACGTTGCAAGCACCTGCCGCAGCGTGCTCATTATTGAGGAAGCCGTTTGTTCAATTGAGGGTCTTGTTTGGTCCCTTCGGAGTTTCCCCGCGCGAAATGATGGCAACCAAGTGTTCCAAGGTTGAGTGCCACCTTCCGAAAGCTGCCGCCGTCGTAGCTTGTAAGGAGCATCGAACAGAGTCCGGAGCAGCAAATAGGTCTGGTTGACCACATCGATCATAAGCGTCTTCATCTCTTGATCGTTGAGACGCGAGAGTTTTGACCGCGGGATTGTACCGGCAGGGGTCTTCACTACAACGTCAGAGTAGTCGCCTGCTTCGGAATAGGGAGTGATTCCCGCGTGGAAGTTTTCCAAGACCGTGTTTCGGAAGCATTGCTGCGCCATATACTTGGCCAGACGTTTTAAGATCTGTGGATTTTGGGCCAGAAGCCTTGCGCTGTTGCGATTCATCTCCACCCCCCGTACTTTCCTACGCCAGGTGCGCACCCCGATGCAAGGTGTTGGTGTTAAGGATCTTGTCTGGGCAGAGGGTGCGGAGATAAGCTACGAGCCCTCGGGAGGCGATTATGAAATTCCGACCGCGGCGCTACCAATGCCCGAGGTGCCGATGGGATTTTGCCTTCCGGAAGAAGCGGTGTTGCCCCGGGTGTGGCACGTTGCTGCTGATCGTGTCGGATGTACCCACCGATGCCGAGCTCACCGAAATAAAGAGCTTTTGGATGTGGGACCCAGTGAAGGAGAAGTGGGACTACATCCGTGACTGGGAGGAGCATAAGCGGGAGGCGATGCGAAAGTTCGAGCAACGGTGGCGTACCGCCTTGGTCGAAGCTAAGCAGAAGCTACGTCCATTAACGCGATGGATTCAATGAAACGCGATCAGGCGCTTTTGGCACTTTCTGAAAGTAAATCCGCCTTACTCGCCAAGGCTGACTTCGATTGCTGGCGTCGTGACCATGGATCACCATGTCAGATGCCCGAAAGAAACCCTGCTGCATTTGCCGATGTTGGTTCCGGCCCGATCCGCGTATTGGCTTGCGTCAGCGAGCGTGTCGAAATCCGGATTGTCAGGTGGCTCGCCGGAGAAAAAAGCAGAAGCAATGGCGAGAGCGTAATCCGGATTATTTCATCGCACATCGGGTTCTGGATCGCGGGAAGCCGATCGTGCGCATGAACCGCTACGCTTGCCGCGACCCTTGAGCCAACTTCCCGGGGACATCGCGCAATTCGAGTTTGGGGTCAAAGGCACCATGTATCACGGTTTAGCACGGTATTCGGCAGGTTTTGTTCAGAAGTTGTGAGGGCAGCTCGTCGGTTCTTTCTTGCGCCGTGGCAAATGGTCTTGCAACCAAGGCGTCGAAAGCTAAACTTACCAGTCATCAGCTGGCATAGTTTGCGGCGTCACACTCACGCAACGTTACCTGGTGAAGTGGGGGGAATCACTGCGAACGGCTCAGGCGATCCTTGGACACTCTGACCTGAAAACCACTCTCAACCTCTACACACGCGCGATCCCGGAGTCGCAAGGGCGCGCCGTGGCGGAGGTGGGTGGCTTGGTGTTTTCTAGTGTTCCCCAGTTTTCGGCGGGTACAGAAAATGGGAAAGTGAACTGAACAATCTGGAGCCGAGAATGGGAGTTGAACCCACGACCTGCCGATTGCGTCAGCAAAACTCGAAACCCTTAACTATCTTCAGTTCCAGCGGTTTCCCAGTTTCGAGTTGAGCAGTTTTAGGCACTTTTAGGCGCGGTTGTGACGCGGCTTGTTGCACAGTTTTTCTCCTCCTGACCTTCGCCTTGCTCGGCCGGCTGTGACCCACACTTCTTGGGAAAGAGGGAAGCTCATCGGCCGCCACACCCACGTTTGGCCGCAACAGGGAGTAGTAAGATCCCGCGCGGCCCGGTAGGTTGTATATGGCGATTTAGACTAGGAGTGCCTGTGCCCGCAACCAAGATTGTTTTCTGCCTATCCAGCCTTCTCACCGTTTGCGCCCTCTCCCCAATCGTGTCCTCGCAAACGGCCGCACCTGCAAAACGCATCGTTATCGCCGCCAACACCGTCCTCGATGGCAAGGGCCATGTTCTGCACGACACGCGCATCGTCATCGAAGGTTCGAGGATCGCCGTGCTTGATCCCAAGGCCGGCCCAGTGGACTACGACCTCCGCGGCCTCACCGTCTTGCCTGGATGGATTGACGCCCACGTGCACATCAACTGGTTCTTCGCCAAAAACGGAAAATTGGCCGGCGCGACGTTTGAGTCCCTGCCGCAATCGGAGCGCGACGCCATTCCCTCAAACGCGCGAATTACGCGGGACGACGCCACGCTAGCTTCCGTTTCAAATGTCTGGGTGATGCTGATGGCCGGCTTCACCACCGTGCAGAGCGTCGGTTCGCCCAGTGACCTCCCTTTGCGCGATTCGATCACGCGCGGAGCCTTACCCGGACCGCGAATTCTGACGGCCAACCAGCCACTCTCAGGGCAAGCCGAGAAGACGGGCACGCCGGACGAGATTCGTGCCTTCGTGCGCAAACAAAAGGACGCGGGCGCGGACCTCATCAAAATCTATGCAGCCGGGGGAATGCGCAGCGGTCCGCCAACGCTTTCCCAGGATCAATTAAACGCCGCGTGCGACGAGGCGAAGAAGCAGGGCCTGCACACGTTGGTTCACGCTTTTCGCGATGCCGTTCGCATGGCCGTCTTGGCCGGATGCACGGAAGTCGAGCATGGTTTGGGCGCCACGGACGCCGATCTGAAGTTGATGGCCGAGCGCGGCACGTATTTCGATCCGCAGGCCGGTCTGATCGTCGAGAATTATCTCTCGAATAGGGAAAAGTATGCCGGAACTCCGTTCTTCCCGAAAACTCCTGAAGAGTTTGAACCCATGAAGGAGCTTCTGCCCATGCTTCACGATGTGATTCAGCGCGCTAGGAAAGTTCCGGGGCTGAAGATCGTCTTCGGGACGGACGCGGTGGCGGGCTCTCACGGCCGCAACGCCGAGGAATTCATTGACCGCGTGCGCGACTGCGGTGTGGACCCCATGTCCGCGATGGTCTCTGCCAATTCACTCGGGGCGGAAGCCATGGGTATGTCCGATCAGATTGGTTCGATCACCACCGGCCTTCAGGCCGACATTATCGCGCTCGATGGTGACCCACTAAGAGACATCACTGCCGTCCGCCGCGTCGTCTTCGTAATGAAGGGCGGCATCGTTTACAAAAACGTTTCGCGCAGTTCCATCCCCGCCTTCGCCGACATCCAGCACTGACGCCTTGCTTCTGCCTTCCATCGCAAATCACTTGAGACCCTTCGGTGAATCGGCGAAGAAGTCTTGGGTTTGACCATCTCTGCGACAGTGGTAGAGTTTCCCTCGGAGAATCACAGAATGGTCGCTTGGACGCTTGTAGCGTTCTGTTCATTAATGTTCACAACATTTTGGTGGCTACAGAAAATGAGAAGGTCAACTAATTGATTTCGCGGGATTTTGAGCGGTGGCGCCGAGGGTCGGGATTGAACCCACGACTTGCCGATTACGAATCGGCGCCCTGCCTCTCTAAACAAACGACTTAGCAATCTTTTCAACGACTTAACTGCCCGTCATTGCCAGTCGTTGCCCGTCATTTCCCATCGTTTAGCGCAAGTTTAGCGCAAAGGTTTCTTGCGGTTTTCCTTGCGCTAATGTGCTTCGCAACCCCGATCACCGAGCAACAAGCTCCAGTGTCAGCGGCCTGGCGAGCACCGGCAAGAAACTTGCCGGTCCCAGTCGCGATATCCCGACGGCGTTTCATCAACCGCTGAAATAAACCGCGCTCCGCATATTGGTCGCTATAGCTGATTCCTACCAGCCCGGAATGCTTCCAGATCTTGGCGACTACAA
>Ga0209689_1000143_pt1 | contig 41836 bp, 35 predicted proteins | sample GraSoiAngelo_149_FD_187119 | JGI IMG/M metagenome (GOLD analysis project Ga0209689, IMG submission 187119) | Grasslands soil microbial communities from the Angelo Coastal Reserve, California, USA - 14_1009_09_30cm (SPAdes) (version 2) | ecosystem: Environmental > Terrestrial > Soil > Grasslands ... | reverse complement strand
GAAGAAGTACGGCATCGTACCGGTCGGCTTCATGACCGGCCAGTTGCAGTCGCAGAGCCGGCAGGTGGCAGCCGGGAAGGCGGTCATCGAGCTCGGCGGTCTGGGGACGCCGGACCAGTTGGAGGACCGCCTGCGCACCGTGCTTGGTGACCCGACATTGTCGGTCCTGTACTGGTCTGACTCGGTGGCGGCCTACCTGGACGGCCACGGCCAGCCCGCCGCGCTCCCCCAGGACGCAGAGGATCGCGCGGTCACGCTGCTCGGCCGTGAGGGCCGTCCGATGGCCGCGCTGGTCCACGATCGGGTCGCTCTCAAGGATCCAGACCTGGCCAGGTCGGTGACGGCGGCGGTGACGCTCGCGATTGAAAACGCCTGGATGCACAGCGAGATCCAGGCTCGCGCCAGCGATGCCCGGACGCTGCCCACCGGCTTCGTGACCTTTCTCTTCACCGATATCGAGGACTCCACCGGGTTGGTGCGGCGTCTGGGCGACCGGTACGACGCACTTCTCGCCGACGTTCGACGCCTGCTTCGGGCGGCGGTCCGTGCGGCGGCGGGCCGCGAGGTCGAAACGCGAGCCGATGAGATGTTCGCGGTCTTCGAGCAGGCGCCGGCCGGCCTGGAGGCGGCGATCGCCATCCAGCGCCACGTTCAGGCACGATCCTGGCCGGACCAGCTGCAGGTACGCGTTCGGATTGGTCTCCATGCCGGCCGTCCGACCCTGACCGACACCGGATACGTGGGACTGGCCGTGCACGTTGCTTCGCGGATTTGCTTTGCCAGCCACGGCGGCCAGATCCTGCTGTCGCGCGCGGTTCGGGACGCCATTGCCGGCTCTGAGCCGGCGGGCGTCAACTTCAAGGATCTTGGTCTGCACCAGTTTCACGGCTTGCCTCAGCCGGAGCAGCTGTTCCAGGTGCAGGCGGTCGACCTGCCAACCTCGTTTGCGCCGCCACGCACTCTGGCAGCGGCGTCGAGGCGGCGTGTCGCTCGACCGTAACATCATCCCCCAATGACGTCGACTGCTGTACTCGCGGACCTTCATCGGGAAATCCGGTCGTGCACCCGCTGCGTCAACGCCGGGTATCTTGCGGCTGCCGCCCCCGTGCTGAGCGGCCATGCCGACAACCGGATCATGCTGATCGGGCAGGCGCCGGGCGCGGTCGAGGCGGTTGCGCGGCTTCCGTTCCAGGGACGGTCGCGCCGGGTGCTGTTTGGCTGGCTGATACGGGCCGGCTTCGCTTCCGAGGAGCACGCCCGACGCAACATCTATATGACGTCGATCACGAAGTGCTTTCCGGGGAAAGGCAGCGGCGGGGGAGACCGCCGGCCCAGCCAGGCGGAAGTCGACCTCTGCCGGCCGCATCTCGACCGGCAGCTGGCCCTGCTGCAGCCCGAGATTCTCATCCTGGTGGGCGGGCTGGCTCACGAGCGATTCCTCCCCGGGCGCCGGGTCGACACCCTGGTCGGCCGGGCTTTCGATCTGTCCGGTGGCGAGCTGGGCTTAAGAACCGCGACCCGTCCCGTGTTGCTTCCCTTGCCCCATCCGTCCGGCGCCAGCCGCTGGCTGAACGATGTCGGCCATCGGGCCCTGCTTGACCAGGCGCTGCGCCGGTTGAGGCCGCTCGTGCGCCCCTTGCTTGACCAGCCAATTGCGGGCGCATACACTTCGCCACAACATGCCGGGGGACCGCGAGCGCGACGCCGTCGAGCCTGAAGAAGCCCCACCGGCGCCGCTGACCGCGCCCGGCGAGCTGCCGGCGGGCGGCAAGTCGGCCGAAGACATCCTGGCCTCGATCTTCGCCCCGGTTCCCGAGGCGAGCCCGCTGGAGCAGCTCGAACAGACGATTCGCCATCCCAAGAAACTGATCTACATCGCGATGTCCAATCGGAACTTCTACTGGCGGATGCACGTGTCGAAGATGGTCCTGGATGAGGGCTATGTGCCCATCAATCCGTTCATGCTCTTCGATTACTACCTGCTGCACACCGTGCCGAAGCAGCTGGTGCGGGAGGCGATCAACAACCTGCTCTCCCGCTGCGACGAGGTTTGGGTTTTCGGGACGATGAGCCTGGGTGTCAAAGTCCAGCTCGGCATCGCCAAGCGACTCAAGAAGCCCCTGCGCTTCTACGACATCGCGGACCTTCCCGAGCAGGTCTATCGGATATCGGAGAAGCTGGCTCAGGAAGAAGGTCGGGACTAGGCCCCCACCCTGCCCTCCCCCGCGAGCGGGGGAGGGAGATCAAACGCGGGTGATCAGATCGCGTTCCAGGCTCTCTCGCGCCTTGAGCACCAGCTTGCGCAGCGCGGGACGATCCGACACCGCCCACTCGATCTGGCGGAGCGCGCTGTAGAGGCCCTTCAACGCCTTGACGGCGTCACCGAGCTCCACGTCGTGCGGCGCCTGCATCTCGGTCAGCGGCCGCCCGCTGCACCAGTCGTAGGTGAAGTTCACGTAATCGCCTGAGAGCGGCCGCAGGTTCTCTTCCCCTCGATCCTTCTCTCTAGCGGAGAAGCGGTAATAGATGATGCGCAGCCGCTTCTGGGCCAGGGCGATGCTGCTGGTGGGGAAGCGGCGTCGCTCGCGGGGACGGTCGCGGTTGCGATCTTCGGCGGTGACCATCACCAGCGAGGCGGCGAGCTCGGCCGGCGTCAGCTCTTCGAGCCAGCCGTCCGCGATCGCCTGGGTCACGATCAGGCTATTTTCGCCGTAGATCCGGGCGGCGAGCTGCCCCTTCTCGGTGGGGACCGCCCCCTCCAGGAAGCCGAGCTCTTCGAGCACGCCCCGTAAGGCGTGCATCCGCCGGCGGTATTCGCCCTGGCTGCGCTCGGCGTCGTGCTCTGAGGTCCGGATCCGCGCCTGTAGCTCTCGGACCTCGGTGTGATGCGCCCGATGTTCGGCAAGGAACGGGCACTTGCGGCAGGGCAGCTGGTTCAGTTTGTATTGCCAGCCCTGAAGCTCCTCCTTCATCTCGGCGAGCGTCTGGCCGCCGGCATCTCGAGTCGCGCTGCCGCGGCGCCGCCGCCCGCGGCCATGCCAGTGCTCCCGCCGCACCCGCCGCATCCGGACGCGCAGCGAGGCGATCTCCTCCTCAGCTCGGACGAACGAGGTAAAGGTCCGCTCGGTGCAGCAGGGTTCGCCCTGCGCCTGGAACCGGGTCGTGGTCACATCCGCCAGGCGCTGGCGCAGGTTGGCGAGCCGCTCGCCCAGGTCCCCGCGAGCGACCATCTTCTGGAACTGACCGAAGGAGCGCTCCATCAAGGAGTCGACCTCCTCCGGCCGGTGGTAGCGCAGCAGGTTCAGCGCCATGTTGTAGGTCGGCGCGAACTTGCTCTCGACCGTCATCTCCTCGCCGGTGGCGGCCTCGAAGATGGTGCCGATGTCGACGTCCGGCTCCTTGAGGATCACCCCGTGCCCGATTGGGTCGATCCCGCGCCGGCCGGCGCGCCCCATCAACTGGGTCAGCTCGCCCGAGGTCAGCGCCGCGAAGTCGCTGCCATCGAACTTGGTGAAGGAGGACACCACACAGGCCCGCGCCGGCATGTGGATGCCGAGCGATAGCGTTTCGGTCGCAAACACGACCTTGATCAGGCCTCGCTGGAACAGATCTTCAACCAGCTCCTTCATGTAGGGAAGGAGCCCGGCGTGATGCATCGCCAGCCCCCGTCGCAGCGTCTCGCCGTCGAGGAGATCGAGGTAGAGGGCGGCCTCGTCGCGATCTTCGATCTGGTCGAGGCGCCCTTTGACCAGTTCGTCGATCAGCGCCTTCTCGGCGTCCGTGGTCAGGTCGAAACCGTGACCGGCGCAGCGCGCCAGCGCCTCGCGGCAGCCCCGCCGCGAAAAGATGAAGTAGATGGCCGGGACGAATTCCCGACTCCGCAGCCGGTCGACCACCGGCAGAAGGTCATTCTCTGGCGGCCGACGAAGCTGGGAGAGGCGGAAATCGGTCGAATCCTCGGCCTGGGCCGCATGCCGGGTCTCGCGCGGGATACCACCCTGCTGGTCGAGCAGCGGATAGAACTCATTGCGCACCGCCAGCCAGAGGCGGAGCTCGACCGGTCGCCGGGTGACGCTGATGGTCGCGATGTCGCCGCGCTGCACGCTCATCCACTCGGCAACTTCCTGGAAATTGCTGATGGTCGCCGACAGCCCGATGAACTTGATGTGGCGCGGGGCCTGGATGATGATCTCTTCCCAGACGGCGCCACGTGGAAAATCGTCGATGTAGTGGACCTCGTCGAGGATGACGTAGCGCACCCGCTGCAGCCGCTCCGGGTCTTCATAAATAAGGTTGCGCAGGATCTCGGTGGTCATCACCACCACTGGCGCCAGCGGGTTGATGGTGTTCTCGCCCGTGACCAGCCCGACATAGCCGTCGCCGTGCAGGCGGCGGTAATCCCGGTACTTCTGGTTCGATAGCGCCTTCAGCGGCGTGGTGTAGATGGCGCGCGTGTCCGTCTGCAAGGCCCGGAAGACCGCGTAGTCCGCGATGACCGTCTTGCCCGAGCTGGTCGGCGCGGACACGAGGACGCCATCGTGCGACTCGAGCTTTTCGATCGCCTCAATTTGAAAGGGATCGAGCGGCCACGGCAGGGTTGCCTGGAAGGCGTCGATCAGGGATGCGGGATCTGCAAGGACTTCGCTCAAAATCTACGGCCATAGTAGGCCGGGGGGCCCCGCAGCTAAGCCGCTGGATGCTCGAGGATTAGCCTGGCCCGTTCCCAAGCCGCTTGCCGGCTCTTGAGGATGCGGCGTTCTGCTTCGCCGCGAAAAAACACACCACCCGTCACGGCCGGCTCAAACTCGATCACGCTGTCGTAGACCGCCGTCACGTGGGTTCCGTCGGCGACGGCGTTGAAGACGAGTCGGGTTTGCGCCGACTTGCCGACGATGCGCGTGACGCAGATGCGAGGCGGATCATATTCGGTAATGACCTCCTCCGCTACCAGATAGAGGCCATGATGGCTCGAATCTCGGGGGATCCGGACCCAGCCGCGAATCACCGTTCCCACGGCCATCTCCCCAGCCGAGCCTACTTCGGTGCGCTCGGTCTCTGGAAAGTACAGCGGTTCCTTCCGCGGGTCACCCAGCAGGGCAAAAGCCTCTTCACGAGTACAGCGAAAGATGGTGTCCGATTCGACGTGAACGCGCCGCGGGCGGCCTTGCACGCACAGCACCAGCCAGGTGCCACTCACGACGAGGAGCACCGTAGCGACCGGTAGCGCGACTTTGGCCAGGAACACAATGGCTCCGCCCAGCTGAAGCGCATACCCAACCAAATTGATCCGGACGGTTCGGGCGACCGCGGCCGTGTCGACCGGATGGGATACCCAGCGCAGACGGAGCCAAACGCTCAACGCCAGGAACAGCACGCCCAAGATAAACAAGATGGCGGCCAGCTGGAAGGCCGCGGCGGAGGCGTCCATTTCAACAATAACGCGGAAGGATGGGAGCGCCTGCGCAGGGGCCGCGCAAAAGGCCCAGCCCGATGGCTGCCGTCTAGCGCCGCTTGAGCGGACCCACCAGCTCGGCGGTTGGCGATCGGTCCCGATCTTTGAGCCAGCGCAACCGGGTGGCTTCCACTTCGTCGGTGTAGCGCTGCCGGCAGCGACGCATCGCCTTCGCCACCGCGCTCCGGACCAGCGGCTCAGGGCCTTTCGCCAGCCGCTCCAGGATCGACTTCGCCGCCGGCCAGTGAAAGGAGCCGATGGCGCTGGAGAACGCCATCGCGACGTTCCAGCGCACCATCGGATCGCGGTCGCGGGACCACTCGCGAAGGCTTCGCAGTGTCTCTTTGGGATCGACCCGCAGCAGGGCGTCGCCGATGGTGTAGGGACCGAGGTTGCGGCGCACGTAGGCCTCCTGGTCTCGCAGCACCGGGTGAATCAGCGCCAGCAGCTCCGGCACGCGCTCCGGCTTGTCCCGGCGGGCGGCGTACTTCACGGCCAGCACGACCGAGCGGCGCAGATTCTCCGACTTTGAGTTGCGAAGCACTTCGAGCCGCTGTCGCAGCCGGTCGAAGTCGCGGTCGAGCAGTGACCCCAAGAGCCCACCGGCCGCCTCTCGCACTTCCCAATGCGGATCTTCAGCAAGCTGCTCCGCCGCTCGTAGGACGCGATCGGGGTCGCTCGGGTAGTAGCTGGCCAGCAGCAGGCAGGCCACCTGCCGTCCGGTCGGCGATGGCGAGCTGGCGAGCGAATCGATCCAGCGCATCACCCGGCCGCTCTGCTCCGCCAGCGCCGTGGCCAGCCGTTCCCCGACCTGCTGGCGCAAGGCCGCCGGGCTGCCCGGACGTCCGTGGTGAAGCTGACCGTCGAGTGCGGCGACGACCGCGCCCGGATCATCCCTGGCCAGCGCGGCCAGCACGGCGGAGAGCGGGCCCTCCTCGACGGTGCCGATATCCTGAGCGCTCGTTGCCGGGTTCATGTTCTGAGAATCTCGATGTGGTGCTGGTGGAGAACGGCGCCGCCGTTGTGATCCTCGACGAAGTCGACGATCTTGCTCAAGACTTCGTTGGCGTACCGGCTGTCGTTGCTGGCGCACGTCACCCCGATCGACAGCGTCTGCCAGCGGTCCAACGCCGCCACTTCGGCGACGGAAACGTTGAAGCGACTGCGGATTTGTTGCACGATGGATCGGCTGACCTGGCGTTTTCCTTTGAGGCTGTGATTTTCGGGCAATTGGAAGATGAGCTCGCAGGTGCCCACAACCATAGCTGTCCCCTAAGGATACGTAACCATGGTCGAAAACCGATGGAAATCGGGGAAACTTCTCCTATAGTGGCGGCATGAGCTCGGCCGTTCGCGCGCCCGAGCCGGCTGCCGAGTCGACGGGACGGCCTGAAACGGTCCCCGCGCTGTTCCAGCGGACCGCGGCCGAGCGGCCAGATGCGCCGGCGCTGTTCTTCAAGGTCGGCCAGCGATGGGTTCCGATCAACTGGGCCGAGTACGCCCGGGCGGTCAGCCGGCTGGGCAACGCCCTGGTGGCCGAGGGCCTGCGACCGCAGGACCGGGTCGCCGTCTGGTCGGCCAACCGGCCCGAATGGCAGATCACCGACCTGGCGATCCTCCACGCCGGCCTGGTCACGGTCGCCATCTACCAGACGCTGGCCCCCGACCAGGTCAAATACCTGCTCAGCCATTCCGAATCGAAGGTGCTGGTGGTCGAGGATCGCAAGCTGCTCGACCAGGTTCTCGCCTTGCGAGGCGAACTCCCGCTCTTGCAGCGGGTCATCCTGGTCGACGGCGATGCATCCGAGTTGGAAGGGTGGGCCATCAGCTGGGATCAGGCGTTGCGCCGCGGTGACGATTTTGGCCGCTCGCGACCCGGCCTGTTGGTCAGCCGCTGGCAGGCGGTCGAGCCCGACGACACCGCCAGCTTGATTTACACCTCGGGGACAACCGGCGTTCCCAAGGCCGCCATCCTGACCCACCGCAACCTGACCTGGACCGCAAGTGCCACCCTGCAGTGTTTTCGTGGCGATGCGAGTGATCGGGTCGTGTCCTACCTGCCGCTGGCGCATATCCTCGAGCGGGTGGTCAGCCACCTGCGGCAACTGTGCACCGGCTGCCAGGTGTATTTCTGTCCCACCGTCGACAAGGTGATGGAGGCCGTCCACGACGTCCATCCGACCTATTTCACGTCGGTGCCGCGATTGTGGGAGAAGATCTACGCCGGGATCCGCGACAAGATGGACCGGGTTCGCGGGCCGCGCCGGATGATCCGGGATTGGGCGCTGCTGGCGGGCGCGATGCGGACGGCAGCCTATGAAAAGGGCAAACCAGCGTCGCCCCTGGTCCGCTGGCAGTGGTCCCTCGCCGACCGCCTGGTGTTTCGAAAGATCCGCGAGACGCTCGGCTTCGACAAGATCCAGATCTGCGTCAGTGGGTCGGCGGCGGTCTCACCCGACATGCTGCGCTTCTTCTACGGTCTCGGGATCGAGATCCTCGAAGGCTATGGCTTGACGGAAACCACGGCGCCGGCTACCTTCAACCGGCCGGGGAAGGCGCGCTTCGGAACCGTTGGGCTGCCGCTTCCGGGTGTCGAGATTGGGATCGCGGACGATGGGGAGATCCTGGTGAAAGGCGGCAATGTCTTTGCCGGTTACTACAAGGATCCCAGGGCGACTCACGAGGACCTGGTGGATGGCTGGCTCAAGACCGGCGATATCGGCGAGCTCGACAAGGACGGCTACCTGAAGATCACCGATCGCAAGAAGGACCTGTTCAAGACCTCGGGCGGAAAGTACGTGGCGCCGGGGGCGATGGAGACCCAGCTCCGCAGCCACCGAGGCATCGGCCAGGCGGTCGTGCTCGGTGACGGCCGTCCGTTTGTCGCGGCCCTGATCACCCTCGATCGTGATGCTCGCGAGACACGCGGCGGGATCGCTGACCCGGGTGCCAGCCGGCTGGTCGAGCAAGCAATCGCCGACGTCAATCGAGGGCTCTCGCATCCGGAACAGATCAAGAAGTGGAAAATCCTCGACGCCGACTTCGTCGTCGGCGACGAGCTCACCCCCAGTATGAAGGTCAAGCGCAAGCGGATCGCGGAAAAGTACCGCGCCGAAATCGAAAGCCTTTACGCAGAGAAGAAGACCGCCTGACCCGGCGTCAGCGGACTCGAAGATAGGGGTTGCCGACCCGCTCGGCGCCGATCGTGGTGTTCGGACCATGGCCCGGATAGATCACCGTATTGTCCGGCAACGTCAGCAGCTGGCCGTGCAGGCTGAGCAGCATCTGCTGCGGGCTCGAGCCCGGAAGGTCAACGCGGCCGATCTTGCCGGCCATCAGCGTGTCGCCGGTGAACACGTGGTTGCCGACCTTGAACGAAAGTCCGCCCGGGCTGTGGCCCGGGGTCGGCAGGACGTCGAAGGTGAAAGCGCCGAATGGCAGGGTGTCGCCCGCCACCAGGTAGCGATCCGCCGACTTCAGCTGGGCGGTCGCGTCCGCGAGGTGCATCGCCGTCGGGGCCTGGGTGGCCCCCTTCACCGCCTCCTTGGCGCCGGTGTGCCCGGGGTGCGCGTGGGTGAAGCCGATCCAGCGGACGGTCAGGCCGCGCAACTGGCCCAGGATTTTGGGCGCATCATCGCCCGGGTCGATGACGACCGCCTCCCTGGTGTCGGAACAGGCCACGATGTAGCAATTCGTGTCCTTCTCGCCCACGTGCACTTTCTGGATCGAGAGGCGCGCCATGGTTTCAAGATTAGTGCGCATCGATGCACTTGCTACGCTTTTAGCGATGGCTGACGCGCGGCAGGTTGTCAAGTACACCTTCGTCAAGCTCGAACCCGCGGTGCTCACCTGGCCCGTCGACCGGCGGCTGGCGGCCGCCGGCGAGTTCGCCCAGCTTTTGGATGCGCGGGCCGGCTCTGGAACCCTGCTCACCTACAGCACGGTGGGGCTCCGCGGCGACTGCGACCTGCTGATCTGGCAAGCCGCGGACAGCGTCGAGGTGATTCAAGGCGCCGAGTCCGGGTGGCGGGCGACCCAGCTCGGGCCGCACCTGGCGGTAGCCCATTCGTTCCTGGCGATGATGCGGCCGTCCCCCTACCTGGGCCGCCACCGGCACCCGGACCAGGAAGGGCTGCGCACTCGTTTGAAGCCGGCCGGGGGTCGCTACCTCTTCGTCTACCCGATGTGGAAGAAGCGCATCTGGTATCGCCTGCCGTACGAGCGGCGAAAGGCGATGATGGTCGAGCACTTCGCGATCGGTCATCGCTATCCACAGGTGAAGATCAATACCGCCTACTCCTTCGGCCTCGACGACCAGGAATTCGTCGTCGCCTTCGAGTGTGACGAGCCGGCGGCCTTCCTCGATCTCGTCATGGAGCTCCGGGAGTCGCAGGCGAGTCGGTACACCGAGCGGGAGACCCCCATCTTCACCTGCGTGCGGATGGCGCCCGCCGAGGCGCTGCAGCTGGCACTCGGGTTGCGCGCCGCGGAATCAGGCGAGGAGCCGGAGCTCCAACGACAGGTCAGCCTGATCGCCGGCCGATGAAGACGATCCGCGCGGGCGAGCTTGGCCGGCCGGCGGCCAATCCGGTGCTGCCTTCCCTGGTTCGGGCGGCGCGGCGGGAGGTGGTGGATCGGCGACCGGTGTGGTTCATGCGGCAGGCCGGGCGTTCGCTGCCCGAATACCGCCGGATCCGCGAGTCGCACGACCTGTTCGCCATCTGCCAGACCCCGGACCTTTGCGCCGAAGTCACCATGCAGCCGGTCCGCCGCCTCGGGGTCGATGGCGCCGTCCTGTTCGCGGACATCATGTTGCCGGTCGCCTTTGGGCTGGGCGTCGAGCTGCAACTGGTCGACGGGGTCGGCCCCGTGATCCAGCAGCCGATCCGCTCCAAGCCGGACATAGATAGGTTGCAGTCCCGATCCCCGGCGGAAGCGGTGCCGTTCGTGCTGGAGACCATCCGGCTGCTTCGCCGGGCGCTCGATCCTTCCGTCGCCGTGATCGGCTTTTCCGGCGCGCCCTTCACGCTGGCCGGCTACCTGATCGAAGGCAAGCCATCGCGCGAGTTCCTGATGACCAAGCGGATGATGTACGAGGAGCCGGCACTCTGGGATGCCCTCATGACGCATCTCTCTCAGTTGGTCCGCGAGTACCTGCTGGGCCAGATCGAGGCCGGGGCCCAGCTGGTGCAGGTGTTCGACAGCTGGGTCGGGTGCCTGTCGCCGGCCGATTACCGCCGGTACGTGCTGCCCTATTTGACGGGCGTCTTCGCCGCCGTCCAGCGGGTCAATACCCCCTCGATCCACTTCGCGACCGGGACGGCCGGCATCCTTTCATTACTGCGCGAGGCGGGCGGCGACGTGATCGGCATCGACTGGCGGGTCGACCTGGGGGAGGCCTGGCGGCAGATCGGGTATGACCGGGGGATCCAGGGGAACCTGGACCCCGCGTTATTGCTGGGCCCCTGGCCGGTGGTCGAGGATGGGGCCCGGCGGGTGATCGAGGCGGCCGGTGGGCGACCCGGGCACATCTTCAACCTCGGCCACGGGGTGCTCCCCGAGAGCCCGGTCGAGCATCTGCAACAACTGGTGGAGTTCGTCCATGCCGCCTAAGCACATCGCCGTCCTGCTGATGGCGTACGGCAGCCCGAACCGCCTGGACGAGGTCGAGGCCTACTTCACGGATATTCGCGGTGGGCGCACGCCGTCGCCCGAGGCGGTGGAGGAGCTGACGGAGCGCTATCGCCAGGTTGGCGTGCCAACCCCGCTGCTGGCGGTATCGAGTGAGCTCAGCCAGCGGCTCGAGCGCGCCCTCAATGCTGATCCGCCGGACGACGCCATCTACACGGTGCATCTCGGGATGAAGCACTGGACGCCGCGAATCGCGGCCGCCGTCGAAGAGGCGATCGAGGCCGGCGCCGACCGGCTGATCGGAATCGTGCTCGCGCCCCACTACTCGCGGATCAGCACCGGCGGCTACCGGCGCCAGGTGGAGGCCACCCTCGCCGCCGCACACCCGCGGTCTTCGCCGAACGGGTCGCCCGGGCCGGTCAGCCTCGACTTTGTCGAGAGCTGGCACGAGCTCGATGGCTATCTGCAGGCCGTCGCCGACAACGTCCGCAGCATGCGCGCGCAGTTCCGGCGCCCCGACGACGTGGTGACGGTCTTCACCGCGCACAGCCTGCCCGCCCGCATCCTCGCCGAAGGCGATCCCTACCGGGATCAGCTGCTACGAACCTCGGAGCTGGTCGCGCGCCGGGCGAATCTCGAGAAGTGGCGTTTCTCGTTTCAGAGCCAGAGCCACACCGGTGAACCATGGCTGGGGCCCGACCTGGTGGACACCATCGAGTCCCTCGCCGGCGAGGGTGATTCGGGGGTGCTGGTGGCGCCGGTCGGATTCATCGCCGACCATCTCGAGATCCTCTACGACATCGACATCGAGGCCAGGGCGAAAGCCGACGCGCTGGACATCGAGCTGAAGCGGACGCCGATGCTGAACGCCGATCCGCGGCTGGTGCAGGCGCTACGGGCGCTGGTCGCTGAGCGGGTGGCATCAGTGTCGACGGTTTCTTCGTGAACCCCCCACCCCGCCCCTCCCCCACAAGGGGGGAAGGAGGTTCTTTCCTTGCTCGCATGCTGGCGATCACCCGCGGCCATCGCGGCCTGCTCGCGATTGCGGTGGCCGGCTCGGTCCTCTACACCGCCCTCAGCGTGCTGCCCGCGCTGATCATCCGGCAGATGTTGACCGTGCTCGCCCGCCCCTCGCCGGCCGCCACGCTCGTCTGGCTGGGCCTCGCCATGGTGGGCGCCACCGCCCTGATGGCCGTCACCCGCTACCTCGAGGGTGGCTTCGGTCATATCGCGGCCTTTGAGGTCTTGCACGACCTGCGGATGCGGGTCTATGAGCAGTTGCAGCGGCTGTCGATGGGGTTTCACACCCGGCAGCAGTCGGGCACGGTCGCGGCCAAAGTGATCGGTGATGTCGAGACGATCGAGTTCTTCACGGCGCATGCCGGCATCCAGCTGATCAGTGCCGCCACCGTTCCCTTCCTGCTCGGCATCCTGATGCTGGTGGTCAACTGGAGGCTGGCGCTGGTGGCGCTCGCGCCGCTCGCGCTGATCCTGCTCATCCTGGTGGCGTTTCGGGGGTCGGCCTACCAGGCTTTCATGCGCTATCGGGACGAGCTGGGCCGGCTCAACGGCATCATGATCGATCACATCCAGGGCGTCGGGGTGCTCAAGGCGTTCGCCGCGCTTGGGCACGCGCGACGGGCGATCGACGAGCGCAGCGAACAACTGAAGCGGGCGGCCACCAGGGCGAACCTGATCCACACCTGGTATTTCTCCGGCGTCGAGTGGATGGCCGCCATTCCGGTCGCGCTGGTTCTCCTCGTCGGCGGCTTGATGGCCCATGCGGAACAGCTGAGCATCCCCGACCTGGTGCTGTTCGTCTTCCTCACCACCCAGCTCTACCGCCCGGTGACCGAGCTGAACCGGCAGCTCGAGGGTTACCGCAACGCCGAGGCGGCCACCGACCGGATCTTCGGCATTCTCGATGCCCCGATCGAGGTCGCGGAGTCGGCCACGGCGCGCATCCCGGAGCGGCCCGGCTTCGACATCAGTTTCGACCATGTGACGTTCGCCTACGAGCCGGGGCGTCCCGTGCTGCACGACGTGTCGCTCGAGCTGGCCGAAGGGTCCGTGCTCGCGCTGGTCGGGCCGAGTGGCGCCGGCAAGACGACGGTCGCCAACCTGATCGCCCGCTTTTGGGATCCGCAGCAGGGTGCGGTGAGGCTGGGCGGCGTCGATCTTCGCGACTTGCCGCTGGATTACGTGCACCGCTCGATCGGGCTCGTGCTGCAGGATGTCTTTCTCTTCAATGACACCGTCAAGGCCAACATCAAGATCGGAAACCCCGATGCCACCGACGCGCAGGTAGAGGCCGCCGCCCAGGCCGCCTATGCCCACGAGTTCGTCGAGGAGCTCCCCAATGGCTACGACACGATCATCGGCGAGCGGGGCGTCCGGCTGTCCGGAGGCCAGAAGCAGCGGATTTCGATCGCGCGGGCGCTGCTGCGCGACGCGCCGGCCCTGATCCTCGACGAGGCGACGTCATCGGTCGATCCCGAGGCCGAGCACCAGATCCAGGCGGCGCTGGCCCGGCTCGTCGCCGATCGCACGGTGCTGGTCATCGCCCACCGGCTGTCAACGATTCGGCAGGCCGGCGAGATCGTGGTGCTCGACAAAGGCCGGGTTGTCCAGCGCGGTCGCCACGATGACCTGGTCGATGCCCCCGGTCTCTACGCCGCGCTCTATCGTGCCCAGCAGGTGGCGCGTCGCTGGGATGTGGCGACCTCGCAGCGGGCGGAGGACGAACTCCCGCAGGCGGTCGAGTAGGGTCTAGCGCAACCCCTCGAGCAGGAGCTGGCGGAGCGCCTCCATGCGCTCGAACTCCTCCATGCTGAGCTTGGCGGCGTTCTTCAGGGTGTGCGGGTACTTCAGTTTCTGTACCGCTTCGATCAGGGCGTGAACTTGCGGCTCGGTGAACTGATACTCGAAGTAGGTGACGATTTCGCGCTCGATCTCCGGCCGGATCTGGTGCTGGATCACTGGCCGGATCGGAAACTGGTGGATGGCGGCGGGCAGCGGCTCCGGCTCGGTCTCGGCCAGAATCTCCGGCGCGCTGGAGGTCTCCTGAAAAAAGTCCGCCGAGCCGCTGAGGGCCGCGCGCTTAAACACGACCGGCGACGGCGGGCTGCGGCGGCTTGACCTCGGTTGCCGGGGCGGGCGCCCGCTTGATGACCGCCTTGGCCAGGGCGCGGTAGGCGTTCGCGCCTTCGGAGCTGCCCGCGTACTGCAGGATGGACATGCCGGCCAGCGGCGTCTCGGCGAAGCGAATGCTGTCCTTGATGACGACGTCGAAGACGACATCCCCATAGCGCTCCCGGACCAGTTCGAGGACTTCCTGGGAGTGCAGCGTCCGGGACTTGTGAATCGTCGCCAGGATGCCGCTGATCCGGAGCCGCGGGTTGAGCTTGGACCTGACCCGCTCGATCGTGTTATGGAGCAGCTGCATGCCCTTCATCCCGAAGTACTCGCATTGGAGCGGGATGAGCACTTCGTCGGCCGCCACCAGGGCGTTGACGCAGAGCAGACCCAGGGACGGTGGACAGTCGATCACCATGAAGTCGTACTCTTCCTGCCCCGGCGCCAGCTTCTCCTTCAGAAAGGTCTCACGTCCCATCTCGGAGACGAGCTGGATCTCCGCACCGGAGAGCTCGATGTTCGAGGGCACGAAGTCAACGCCGAGGTTGCTGTGCTTGACCACATGCCCGAGGGTGACCTGCGGGTCGAGCAGCAGATGATAGAGCGTCAGCTCGATCTGGTCCGGCTGCTTGAACCCCATGTTGATCGTCAGGTGACCCTGGGGATCGAGGTCGATAAGGAGGACGCGCTTCCCGAGCTCCGCGAGCGCGCATCCCAGATTCACCGCGGTGGTCGTTTTGCCAACCCCGCCTTTCTGGTTGGCAACGGCGATGACTCTGCTCAAACGAGTGCTAGACCTCTGTGCTGGAACGTGGCTGCGGCTATTTAACGGTAATACGGCCGCCCAGTCAAGTTCGGCCTTGTGGACAAGGAGGGGCGGCCCTGGTAAGGCCACCCCCTTGAACGGTCGTCGAGGCTTAGATTCGGAAGGGGGCCACCCGTCCCTGTGGAACGTTGCGGCGGCGATGGACCCGGGTCGGGGTTGGCGCACCCTTGGTGTTGAACGGCAGCGTCGCGAGGAACTTCGGCGGCTTGCGCGCCGGGGTCGCGTGCTCGAAGCCGGACGCGAGCTTGATCAAGATCGGTTCGCTGAAGGCGGTGCCCATAAAGGAAATGCCGACCGGAACCCCAAACGAGAAGCCCATCGGCATGTTGATGATCGGGTAGCCGACGATGGCCGGGGCCGTCGAGCTGCCGAAGACAAAGTGATCGCCATTGATCAGGTCAGTGGGCCAGGAGGGCGTATCGGTTGGCGCAACGAGCGCGTCCAGATGGTTCTGGCTCAGCAGCAAATCGATGCCCTCGGTCGCGCCAAACAGGGTGTCCTGAGCCAGCGCCTGGTTGTACGAGAGTCCCAGCGGCTGGATCACGTCTCCGGTGTTCGGGCCCACCGCGAACGTCTGGGCCAGATCGAAGATCTCCTGGGCGAAGAACGGCATCTCCTGGTCGATGTGCGCGTTGTTGAAGTTGATGGCGTCTTGCAGCGAATGGATCGGCACGCCGCTGCGCCCGGCAAGGTACTTGTTGAGGTCTGCCTTGAAGTCGTAGAGCAGAACGGTGAACTCAGCGGTGCCATTGTTGATGTCGCTGATGTGTGGGAAGGATAGGGGGTCGACCAGTACCGCACCAGCGTTGCGCATCGCGGTCAGCGCCGCTTCGAAGACATCATCCGTGTGCGGGCTCAGTCCGGAATAATCCCGGATGACCCCGATCTGAGCGCCGCTGAGCCCATTGGGATCGAGAAACGAGGTGTAGTCAGACTTGACGAGGTTTCGGTGGGGCCTGGTGGCGGCATCTCTGGGATCAGGCGTGCGCTGGGCGATCGCGGTGAGGACGGCGGCCGCGTCGGCGATCGTTCGAGTGTGAGGCCCGACGGTGTCCTGGGTGTGAGAAATCGGGACCACCCCGGCCCGGCTGACCAGGCCGACGGTCGGCTTGATCCCCGCCACCGCGTGGTGATTGGCGGGGCAGACGATGCTGCCGTCCGTTTCCGTGCCGATGGAGACTGCCGTGAAATTCGCGGCGGCCGCCGCGGCCGAGCCCGAACTCGAGCCACAGGGATTGCGATCGATGGCATAGGGGTTGTTACACTGGCCGCCCCGCCCGGACCAGCCGCTGGTCGAGAAGAAGGAGCGGAAGTTTGCCCACTCGCTCAGGGTGGTCTTGCCCAGGATCACGGCGCCGGCGCTTCGGAGATTGGCGGCCATCGTCGCGTCCTGCGTCGCGGGCGTTCCCACCAGCGCCAGCGAGCCGGCCGCGGACTGCATCCGGTCGCCGGTGTCGACGTTGTCCTTGAGCAGCACCGGGACCCCGTGCAATGGGCCGCGCACGTGCCCGGCCTGGCGCTCCGCGTCGAGCTGCTGGGCGATGGCCTGGGCATCCGGATTGAGCTCGATCACGGAATTGACGAAGGGTCCGCCCTGGTCCAGGGCCTGGATTCGGCGGAGATAGAAGTTGACCAGGTCGGTCGAGCGCGCCTGCCCGGCACCCATCAATCCCTGGAGCTGGGCGACGGTCATCTCGCTGAAGTCGCTGGGCGCGGTCGCGGCCGCGGCTGCTGCGACTGGCGACGCGGCCAGCGGGGCGAGCGACGCTCCGGCGCCGGCCAGAGCGCCCAGCCTGAGCACGTCTCGACGCGTCAAACCCACGGATGGATCGTCCGACATGAAATCCTCCTTTCATGACCGGCGGCACGCTGCCCCGGAATGACCCCAACGTCGCGACTATAAGCGCGCCGCTGTACGTCCTGTCAAGAGGTGTGCGCATTCGGAAAATCGGCTTTGAAATAAACTGTGGAAAGCGTGATCTTCTACCCCCTGGTCGCGACCATGATCAGCGCCGCGTTCGCGGTGACGCTGTGGCGGCAGTACCGGCGCAAGCCCCGAGCCTACCTGCTGGCGTGGTCGATCGCCCTCGCCATCTACGCGGTGGCGGCGCTCGCCGAAGTGATCGGGGCGGCGGGCGGCTGGAACCCGTTGCTGTACCGGGTCTACTACTACTTCGGCGGGATCACGGTGGTCGGGGTCCTGGCGTTGGGGACGATCTACCTGCTGGCGCCCCGTTTCGGGCGAGCCGCGCTCTTGATCCTGGTGGTGCTGGCCGGGATCGGCCTCGCCGGGATCGTCGGGGCGACGCTGCAACCGGGTCTGCTCGATACCCACCAGGTGCCGTCTGTCGATACCATCAAGCTGGAGAAGGGGGCCTTCAACGTGGTGGCCATCCTGATGGCGGCGCTGCTCAACAGCGTCGGGTCCGTGATCCTGATCGGGGGGGCCGCCTGGTCGGCCGTCAGCGCCTGGCGCCGGGGTGGCGCCCAATCGCGACTGGTGGCCAACGTCCTGATTGCCGCGGGCGCCTTCATCGTGGCCGGAGCGTCGACGCTGTTCCGGGTGTTCCACGTTTACGAGCTCTTCTACGTCGGGCAGGCGATCGGCGTCCTGGTGATGTTCGGCGGATTCCTGTCCGCCCAGCGGGCCCCACGCCAGGCGGCCAAGCTCAATCCGGCGACCTCTCGCTGAGGAACCCCCCACCCCGACCCTCCCCCGCAAGGGGGGAGGGTGAAAATGGACAAAGAACTACCATTAGCTCGCCGTTGAATTCGGCACAACCATGATTCACGCAGGTATCAGCTGTACCTGGTGGGCTTCGACCGACGGGCAGCCTCCGCCAGCAGCCGGCTTCGGCCAGGTGTCCGATCCGGATGCGCAAACAAGGAGGCTCTATGAGACTCGTCAAAGAAAACCCCGCCGACGGTAGCCAGGAGGAGTGGCTGGCGCGGGAACGCGCCCACCTCTCCCAGGTTCTTTACCGCTACACCCCGCTGGTGATCGATCACGCCCAGGGTTCGTACCTGTACGCGGTCGACGGCCGCCGCTACCTCGACTTCGCCTCGGGGATCGCCGTCACCAACCTCGGCCACGGACACCCTGACGTGCTGCGCGCCGCCCACGAGCAGCTCGACAGGCTGGTGCATACCTCGGTGGTGGCCCACCATGAGCCGGCGATCGAGCTGGCCGAGCGGATCGCCGCCGTGGCGCCCGGCAAGCTCGACAAGGTCTTCTTCGCGAACAGTGGCGCGGAGGCGGTCGAGGGGGCGATCAAGCTGGCGCGCTACACCACCGGCCGGTCCGCGTTGATCGCCTTCCAGGGCGCCTTCCACGGGCGCACCTACGGCGCGCTCTCGTTGACCGCGTCGAAGAGCTACTACCGAGAGCGCTACGAACCCTTCCTGCCGGGCGTCTACCACGCGCCCTACCCCTACCCGTATCGCAACCCCAGCGGACCAGGGGAGGAGGCGACGCTGACCTATGTCTTCGACTTCATCGAGGAGATGCTCGACACTCGGGTCCCGCCGCGCAACATCGCTGCCTTCATCGTGGAGCCGGTGTTGGGCGAGGGCGGATACGTGGTGCCACCGGCCGGCTTCATGCCGCGGCTGCGAGCGCTCTGCGACCAGCACGGCATCCTGCTGATCGCCGATGAGGTGCAGAGCGGCTATGGCCGTACCGGGAAGATGTTCGCCTGCGAGCACACGGGCGTGGTGCCCGACATCATGACGCTGGCCAAGTCGATCGCCTCCGGTCTGCCGCTGAGCGCGGTGGTGGCCAGCTCGAAACTGATGGACCAGTGGGAGCCGGCCGCGCATGGATCGACCTTCGGCGGCAACCCTGTCTCCTGCGCCGCCGCCGTGGCCACCCTGGAGGTCTTCGAGCGGGATGGCATCCTGGCGAACGCCACTGAAAAGGGTAACGACCTGCTGCGTCGGCTGCGCCGTTTGCAGCAACAGTCGCCGGCCATCGGGGAGGTGCGCGGCCTGGGCTTGATGGTGGGCGTCGAACTGGTCAACCCGGACGGCTCACCGAACAAGGAGCTGCAGAAAAAAATCCGGCAGGTGTGTCTCGATTCCGGCATGGTGGTGCTCAGCTGTGGCCCGCATGACAACGTCCTGCGGCTGGTGCCACCGCTCAACATTTCGCAGGCGGAGCTCGACGAAGGATGGGAGATCTTAAACGGTGCGTTTCAGGAGGTGGCGGCATGAGCCAGACGATGACGACCGAACGCGGCAAGCGAACCGAGGCGAAGACCTACAAGAACTACATCGGCGGTCGGTGGGTGGAGTCGAAGAGCGGAAAGACCTTCACCTCGCTAAACCCGGCGCATAAGGACCAGGTCCTCGGGGTGATGCAAGCGTCGAATGCCGACGACGTCAACGCCGCCATCGAGGCGGCGCACAAGGCGTTCTCCGGGTGGCGGCACACGCCGGCGCCGGCGCGGGGCGAGATCGTCCTCAAGGCGGCGCTGATCATCGAGCAGCGTAAAGACGAGCTCGCCCGGCTGATGACCCAGGAGATGGGCAAGGTCCTCAAGGAGACGGGCGGAGACGTCCAGGAAGCGATCGACATGGGCAAGTACGCCGCCGGCCTGGGACGGCACCCGCACGGGGAGACGGTGCCGTCCGAGCTGCGCAACAAGTGGTGCATGACCGAGCGGGTCCCCCTGGGCGTGGTCGCCTGTATCACGCCCTGGAACTTTCCGATGGCGATCCCCTCCTGGAAGATCTTCCCGGCCGTGATGGCCGGCAACACCGTGGTCTTCAAGCCCGCGTCGGACACGCCGATCATCGCCACCAAGCTGGTCGAGATCCTCGAAGAGGCGGGTCTGCCAGGCGGTGTCCTGAACCTCGTGACCGGCAGCGGCGCCGACGTGGGTGACGTGCTGGTCAAGGATCCGCGGGTGCAGGGCATCTCGTTCACCGGTTCCACGGCCGCCGGGCGGCACATCGCGGAGATTGCCGGCCACAACCTGAAGCGGTTGGGGTTGGAGCTCGGCGGCAAGAATGCCATCGTCGTCCTCGACGACGCCGATCTACCGCTGGCGGTCGACGGTGCGCTCTGGGCGGCCTTTGGCACGTCCGGGCAGCGCTGCACCGCCGCTTCCCGCTTGATCGTCGACAAGAAAGTCGAGAAAGACTTCACCGACCAACTCCAGGAGCGGGCGGCCAAGATGAAGGTGGGCGACGGCCTGCAGCCGGACACCGACATGGGTCCGGTGATCAACGAGGCGGCGCTCAAGAAGGTGCACGAGTACACCGAGATCGGCAAGAAGGAGCACGCCCGGCTGGTCCACGGCGGCGACTTCGCCGGCTCCGAGGGCTGGTTCTACCGGCCGACCATCTTCGCCGACGGCCGCAAGGACATGCGGATGGCGCAGGAGGAGATCTTCGGCCCCTCCACCCTCGTGATGCCGGTCAGCAATCTGGAGGAGGCGCTCGACGTCGCCAACTCGACCCAGTACGGACTGTCGATGTCGATCTACACCAACGACCTGCGCAAGGCCTTTCACGCCATGGAAGAGATGCAATCGGGCATCGTGTATGTCAACGCGCCCACCATCGGCGCCGAGATTCAGCTGCCCTTTGGCGGCGTGAAGAACACCGGCAACGGTCACCGCGAAGCCGGCACCGTCGCGCTCGATGAGTTCACCGAGTGGAAGACCATCTACGTCGACTACAGCGGTCGTCTGCAGAAGGCGCAGATCGACACGGGAGAATAGCGACCGCGGTCAGTACGCAACATATCCAGTTCATCGACGTCGGGCAGCGACGGGTCCGCTACCTCGACCAGGGATCGGGCCAGCCGCTGCTGTTATGTCACGGCTTCATCGGCTCGCTCGAGAACTTCCACACCTGGGGGCCGGCCTTTGCCGGACACCGCCGAGTGCTGATCCCCGACCTGCCGGGATGTGGTGAGACGGCGGCCGGCGAGCCGCCCTTCACCGTGGGCAGCCATGCGGAGTTTCTTCGGGCCTTTGTCGACCGATTGGGGCTCGGCGAGCACGATGTGGGAGGCATCTGCCTGGGCGCCACGGTCGCGCTGGAGTACGCCTCGCGCTTTCGCGACCGGATCGCCCGCCTCGTCTTGCACACGCCGATCTATTCGCCGCAGACCTTGCGGACCGCTTTCAAGCGCCAGGTGGCCATCTTCACCGCCGGTCCGGTCTTCTGGTGCGTCGACCGGCTGCGCCGGAACCGGACAGTGTCGGATCTCTACAAGCGGTTCCTGGTCGAAGGTCCCGGCGTCGATCCCTACGACGCCCAGGTGAATTTCGACAACCAGCACCGGGCGGATGGCCGGGCGGCCCGCCAGTGGCTGCGCGACGGGATTACCCGCGACTATCGCGAGTTCCTCAAGACCTGGCGCAAGCCGGCGCTGGTGGTGGTGGCCGCGGACGATCGCACGGTTGACGTCGACGCCATCCGCAACCTGCGGCAGCTCGTGCCCCAGGCGGAGATCCGGGTTATCGAGGCGGCCGGACATGGTTGGACCCCGACCCTGATCGCGGCGCAGGTTGAAGCGATTTCGTCGTTCTTGTCAACGTGAACGAGCACGAGTTCAATACCACTGGGCTCTCGATCTGGGCCGGGCTCAAGCCACCGGCCTCGGGTTCGAACCCGGATGTTCGGATCGTGGGCGTGCCGATGGAACGTGGCTCGCTCTACCGGCCGGGTGCGGCCAAGGCGCCTGCAGTGCTGCGCCGGCTGTCCGCCATCTTTGCCCCGGTCAGCGAGCAGGCCGAGCTGTTCGACAGCGTCACCATCCAGGACGACGGTGACCTGCCGCTGGTCGATGGTGACATGGGCGCCAACGTCGACGCGGTGGCAAACGACATCGCCGCCACGCCCGCTGGCACGCTGCCCCTCGTCCTCGGAGGCGACCATACCACCGCCAGCCCGACCCTGGTCGCGCAGCAGCGCCGGCTGAATGGGCGGCTGAGCATCCTCTATATCGACGCCCATCCGGACCTGAACGACATCTCGCGCCACACCCGCTGGTCGAATGGGTGCGCGTTGCGCCGCGGGCTCGAGCTGGGGGACATCGACCCGCGCAAGGTGACGCTGCTCGGCTGCCGCGACTACGACTGGGAAGAGGTCGAATACATTCGAAAGATGGGCGTCACCCTGGTCCCCGCCGCGACCGCGCATCGCTGGACCGGCAGCCAGCTCGCCGATGAGATCGGGTCGCGGATCGGCTCCGACGCGCTCCACATTTCGCTGGACATCGATTCCCTCGATCCGTCGTATGCGCCGGGCACCGGGGTGCCATCCGCCGGCGGACTGACTTCGCGCGAGTTGCTGGATTTCCTGCGCCAGCTGCGCGGCGTGCGCCTGGCCGGACTGGATGTCGACGAAGTCGCGCCCCCACTCGATGCCGGCTACGTCACCAGTCTGGCCGCCCTGAAATTCATCTTCGAGTTCCTGGGGATGGTGAAACTCGGCAAAGCCGGCTGAGGTCGCGCGCCGCGCCGACGTGGCCATCATCGGCGCCGGGGTGATGGGTTGCAGCCTCGCGTTCTACCTGGCCAGCGCCGGCCGGCGGGTGGTGGTCGTCGATCGCGGCCGCATCGGCCAGGGTGCGACGGCTGCTTGCGCCGGCGGCGTCCGGGCGCAGTTCTCCACCGAGATCAACATTCGGATCGGGATGGAGGCGAAGCGGCTGCTGGCGAACTTCTCACAGGCGACCGGACAGACCGCGGACTTCCGCCAGGTCGGTTATCTCTTCCTGCTATCGACGTCTGAGGAGCGCGAGCGGTTCCATGAAGCGGCCCAGTTGCAGCGACGGCTCGGGGTCACGGACGTTCGGGAGTTGAGCCCACTCGAGGCTCGGGCGATCGTTCCAGGACTTGAAACCGGCGACCTTGCCGGGGCGACCTTCTGCCCCAGCGATGGGCTGGCCGGGCCCAACGACGTCACCTACGGATTCGCCACCGCGGCGCGCCGGCTTGGCACGGTGATCCTCGAGGACACGACGGTCGACGGCTTCCTGGATGCCGGGCCGGCGGTGAGCGGGGTGCGATCCGCGGCTGGCGAGCTGCTCGCCACCGACACGGTGATCTGCGCCGGCCCCTGGGCGGCGGCGGTCGGCGCACGGCGCGGGCTGGCGCTTCCCATCGAGCCGTCTCGCCGGCAGGTCTTCACCACCGACCCGTTCGCCGGGATTCGGCGGGATAACCCGATGACCATCGACTTTCACACGTCGTTCTATTTCCACCCCGAGGGCGAGGGCGTGCTCTTCGGGATGGGTGATAACTCGGTTCCGGCAGGCGACGACATCACGCTGGATTGGTCGTTTCTCGATCGGATCATCGCCGTGGCGCAGCGTCGCTGGCCGCCATTGCTCGATGCCCGCGTCAAAACCGGATGGGCAGGACTCTACGAGAACACGCCGGACTTCCAGCCGCTGATCGGCCCGTTGCAGCCAGGGCTGTGGATCGCCGGCGGCTTTAGCGGCCACGGGTTCATGATGGCGCCCGTGATCGGCCGCTGGCTCGCCGAGTGGATGCTCAAAGGGGCGCCGCCGGTGGATCTCGGCGCGTTTGCGCCCGACCGGTTTGCCGCGGGCGCGCTGCAACCCGAGCGCAACGTGGTGTAATGAGGCTCGCCTTGCGGCGCTGCGTCCTGCTCCTGGTCCTCGGCGGCGCGCTCAATGCCTGCAACGGGCCGGCGGTCTCGATTCCGTTTTCGGAGCCGGCCGCCGCCGTTGTGGACGGCCACGATATCTCGATGAAGGCCTACCAGGCGCGACTCGAGGTGAGCCGCCACCGCGACCCGTTCCTTGGCATCCCGGAGGCGATCCCGAGCCCGGTGCCGAGCCAGCGGTTGGAAGACTTCACCATCGACCAGCTGGTGCGGGAGGAGGTGATCCATCTGGAAGCTGAGAAACGCGGTATCACGGTCAGCGATCACGCGGTCCAGTCGCGCATCGATACCTTACGGGCGCGCGCCGGAGGCACCGCGTTCGCCGCGGCGCTCAGCCGCAACGGCTTCACCGCCGGGAGTTTCCTGGCCTATCAAGGGGCGCTGCTGACCGAAGTCGCGTTGGTCACGGCGATGGCGAAAGATCGCGCCGGCTCCGCGGCGCACGAGCTGCAGTCCGGACAGAGCTTCTCGTCGGTGGCGGCCCGGTGGAGCGACGATGCCGGGACGTTCGCTCGAGGTGGCGACGTCGGCTGGCTGCGCCCGGCCGATCTGCCTGAGCCGGCGCTTGCCACCGCGGTGCAGGCGCTGACCACCGGCACCGTCAGTGGCATGATCCGGACCGATCGCGGGTTTACGATCGCGACCGTGCTGGAGCGGCGGGCCGACCAGGTGCACCTGGCGGTCATCCTGGTACTGGCACCGACCGTCGACGTCTTCAGCCCGCAGGGCACGCCGACCTGGTTTACAAAGTTCATCGATGACCGCGTGGCGGCGCTGCGGCGGGACCGCAAGCTCGCCATCAAGGTTGGCAGCCACGCCGGCAGCTGAACCCGAACGCTGGCGGGTCTTCCTCGCGATCGAGCTGCCTGACGCGGTTCGGAACCGTCTGCAGGGTCCGCTCGATGACCTGCTGCCGCTGGCGGACTACCTCCGGATCAATCCCATCGAGCGGATGCACCTCACCCTGCACTTCCTCGGCCACCTGCCGGTCGCCGACGTCGAACGGTTACCGGCGGCCCTGGCGCCGGTCGTCGCCCGCCATCAACGGTTTGCGGTCTCGGCGCAGGGCGTGGGCACTTTTCCCAACCTGGCGCGGGCACAGGTGCTGTGGGCCGGAATGGTTGGCGCCGAGCTGCCCCGCTTGATGACGCTGCAGTCGCAACTGGGGAAGACCTTGCGCGACGCCGACCTTGCGATCGAGGATCGGTTCCACCCGCATTTGACCCTGGCCCGGGTGCGGAGACCGCTGCGGGGCGCGCAACGCAAGCTCCTCACCGACTGGCAGGCGCGCTGGCGGGAGCCGGTGCTCGGCGCCGTCCCCGTCAACGAGGTCCGGCTGATCCGGAGCCAGCTGGGATCGGGACCGCCTCGTTACACGACGCTGTCGACGTTCGAACTACAATAGGTCTTCCGCAATGCGCCCATAGCTCAGCCTGGATAGAGCACCGGGCTACGGACCCGGGCGCGGGGGTTCAAATCCTCCTGGGCGCATTTTTCTTTATTAGCAGAATCGCGACCCCGCAGGGCCGCGCTTATCATTCACGCGATGCCGCGCGCGGTCCGCACCGACATCGTCCAACCGGACGGCCGGCACGTGTATCTCTACGGTGCGTACGCGCCGCCACCCGCGGATTATCAGGCGCCGTCGATGCCGAACGGGACCTATCAACGACGCTGGAATCCGCTCCGCCGCGAATGGGTGCTGGTCGCCGCGTCGCGTCAGGGCCGCACCTTCCTGCCGGAGCGGACCGACTGCCCTCTGTGCCCCTCGCGTCCCGGCCATTCATCCGAGATTCCGGCGTCGCATTTTGAGGCCGCCGTTTTTGAGAACCGATTCCCGGCGATGGTGCCGGCCCGTCCGGCCGGCGGGTTGTGCGAGGTGGTGGTCTACACCGACGAGCACGAGGGCTCGTTTGCCACCCTGCCGGCCGATCGCCTGGCGCAGCTGGCGGAGGTCTGGACCGATCGTTATCGGGACCTCAGCAGCCGGCGCGGGATCCGCTACGTGTTCATCTTTGAGAACCGCGGCGAGCAGGTGGGGGTCACCCTGCATCACCCGCATGGGCAGATCTACGCGTATCCCTTCATCCCGCCGGTGGCGGCCGGGGAGCTGCGCCGGCAGACGCCAGGATGCCTGCAATGCCGGCTGGTCGCGGATGAGCTGAAGGGACGGCGTCGCATCCTGATCAACGCGAGCGGCATCGTCGCGTATGTCCCCGGCTATGCCCGCTGGCCCTACGAGGTCCATGTGGCGACCCGGGCCCATCGGGAGGCGCTCCCCTCGCTGACACCGGCGGGCCGGCGGGCGCTGGTCTCGGCGATGCAGCGGATCGCCCGGGCCTACGACCGGCTCTTTCAGGTCCCGATGCCCTACATGATGGCCATGCACCAGGCGTCCGCCGGGCGGCCGGTTGCGCAGGGGCATCTGCACGTCGAGTTCTATCCCGTGCTGCGCGACCAGGGGAAACTGAAATACCTGGCCGGTTCGGAATCGGGCGCGGGGGTCTTCATCAACGACACCCTGGCTGAGGAGTCGGCCGACCGGCTACGGGCGGTTCTCGACTAGCAACGGCATGGTGAAAGCCGGGTAGCGGACGTAGGGTCGGCGACCCGCCATCGTTGCGCTGCCATGGACCTGGTGCGGGGACTGCTCAGCCTGTTTGCCCTGCTCAACGCCGCTGGCTGGGCGGCGCTGGCCGCCGCCTGGGCATTCCGTCCGGAGTGGGCCGAGCGCCTGCCGTTGGAACTTGGCACCCACGAGCGTTACCTGAAGGCCGCCCCGCTCTGGGCGCGGCTGGCCACCTCGTTGACGGGGTTCTGGACCCTGGCCGCGGCGCTCTATCTCACCGCCGGCCACAGCACGGCACCACTCGTCATCATCGGGCTGTTCACCGCGGCCGCCGGCTGCCTGATCGTCGCCATCGGTGCCGCCGCCGCGGTCTTCCGCGCGCTGCAGCCGGAGCCGCTACCCGTTACGCCGGAGGGTGGCCAGCAGCCGCTCTAGGCGTCCGACCGCGTCCTCCAGCTCGCGGGTGATCGCGGCCAGCTCGGTCGCTTCCCCCGGATGCAGCTCCCGAGACCGGGCGATCTGCGACAGTCGATGGCCGGCGCCCATCACCGTGTTCTTCAGTCGCCGGAGCTGCTCCTCGGTCGGTGGAAGGTCAGCCATGCCTGGCATCCATCGGCGACATGACCCGGCCGAGCGCCACGGCCAGCGAGCCGGCGAGCGCGGCATTGCGCTCGAGCAGGGCGAGGTTGGCCTCGATCACCCGCTCACCGAGCCGGGCCTGCAGGTGGCGCAACTCGGCCGGCGTCCGCTCCGGCCCGCGAGCCGACGCAGTTTCGGCGGCCGCCAGCTCAGACGAGGGGATCGCCAGGTCGCCGGCGAGGGGCTGGCTGACGACGACCCCGACGCCGCCGAGCTCCCAGTGCTGGCCCAGCAGTTGCGCGAGCTCGTCGACCGTGTCGACGCGCGATGACAAGCGCAACCCGGCCGATGCCGCGAGAAAGCCGGCCAGCACCAGCGACCGCCAGCCGATCACCGGCACCCCCAGGGTCTCGAGTCGCTCGAGGGTGGCGGCCGCGTCCAGCGTCGATTTCGGTCCGGCGCAGACGACGCACACCGAGCGGCGGCTGAGCTCGGAAAGATCCGCCGACACATCCTGGCCATCACCCGGATGGACGCCTCCGATGCCGCCGGTGCTGACGACCCGCAGCCCGGCCAGCGCCGCGGCGTGGATGGTGGCAGCCACGGTGGTTCCACCGAATCGCGGCGAGGCGAGTGCCGGGGCGAGATTCCAGGGCGAGACCTTCACCGTGTCGGTCTGTTCGGCGAGCGCCGTACATTCCTCGAGCGACAGGCCGACGCGCAGCTGACCGTCGAAGACCGCCACCACCGCCGGCGTGGCGCCCGCTTCCTGGGAGGCGGTCCACTGGCGGCGCACCGCATCCAGCGCCGCCGCCCCGGGAAGACCGTGGGTGATCACCGCGGATTCGAGGGCGACCACGGCGCCACCGGAGGCGATCGTGTCACGAACCGCGGGCGCGATGGCGAGCGCGCTCACCGGGTCATGTTACGTCGCGATATTCTGATGTGCGCCTGCGGGCGTAGCCGAACTGGTACAGGCGCACGGCTTAGGACCGTGTGGCGCAAGCCATGGAGGTTCGAGTCCTCTCGCCCGCACCAAGCTGCGTCTAGGCCACCTAGACGTTGGCGTTTTGAGCTTGAACTGATAGCGTAAAGCTCCGTGGCAGCGGTGAAAGTCGATACCGAGCGTAAGCCCGGTTCCCAGGTGGTGCTATCGGTCGAGGTCGACGCCGACCAGGTATCAAGCTCGATCGACCAGGCCTATAGCCGGCTGGCGCCCCGGGTGAGGATTGCCGGGTTCCGCCCGGGGAAGGCGCCGCGCCCGATGATCGAGCGCGAGATCGGCTGGCCCACCTTGCGCCAGGAGGCGCTCGACCTCTTATTGCCGACGGCGTATAACTCGGCGCTCGACGAAGCCGGCCTCGATCCGATCGATGTGCCGCGGGTCGAGGTGCAGCAGTTCGATCGCGGACAGCCGATGAAGTTCACGGCCACGGTCTCGATCAAGCCCGAGATCGCGCTCAAGGACTACCACGACATCCGGGTCCCGCGGCCGAACACCGAGATCGTCGACAAGGACGTCGACGAGGCGATCGAGCGGTTGCGGTTGCGGTTCGCCGAGCTGCACGCGGTCGAACGGCCGGTGCAGGCCGGCGATTTCCTCACGGTCGATACCCACATCCTGAAATCGGGCGCGGTGCTGATCGGCGAGAGCCAGACCGACGCGCAGCTCGAGGTCGACAAAGAGCGCCTGATCCCGGGGCTCGCGGAAGGACTGATCGGACAGGCGGTGAGTGAGACGCGGGACATCCGCCTGACGCTGCCGGCCGACTATCCAAAGAAAGACCTCGCCGGGTCCGACGTCGTCTTTCGCGTCACGGTCAAGTCGATCAAGGAACGGCGGTTGCCACCGCTCGACGATGAGCTAGCCAAGCAAGTCGGTCGAGGGCAAACGCTCGACGAGTTACGACAAGAAGTCCACGACGAGCTGCAGGAGGCCGCCCACCAGGCGGACGAGCAGCGCTTCGAGAACGACGTCCTGAAGGCGCTGGACGAGCGGATGGAGGCGGAGATCCCGGAGGCGCTGATCGAGCGCGAGGTCAACCGGCGGACCCGCGAGCTCGAGCTGCGCCTGCAGGATCAGGGCGTCAAGATCGACCGCTATCTCGAATACACCAACACCTCGCTCGACGTGCTGAAGGCGGAGCAGCGCCCCCAGGCGGTGCAAAAGGTCCGGCTCGAGCTGGCGCTGGAAACCGTCGCCGACCGCGAGGGACTCACGGTCTCAGACGCCGAGGTCGAGCAGGCGGTCCAAAACGCCCTGGCGGAGGAAGATCACGCCGGCCATCGACACGGGGATCTCCGAACTGCCGACCCGGTACGGGCGTACTTTCGGCACCAGCTTTTGATGCGAAAGACCATTGACTATTTGAGTACGGTGGCGGCGCCAGAAGCGTCCGATACAATGGAGCCGCCTCCCGAAGCGAAAGAGCTCGAGGGAGTGGGCAAGTCGGCCTCGCGCGGGGAGCGTCAGACCAGGGGAAAGAAAGAACGCTGACTCAAATGCGTATTCAAAAGTGAGTACGCGGAAGACTGGATTGTAAGAATTGCACCCTATAATGACGACAGGAGAGGCAGGCATGAATTTCGAACGGCTCAGCCGGCGTCCCGAAGCACTCATCCCCATGGTCATCGAGACCACCAACCGCGGCGAGCGCGCCTTCGATATCTACTCCCGACTGCTCAAGGATCGGATCATCTTCATCGGCACCCCGATCGACGACCAGGTCGCGAACGTCGTCATGGCGCAGCTGCTCTTCCTCGCCTCCGAGGACCCCGACAAGGACATCAACATCTATATCAACAGCCCGGGCGGCGTCGTCACCGCCGGACTGGCGATTTACGACACCATGCGATACGTGAGCCCGCGAGTTTCGACGGTCTGCATGGGGCTGGCCGCCAGCATGGCGACGGTCCTGCTTGCCGGCGGCACCAAGGGGATGCGCTTCGCGCTGCCCAACACCCGCATCCTGATCCATCAGCCGTCGGGGGGATTCCAGGGCCAGGCGACCGACATCCAGATCCATGCCCAGGAGATCCTCCGCATCCGCAAGACACTCAACGATATCCTGGCGGAGCATACCGGCCAGCCGATCGAGAAGATCGAGCGCGACACCGAGCGCGACTTCTTCATGAGCGCCGAGGAAGCCAAGAGCTACGGCATCATCGACGACATCATCCTGAGCACCGCCCGGCCGACCGATCCCGCGGCCAAGGATGGCCGTCTCGAGCTCAGCACCGCGGGCAGTGGCCGGCCGGAGCCGCGCCCCGAACCGGAACGCGAGGGGCCGAAGACATCCCGATGAACGAACGCGAGGATCGCCGCCGGCACACCCGCTGCTCCTTCTGCGGGAAGGACCAGTCCCAGGTGCGTAAGCTGGTCGCCGGTCCGGGCGTCTACATCTGCGATCAGTGCATCGACCTCTGCCAGGAAGTCCTGGAAGAAGACACCAAGACCACCTCGCAGAAGCGGACCAAGGGCGGGCTGATACCGAACCCGAAGACCATCAACGCCGCGCTCGACCAGTACGTCGTCGGCCAGGATCACGCCAAGCGGGTCCTCTCGGTCGCGGTCTACAACCACTACAAGCGAATCGCCCACAGCAAGATGGCGGGCGACGTCGAGCTCCAAAAGTCCAACGTCCTGCTGGTCGGCCCGACCGGCTGCGGCAAGACCCTGCTGGCCCAGACGCTGGCCAAGATCATCGACGTGCCCTTCTCGATCGCCGACGCCACTTCCCTGACCGAGGCCGGCTACGTCGGTGAGGACGTCGAAAATATTCTGCTGCGCCTGATCCAGGCGGCGGACTTCGATATCGCCCGCGCCGAGCGCGGCATCATCTATATCGACGAGATCGACAAGATCGCCCGCAAGTCCGACAACCCCTCCATCACCCGCGACGTCTCGGGCGAGGGGGTGCAGCAGGCCCTGCTCAAGATCCTCGAGGGCACGATCGCCAACGTTCCCCCGCAGGGTGGTCGCAAGCACCCGCACCAGGACTTCATCCAGATCAATACCACCAACATCCTCTTTATCTGCGGCGGCGCCTTCGACGGCCTGGAGCGGATCATCGAGCACCGCATCGGCCACAAGCAGATCGGGTTCGGCTCCGAGGTTCACGCCAACCGCAACAAGGAGACGACCAAGATTCTCAAGCAGCTGCAACCGATGGACTTGCTGAAATATGGGCTGATCCCCGAGTTCGTCGGCCGGCTGCCGATCGGCGTGACCCTCGACTACCTGGACGAGTCCGACATCATCCGGATCCTCACCGAGCCGAAGAATGCGTTCGTGAAGCAGTACCAGAAATTCTTCGCGCTGGATGACGTCCAGTTGATTTTCGAGCCGGCGGCGCTGACCGCCATCGCCAAGAAAGCGCTGCAGCGGGGCACCGGGGCCCGCGGGCTGAAGAGCATCATCGAAGACATCTTGTTGAACTCCATGTTCGAAGTTCCGTCACGCCCGGAGGTCAAGCGATGCGTCATCACAGAGAAGTCGGTCAACTTCAGCACGGAGCCCGAGATGTACTCGGAGGAAGAGCTCGAGGAGATCGCCCCCGAGCAGACCGCGTAGGTCGTCGTTGCCGACTGTGACCGGGGCGCCGGCCACCGTCCAGCTTCCACTTCTTCCCCTCAAGAACGTCGTTCTCTTCCCTCACATGATCGTCCCGCTTTACGTCGGGCGGGAGCGGTCGATGGCCGCGCTAGAAGCGGCGATGGCGCAAGGTAAGCAGGTTTTTCTCTGCACTCAGCGCCGGGCCGACTGCGAGGACCCGCGCGAGCCGGACCTCTACCGGGTTGGGGTCATGGGCGACGTGGTGCAGATGCTCAAGCTGCCGGACAACACCATCAAGGTCCTGATCGAGGGCTCCTCGCGTGCCGTGATCGAGCGTTTCCTGGAGACCGAACCGCACCTCCGGGTCGAGGTCGCCCTGCTCGACGAGGACATTCAGCCCTCGTCGGAGCTCGAGGCCTTGATGCGCGGGGTGGTCGACCTCTTCGATCGCTACGTCGAGCTGGATAAGAAAGTCCCACCCGAGGTCAACCTGACGGCGCGGGGAGTGGAAGACGCCGGGCGACTCGCCGACATCGTCGCCGCGAATTTGAGCATTGGCGTGACCGACAAACAGGACGTACTGGAAACCTTCCAGATGAACGAGCGACTCGAAAAGCTCTCCAGCGTGCTGCAGCGCGAAATCGAGATCCTCGACATGGATCGCAGTATTCGCCAGCGGGTCCGGCAGCAGATCGACCGCCGCCAGAAGGAGTTCTACCTGAAGGAACAGATGCGGGTGATCCAGGAAGAGCTCGGCGGGGAAGAGGCACATCTCAGCGAGCTCGACGAGCTGCGGGAGAAAGTCAGGGGGCTGGAACTCGCCGCCGCCATCGAGGACCGCCTGCTCAAGGACGTCGATCGCCTGGAGCGGATGCCTCCCGGCTCGCCGGAAGTCTCCGTGCTGCACAACTACCTGGACCTGGTGGTCTCGCTCCCCTGGCAGACATCGAGTGAGGACGTCACCGATCTGCGGGCCGCCGAGAAAGTTCTCGACGAAGACCACCACGGGTTGCGAAAGATCAAAGAACGCATCCTGGAGTTCCTCGCCGTCCGCCAGCTGACGAAATCCCCGAAGGGGCCGATCCTCTGCTTCATCGGCCCACCCGGGGTGGGCAAGACCAGCCTCGGCCGCTCGATCGCCCGAGCCCTGGGCCGCCAGTTCGTGCGCGCCTCGCTCGGCGGCGTGTCTGATGAAGCGGAGATCCGCGGTCACCGGCGCACCTACGTCGGCTCCATGCCCGGGCGGATCATCAAGGGTTTGCGCGAAGCCGGCACCCGCAACCCGGTGTTCTTGCTCGACGAGATCGACAAGATGTCGTCGGACTTCCGGGGCGACCCGGCGTCGGCGATGCTCGAGGTGCTGGACCCGGAGCAGAACCGGCACTTTTCCGATCACTACCTCGAGATCCCGTTCGATCTCTCCGAGGTGCTCTTCATCACCACGGCGAACGTCTATTACTCGATTCCCCGGCCGCTGCTCGACCGGATGGAAGTGATCAACCTGCCCGGCTACACGACGGAAGAGAAAATGGTGATCGCCCGCGAGTTTCTCGTGCCCAAGCAACTGAACGACCACGGGCTGACGGACAAGCACATCGAGTTTACCCGTGGTTCACTCTCGACCATCATCAGCCGCTACACCAGCGAAGCCGGGGTCCGCAACCTCGAGCGATCGATCGCTGGTGTCTGCCGCAAGGTCGCCCGTGAGGTCGTCGGTGGCAAGACGCGGCGGGTGTCGATCACCCCGAATCGCCTGGATGACCTGCTCGGTCCGCCGCGCTACAAACCCGACGAGGGACACAAGGAGCCGCTGATCGGCGTGGCCAACGGCCTGGCCTGGACCGAAGTCGGCGGGGTGCTGCTCACCATCGAGGTCATCACCATGCCGGGAAAAGGCAACCTGAACCTGACCGGGCAGATGGGCGAGGTGATGCAGGAGTCGGCGCGCGCCGCGCTCTCCTATGCGCGCTCGAACGCGGAGGCACTCGGCATCGCGGTGGATTTTCGAGAGAAGCTCGATTTGCACATTCACATTCCGAAGGGGGCGATTCCGAAAGACGGGCCCTCCGCCGGAATCTCGATGGCGCTGGCGATCATCTCGGCGCTCTGCCAGCGGCCGATCCGCGCCGATGTGGCGCTGACCGGCGAGATCACCCTGCGCGGCCGGGTGCTGCCGATCGGCGGGCTCAAGGAGAAGGTGCTGGCGGCTCACCGGATCGGGATCCAGAACATCGTCTTGCCGGAGGACAACCAGCCCGACCTGGTGGACATTCCGGCCGACATCCGCAAGCGGCTGACCTTTAAGTTCGTCAAGACCATGGACGAGGTGATCGCCGTGGCGCTGCTGCCGAAGTCCGACACCATCATGCTGCCGGAACTGACCGAGCCCGTCGCGGTGGAAGAAGCCGCCGCGGCCAACGCCGACGACCAGCTCCGACCCGAGCCGCCCCAGCCCTCGCTCTAGTTCGATTCTCCACGATTACCTGAGGTTGGTTGTCAGAAGCTGACGGACGCGACCTTCCAGGTCAGCCCGCCGTCCATTGTGTGCCATATGGCACTCTCCGGTCCGTAGGCCCAGGCTTCGTCGCCTCCGATTGCCAGCACTGAGGGTACGCCGCGCGGGAATCGGTATTGCGTCCAGGTCATCGCGCCATCTCGAGTCATGAGCAGCTCGTCGCCGCAGTTGAGCCAGATCGTGGCGGGCGCGGCGACGCTGATGTCAAAGCACGCCGTGAGCAGGCGCTGCGCCGACCAGTGCTTGCCGTCGTCGTGACTGATCATCACGACGGGATGCGGTGGGCCGCAGTTTGTCGAGCCGGCGACGGCCCAGAACCCAGGTGCCGCCCCGACTCCAAAGGGTTGGATGTCCAGCGAACCGCGCGCGGTCCAGGTGGTCCCACCGTCACCCGTGATGGCCACCAGTGTCGTTCCCTGCGCCACCCCAGCTGGCGGCTTCCCCGAGCCTGATCCCGTGTATCCCGGCGGCTTGGTGCAGAGTTGACCGCCGACAATCGCGACGCCGTGGGTGCTGTCAGAAAACGCCACGCCAGTCGGGGCATAGCTATTCGGATCCTGGCCCGGCAGCGTGACATCGAAGGCATGGATGCCGCCGTCATGGCTGATCCGCAGCGCTGCGTCCGCTAGAACGACCAACAACCCGGGCGGTTGAGCAAGCAGGTTGATGCTGTCGCGGCCGATGCCTGGTGGAAGCATCGCCGGATCAAGTGGCGCCCAGCTGGCGCCGTTGTCGTGGCTTTGCCAGGTGCCGGCCGCGGTCGCCGCGATCAGCCAGCCGTGGGATCCGGCGAGGCGATCGATGCTGAGCGCGCCCGCCCTGACGACTGGCGCCCAGCTGGCGCCTGCATCGACCGTGTGCCAGACAAACGCCTGCTGAAACCCGCTGATCACCCAGGCCTCGGTCGAGCTGATCGGGCTCGCGTCGACAGCCTGCCGGTCGGTGGTGTGCCAGCTGCGACCGCCGTCGGTCGTCACGATGACGGCCCCTCCGCATGGCCCGTTCTGTCCTTCACTGCAGCCGCCGATGACTCCCCACCCGTGGTTGGCGTCAATGAAGTGAAGCCTGGTGATCGGATTGGAGCGATCGGCGTCCGGCGACTGGTAGCGCACCGACCAGGTTCGCCCGCCATCGCTGGTGGCGAGCAGGCCGCGCCACGGTCGCATTTCGTACTTGGCCAGGTTGCCGCCGGCGGCGAAGCCATGCACCGGATCGGGAAAGTCGATGGCGTTGAGTCCGAATGGAAGCTGTGTGCCCGGGACAGCGCTCCAGGTCTGGCCACCATCGCGACTCCGCCAGAGCCGGCTGCTCAGGATAGCTGGATCGGTCGAGCTCACGTAGCCAGTCGCGAAGGCGAGCGTTGGGGTCGCGAACGCCAGCCCTCCCGTCGCTCTCCAGTTGGGCGGCCCGATTTGCGACCAGTGATCGCCGCCGTCGACCGAGCGGAGCATGATCGACGCATACCCGCCGTTTGCATTTGGATCGGGCGAGGCCAGGATGACTCTGCTCGTCCCGGCAACGAAGCGAAGCACCGACCAGACGCCGTTGGCCGCGGCCGGCAGTGCCGGAGTCTGCGCCGTCCAGCTGGCCCCGCCATCGGCGGTCCGGAGCCAGAGTGGCTGTCCGCTGGCGTCAGTCGTGCTGCTGGTCGAAAAAAGCTGACCAGCGGCAAAGCCAATCGAGGGAGACAGGAAGGTCACCGTATCCATGTCGGCCCCAGGCACGCTCCAGACTGTGCTCCAGGTCTTCCCACCATCTGTCGTCCGCTGAATACCACCTGCCAGCGAGTTGTAGACGCCGCCCTGGTTGGTCGCCATGGCTTCGCCGCCGGTCGCGAGGAATCCAGTACGCACGTCGGTGAAGACGACATCGCGCTGGTTCGCGCCAGGCAGTGTCGAGCTCGGCTTCGAGACCAGAGGAAGGGTAACGTCGACGCCGCGCACGATTCGCGCGTCGGCGGGCGGCGTGGGCATCTGACCGACGGGAATCTTGTTCGATGACTTCGCCGCGGGCGAGGTGGCGCAGGCGGCGAACACCAGGCAGCCCACTACCGCTGCCGGGACCACCCGCCGTCGAGCGCGGAGAAGCTTCCGCAGCATCTACCAGGTGAACGGTCAAACGGCCGAAGAGTTTCGAGTTCGCCTCGAGCGCGAAAGCCTCGATAAACTAGGTGGCCAACGTGGAGACCCGCTACGATCCCAAGTCCGTCGAGCAGCGCTGGTATGACACCTGGGATCAGCGCGGCTACTTCAAGCCGCGCGAAAGTCTGACCGGCAAGACCTTCACCATCTCCATGCCGCCACCGAACATCACCGGCGACCTGCACATGGGGCATGCGATGTACACCCTGCAGGACGTGCTGATCCGCTGGCATCGGATGCTGGGCGACGCCGCGCTCTGGGTGCCGGGCACCGACCACGCGGCGATCGCGACTCAGAACGTGCTGGAAAAGCAGCTGGCCAAGAAAGGGACGACCAAAGAAAAGATCGGCCGGGAAGCCTGGGACCGGCTGGTGCAGGCGTGGTACGACACCACCGGCACCACCATCCTGCGGCAGATGCGCCGGCTCGGGTTCAGCGCCGACTGGTCACGGATCCGCTTCACCATGGATCCGACCTACATCGAGGCGATCCGCTACGTGTTCGTGCAACTCTGGCGGGAAGGGCTGATCTATCGTGGCCCCCGGATCGTCAACTGGTGTCCTCGCGACCAGAGTGCGATCTCCGACCTCGAGGTCCAGTACGAAGAGACCGACGACCAGCTCTATTACCTCGACTATCCGGTCGAAGGCGGCGGCGTGATCACGGTGGCCACCGCTCGCCCGGAGACGATGGTGGGGGACACCGCGGTCGCCGTCCACCCGGACGACTGGCGCTACAAAGACCTGATTGGCAAGTTCGTGACGCTACCCATCGTGCATCGCCGAGTGCCGATCGTGGCCGACGAGGCGGTCGACCAGGAATTCGGGACCGGCGCCATCAAGGTAACGCCCGGGCACGACGTCACCGACTACGAAATCGGCGAGCGCCACCACCTCGAGGTGCGCAGCATCCTGCACCTCGACGGCCGGATGAATATCCCCGAGGTGCCGGAGCTCGACGGGCTGTCGGTGCCGAAGGCACGCAGCCGCATCGTCGAGTCGCTGCAGGCCGAGGGCGCCTTGCAGAAGATCGAGCCCTATCACCATTCGGTCGGACACTGCGACCGCTGCGGTGCGGTGATCGAGCCGCTGGTCTCGGCCCAGTGGTGGGTCAGGATGAAGCCGCTGGCGGGACCGGCGATCGCAGTGGCGGAGACCAACGAGCTCCGCTTCCATCCGGATCGCTGGCGAGAGCAGTACCTGCGCTGGATGCGCAACATCCGTGACTGGAACATCTCCCGGCAGCTGTGGCTGGGGCACCGGATCCCGGTGTGGACTTGCGCCAACGGCCATGCGATCGCGTATCTCAAGGATCCAGAGGCCTGCGAGCAGTGTGGCGATCGCCATCTGGCCCAGGACCCGGATGTCCTCGATACCTGGTTCTCCTCGTCGCTCTGGCCGTTCGTCACCCTGGGATGGCCGAACGACACCCAGGACCTGCGCCGCTTCTATCCAACCCAGGTGCTCGACACGGCTCGCGACATCCTCTATCTCTGGGTCGCCCGCATGGTTTTCACGAGCCTGCACTTCCTGAACGCCGTGCCGTTCTCGGACGTCCTGATCCACGGCACGGTGCTCGCTCCCGACGGACGGCGGATGAGCAAATCGCTGGGCACGGGGGTCGACCCGCTGGAGGTGATCGAGCGCTACGGCGCGGATGCCACCCGGGCCTGGTGTGCCTACTTCGGCACCAGCGGGCAGGACATTCGGTTCTCCGAGGAGAAGATCAAGTCCTATCAGCTGTTTGCCAACAAGCTCTGGAACGCGACCCGCTTGCTGGTCGCCAAGCTCCCGGAGGGCGGCAGGCCGCTCCCGATCGATGAGTCGTTGATGGAGCCGGCCGACGCCTGGATCCTGGGACGGATGAGTGCCGTCACCCGCTTGGTGACGCAGGCGTTTGCGCGCTTCGAGTTCGGGCCGGCGATCGACGCCCTCTACGAATTCGCCTGGCACGAGTTCGCCGACGACTACCTGGAGCTGATCAAGCCGCGCCTGCAGGCCGGTGATGCCTCGACCCGGACGGCGCAGGCGGTCGCCATCGACGTGCTGGAGACGACCCTGCGGCTGCTGCACCCGATCATGCCCTTCGTGACCGAGGAACTCTGGCAGCGATTGCCGCACGTAGGCGAAACCATCATGTACGCGGCGTGGCCGCTGCCGGATGAGACGGTGGAGGACCGGCACCTGATCGAGGAGATGGGGCACTTGCTCGAGGTGGTGCGGCGGGTGCGCAACCTCCGCCATGCGTCTGATCCGCGGGGGCGCCGGCAGCCCGCTCAGCTGGTGTCGTCACGTCCGCTCCTGACCGAGCCGGTGGGGCGGAGCTACCTGGCGACGCTGGCCCAGCTCGAGCTGAATGGCGAGCTTCCCGAGGGAATGCCACAGGCGGTGGTGGTGGTGGGGCCGACCACGGTCCGGCTCGGCCTCCCCCAGGGGGATGCGGCTGAACGCCAGCGACTGCAGGCCGAGCTGCAAAAGAAACTCGCCGAGATCGAGTCCATCGAGAAGAAGCTCGGCAACCCGGACTTCACCGGCAAGGCGCCGCGACCCGTCGTCGAGCGCGAAGGCGACCGGCTGCACCAGGCGCAGGCCGCGGTGGAACGCCTGCGCGGGCTCTTGGGCCCTGACGCGGAAGTACGGTAAGGTAGCGGAGACAAATTGAACACGGTGGGGAGACACATTGCCTGATCTCAAGCCGCTGCGGCCGTTGCTGTTCATCGTCGTCTTCTACCTGCTGGCCTTCTGGCTCAGCCTCTCCTACTGGGCGTTCCGTGACGCTCGCGAGCGCTCGAACAGCGTCCTGTTCCACGTTTTCGCCACCGGCCTCTCGCTGGTGCTACCGATCTTCGGCCTGTTCATCTACATGATCATCCGGCCGCCGCTGACCATGGCGGAGCGGCGCGCGCTGGAACTCGAGACCGCGGCCCTGGCCGAACCAGGCGGGCCGGCGCGCGAGTTGCGGCCCTGCCCGAGCTGCGGCGAGCCGATCGATTCGCAGTACGTGCTCTGTCCGCACTGCAAGACCCAGTTCAGTAAACTCTGCCCACGGTGCAACAAACAGCTGAAGCTGGGATGGAGCGTGTGCCCCTACTGCGCCGAGGAAGTCCCGCTGCAGGGCACCGTGCCGACGCCCCGAATCGCGCGTTAGCACCGCGTTGCGCTAACTGTCCGCCGAGCGACTAAATGCCGCTCGCGCTCCAGGCGCTGCTCGCCCCCCTTGTGCTGCTCGCGGCGGCCGCCATGGTGCGAATGCGGCCACGGAATCCGGCGAACGGCTGGATCGCGTTCGGCGCCACCGCCGTCGCCGCCGGCATCGCGCTGGTCGAGCTGCTCCGCCTCGCGCCCGGTGAACACGTCGACGTTCCCTACCTGACCACCTTTCCCTATGCCGACCTGGCCATCCGCATGGATGGACTGTCGCTCGCGTTTGCCGCCGTCACGCTGACGACCGCGGCGCTCTTGATGCTGGCGCGCCAGCGTGTACGCGGCGATCGCCGCGAGCCATGGCTCGGCTGGCTGCTGACCAGCGCCGCTGCCGGGGCCGTGATCATGGCCGACAACCTGCTGCTGGTTTACGTCGCGCTGCAGGTGCTGACCCTGGCGTGGAGCGGGGCGTTGGACGAGGCAGCCCCGCGCCGGCGGGGGCTGCGGATCAGTCTGCAGATCGCTGACATCGGGCTGTTGCTGGCCGCGGCCAGCGCCATCCAGTCGGTGGGGACCAGCGCGTTTTCCGGAGTACCGTCGGACACCTTCGGCGTGGCCACGTTCTTTCTCGTCCTGGTGCCGGTCCTGATCCGGGTCGGCGCGCTGGCCTGGGGCATGGGCGGGCCGGCCGCCTCGGTCAGCTTCGAGCCGGCGATCGCCTGGGTGGCGCCCGCGGGGTACCTCCTGTTGCGGTTGCTCGCCTTGCTGGGCGGACAGCTGCCTGATCAACGGATCGCCGTGGTCCTGTTCGCCGGCGGGGCACTTCTCGCGGTCGCGCTGGCGGCCGTCGCGCTCTGGCGGCGGACAGGGGCGCGGCTGCCGCCGTTGCTGCTGGGGTCGCAGGCGTGCATCGCGCTGGCGCTCTCGATTGGCGGCGACCCGCTGTTCACGGTCGCCGGCACCTGGCTCTGGCTGACGTTGATCCCGCTCACCGGCCTCCTCAGCCTGCGCGTGCCGCGCGAGTCCGCTGCCCATGCGCTGTCGCTGCTGCAACTGGCCATGATCCCGGGGAGCGTCGCCTTCGTGGGCATCTGGCTCGGCGGCCTCGCGCTCGATGCCCGCGGGCTCGCTATCGGCATCGTTCCCATGGCGCTGGCGGTGGGCTTCGCGCTGGTCGCGATCCTGTTCGACACGACGGTCGCGAGATCCATCCGGATGGACGTGGCAACCGCGTGGGCCGGGGCGCTGTTGCTGATCGCCGCCGTCCCGATCATCGCCATGAATCCGCTGGTGCTGCCGGCGGCCGGAACGGTGCGCGCGGTGCAAGGTGGGACGGTCGCCGCCAGCCTCTTGTTGATCCGGACCGCCGCCGGCGCGTGGCCGGCGCTGCCGGTGTCGATCGGGCTCGCGGTTGTGCTGGGCGCGGCGCTCTGGCGGTTCGGAGGCCGGTGGCCGTTGCGGCCGCGGCCTCGTGCCGGCCGGCGGGCTCAGCTGCGGTTGAAGCTCCCCGGCCAGTTGCGCGCGCTGCCAGGTTGGAGCCGCCTGTTGCTCTGGGGAGGCTTCCTGGTGGTGGTCGGCATGGCAGCGGTCCGACCGTGATCGTCTACCTGCCGGCGGTGCTCTTCGCCGTTGGCCTGCTGGTCGTCTACGGCAGCGCCGGCCGGCGCCGGCAAGCCGGCACATTCGCGATGGCGGTGGCGGCCGCGTGGTCGCTCGCCCTGCTGGTGGACCCCAGCGCGACCGCCTGGGCGATTGGTCCACTGGCGGCCATCCTGTTGCTCTCCCGCCCGGCCCAGCGCGTCCCCTCCAGCTTCGAGGGGCTGACCCGGCGTGGGGTCACCATCGCCGCCAGCATGCTGGTGGCCCTCTTTCTCGCCTCGCGTTTGCCAATCGGCGAAAACCCGGTGCTGCTCTCGGCGGTGCCCTGGCTCTTGAGCGCCGTGGGGGTGGCCTGGCTCGTCAGCCCCGCCGACCAACCGGAGCGGCTGCAGGGCCAGGTCCTGATGATCGCCGGCGCGGCCGGCGTGATCCTCTGCGCCGTCAACGCGGGCCCCCTGACGGCGGGCGTCGCCGGGGCCTTGGCCCTGATGCCGATCGCCGGCGAGCGTGCGCGGGTGCCCGGGCGGCTGCGTCCGGCGATCAGCGGCCTGCTGCTCCTGCTCGCCGCGGTCGCGATCGCGCTCGCGGCCACCGCCCCGTCGTTTGCGCGGGTGACGCTGTTCGATCTCTCGCTCAATCTGACTGGGCCGGTTCTGCTGGCCATCGCGGTAGTGCTGGTGGCCGGCGTTGTCGTCACGCCGCTCGGCAGCGAGTGGGTGGCGTTGCTGGGCGTGCTGGCGCTGATCGCGACCGCGCCCAGCCTTCGATGGGCGGCGCTGGCGGCGCTGGTCGCGGTCGCCACCGTCCTCGAGCGGCACGGGGAACGGCCCGCCTGGATCGCGGCCGGCTTGCTGGGGTTGATGCCGGTGCTCGCCGCCCTCGGCACGTCGTCGTGGAGTCCCCGAGTCCAGGCCGTCGGCCTCGCCCTCGGCCTGGTGTTGATGCTGTTCGCGGCCGGAACCGGGTTCCTTCGGGCGCTGGCCCTCCCCGCGACGACCTTCCTGGTGATGCTCGCCGTCGGCTCCCTCAGTGCCGGCCAGCT
>Ga0209689_1000142_pt1 | contig 41852 bp, 40 predicted proteins | sample GraSoiAngelo_149_FD_187119 | JGI IMG/M metagenome (GOLD analysis project Ga0209689, IMG submission 187119) | Grasslands soil microbial communities from the Angelo Coastal Reserve, California, USA - 14_1009_09_30cm (SPAdes) (version 2) | ecosystem: Environmental > Terrestrial > Soil > Grasslands ... | reverse complement strand
GGTCTGTCTCGTCATCGTAGGCCCGGGGATGAACTCGAGGACCATAACGTCCAGCTGCGGGACATGCTCCAGCACAGCGGGACCGATGCCGGTGCTGGCTGCTGCCCTGGCGTTATAGACCTCATTTACCCGGTCGATAGACAGTAGCTCCGTCGATGTTCCGGGAATTCGCATCACGTACCGTTCGCCGCCGGCCTCGACCAAATAGTTTTCGTTGGTCAGGCCGCCCGACAGCGGCGAGACCTTTACGTCCTTGTCCCGCCAGAGCGAAACGCGTCCGAGCGCGTCCTCAGCTCGCGACATGCTTTGCGTCATGGCCAACCAGTTGCTCGCGCTTGAGCAGGGCATCGGTGCTTACGTCAGCCGGCACCCGTCGCCCGAATACGTCCACTTCGACCCGCGCTCCGGGCCCCAGTCCGACCGGCAGGTAGCTGTAGGCGATGTTGCGCCCCACGGTGAATCCGTAGGCACAGCTGCGTAGCCGGCCGACGATCGAACCATCCGCATAGACCGCCTCTCCACCATAGACGGTGACGTACTCCTGCTCGCCGACGAGCAGAGTTCGCAAACGCCGGCTGATCCCCGCCGTCTTTGCCGCCTTCAGCGCCTCTCGCCCGTTGAAATCGCCCTTATCGAAGCGAACGCAGAAGCCGAGCCCGGCCTCGAGGGGATTGTCCAGCAGGGTGAGGTCAGTGCCGTAGTAGCGGTAGCCCTTCTCCATCCGCAGCGAGTCCAGCGCTCGGTATCCACCCGGCCGGATGCCAGACGTCTGCCCGGCGGTCATCAAGCGATCCCACACCTGCATCGCCACAGCGGGCTCGAGGTAGAACTCCCACCCCAGCTCGCCGACATACGTCACGCGCTGGGCAAATACTTCGAATCCCTCCACGTGGATGGTGCGAGCCTTCATGAACGGGAAGCCCTCCTCGGAGACGTCGTCGTCGGTCGTGGCCTCCAGCACGTCACGGGCCCGTGGGCCCCACATCCCGACCACGCACAGCTCCTCCGTCGTCTCGCGGATCTCGACTGGCCCATCCTCCTCCCGTCGCTCCAGCCGCAGCCATCCCAGGTCGCTGTTCACATATCCGGCACCGGTGACCAACCTGAACCGGTGCGGGCCGAGCCGTGTGATGGTTACATCTCCCGCCATCCCTCCACGCCGGTCGAGGAGCTGCGTGTAGACAACACTGCCGACCGGCCTGGCAATCAGATTGCCTGAAACACGTTCGAGCAGCGGGAGCGCTCCGGGACCCTCCAGCTCGATCTTTCCGAACGATGTCATGTCGATGATCCCCACCCGTTCGCGGAACGCGCGATGCTCCTCGGCCTGCAGCTCGAACCAAGGCGGTCGGGTCCAGCCGAAGCGGCGCTGGTCCGCCCCCGCCCGTTGCCAGGGCCTGGCCGGCTCGAAGTGCTCGGGCCGCTCCCAGCCATGTTTGGCTCCGAAGACCGCACCGAGGTCCTGCGTCCGGTGGTGCAGGGCGCTCGTCCGGCGCGGCCGGCCCCATTCGTCGGCGTCGTACGGATAGCGGAGGAAGTAGTAGTAGCGGTAAGCCTCTTTCGCCAGCTCGGCCGCATAGCGATGGTCCTGGTGGACGGGGCCGAAGCGCCAGGGGCGGTAGGCGTAGAGGTCCAGCTCGCTTTCTCCTGTCGTGATCAGCTCCGTGAGCGATTTCCCGAGCCCGCCGGCGCCGCCGAACCCGTTCAATGACAGGCCGGCCGCCATGAACAGCCCCCGTATGCCGGGTACCGGCCCCAGCAGCGGATTGGCGTCGGGGGTCATGGCGTCCGGGTGGCAGACGAGTTTCACGATCCCTGCCTCACTCATGAAGGGAAACCGCCGCGCCGCCCCCCTAAGGAGTGGCTCGAACCGGCGCTGGTCCGGAGTGACGGATGTCCCGGCGTGCTCCCAGGGAACACCGTCGATCCATCGCGCGCTGGGGTTCAGCTCGTAGCCGCCCAGCACCACCCCTCCCGCCTCGGCCTTCCCATAGATGAGGTTGTCGGGGTCGCGGAAGCAGGGCATGTTGGGCGGGAGCTCGGCGCCCTCAACCGCTCGCAGCGCGGCGTGCTGGTGATCGACTGGGGTGGACACCACAAACGCTCCGGCCATCGCGGCCACCTGCGGGGCCCAGATGCCACAGGCGATCACGACCACCTCAGCCTCGATCCGCCCCCGCTCCGTCTGCACCGCCTGCACCGCTCCCCGCGAGGAAAGCTCCAACCCGGTCGCCCGCGTATCCGTAAGCACCTTCACCCCTAGCTCGCGCGCGGCCTTTGCCAGTGCGAAGGTGGCAGTATGGGGGTCGAGTGCCCCATCCCCCGGCACCCAGACCGCGCCAAACAGGGAATCCTTGCTGATCGCGGGCATCAGCTGCGCCGCTTGCTCTGGTGAGACCACCTCGACGTCCAGCCCTATCGCTCGGGCGCGACTCGCGCCCCGCTGCTGCTCCATCAGTTGCTCGCGGCTGGAGGCGAAGCGCAGGCTGCCCACCGTCTCAAAGATGCCCAGCTGGCGATACAGCTCAATGCTGTAGCGACGGAAGCGCATCATCGTAGGGGAGGGATTGAATTGGGTGACCAGTCCCGCCGCATGACAGGTCGAGCCGCTGGTCAGGTCGGCTTTCTCAATCAGGACCGTATCTCGCCATCCCGCCGTCGCCAGGTGGTAAGCAACGCTGGCGCCGGTGATCCCGCCTCCGATCACCACGGCGCGCGCACGGCTGGGTAATTCAGTCATGCGCGCGCCGCTCCCGGTCAGAACGCTAAAGGACTACTCAACCGGAATCTCCCGGTGGATGCGGGCCAGGTCGATGCCCTGCCGTTTGCGCACCACCCGGGCGACCACGTAAATGGCGATCGCCACCAGGTAGGTGACGGCGAAGTAGATCGGCGATGAGGCGTTGACTGAGAAGGCCGTCCCGTAGACCGCGTTGAATGACCACTCAGCGATCATGAACACGATGAATATCGCGCTGACCAGGCCGGTGATCGTTATCACCGGGATGCCCGCGATCCTGAAGCGGGCGATCGGCGAGTTCTCGAAGATGTCCCGCCGCCGCCAGGGCATGATGGCCGCCGCGACTACCGTCCCCAGGAACGTGATCGCGATCACACCCGTCGCCCAAAGGAAGATGCCCTGGAAGCTCGGCCGGAAGGCCCAGATGGCGCTTACGATCAGCGAAGGTACGATCATCAGGATCAACGAACCGTAAGGGACCCGCCGCTTGGCCGAAATGTTTGCTGCCCACTCGGGCAGTACCCGGTCGAAGGCGGCCGCGAAGATGACCCGGGTCGAAGAGAGGAAGAGAGTTCCGGCCCAGCCGAAGAACCAGAGGCCCATGACCACGATCAGAAGCGCCTGGAAGAGGTGGTTGCCCACCAGCCAGCCGGCCAGCATCACCGGGTAGGGCCAGATCCCCACCGGCGGCGCCGGCGACCCGGGCGTGAAGATGCTGTTCCAGTACGACGCGTTGGCCGCGTAGTAGAAATCCCAGCCGATCGTCTTGACGATCAGCAGGATGATGACGGCCACTAACGCCACTGTGATCCACAGCCCCCAAAACATGGCGGAAAAGACCTTGCGGTACTCCTTTGCGCCCCGCACTTCGCCATAGAGCGTCGCTCCCCAGACCGGCCAGAGCAGGTAGAAGGCGAGGAACGGAAGAAGTAGCAGGGTCGAGCTGAATCCGAAGCTGCCGAACCCCACACCGCCCGTGCTTCCCTTGGCGGCCTGCAGAGTCGCCTGGTAGGCGTTCCCGGAGGCGCCGAAGAGCGAGGCAGCCTCCCGATTGAAGGCATTCACGAAGGCGTCGTGGGTGGAGAAGAGCAGGAGCCCGAGCATGACGGCAAGGCCCGCCATCCCCAGCCAGAAGCAAAACCTCTGGATCTTGGCGTACCCCTCCATGCCCAGGGTGATGACCCAGCTGACGAAGGCCAGCACGATCAGGCAACTGACAAAGACCCCCCACTGGCTGCCGAAGTAGGTGGCCACACCCGTCCAGCCCAGGGTGTAGGCCAGCGGCGCGAAGAACTGGACCACCAGGATGTTGGCGTAGATCGGGGTCCAGAGCCAGAGCGTAAACCACCATCCGGTGATGGCCAGCACGAAGCCCACCCCGCCCCCCAGGATGCGGCTCTGCCAGGCGTAGTCGCCGCCGGCGCGCGGCATGGCGCTGACCAGCTGCGCATATGTCATGACCAGAAAGGTAACCAGCACCCCGGTGAGCAGTACCGCTCCCAGGAGCTGACCGTCCGGAATGACGTAGACAAACGACATGCCGTAGAGCCCAAGCGTCACCAGGTTGACCGACCAGAATGAATACAGGAAAGCATCGAAAGTCGACCAGGCTTTGACGAGTCCGGTGGCGTTACGCAAGAACAGCGTTGGCCGTGGCGTATCCGTCGTAGTCGCCATTACTTCCTCCTTCGAAATTTGATCCGGGGCGTCGCCCCACGCGAGCCGCGCGTAGTGCGATGCGAGCGTTTGAGACGTCTCTGTCTTAGGGCTTCACCTCCTAGCCGTTGACCAGCTGGTAGCTCTTGATTCCCTTCTTCTGGTCCAGTTCAACGATCGCCGACATCAGGATGCCTTCCTCGTAGGCGCTCCCGGTGTTGATGGCCAGCGTCTTCCCGAGCCGGGTGATGCCTTTGCCCTCGTGGATATGGCCATGCAGGGACAGCATTGGCTGGTGCCTGTCGATCGCCTCCCGAACCGCCGTCGAGCCCACGTGCCGGAGCGCGCGGCCGCCATGAATGGGGCGAAGGTTCTCGTCAAGAGCCGGCGCCTCGTCGAGCGATGTGCCGTAGGGGGGTGGATGGAAATTGAAAATGGCCCGGCCCATGTCCTTGATCTGGGCGAGCATCGGCTCCATCCGGCGAGCCAGCTCCTCTTCCGGCGCCTCCCGGTAGGTATGCCAGGGAGTCGGATTGGCCCAGCCGGACGAGATCATCTCGTACCCACCGATATCGATCATCTTCCCCTCGGCCAGCTCTACTCGCTTCGCGTTAGCGATGACGTCGTCGATCTCCATCTCGTCGTCGTTCCCGGGTGAAACAAAGAGGCGTACCTTGCTGTCCTTCAGCTTCTCATCGGCCAGCTGCATCCAGCGCTCGACGGTCTTGCACATCTCCTCGGTAAATAGCTTCTGCACCTTCTTCGGATCGGCGTCGAGTTCCGCGACCTGGGATGAGGTCATGCGGACCGGGTAATACCCCTTGCGCTGGATTTGGGACTCCATGGCCGAGACCTCGTCGCGGCTGACCCGCTGGCGCTGCCCTGAGAGGGTCAGCTCATAGGCGTCGCCGTCCTCGACCAGCGGGATCATCGCCTTACCCGTCATGTCGCCCCCGCAGATCAGGACATCGGCGTTGTAGAACTTCGCCGCGTTTAGAAACTTCCGCCAGCAGACCTCCGAGCCGTGCAGGTCGGTCGTGTAGAAAACTCTCATCTTCCCCTCCTCAGCACTAGAGCACCGCCTTGATAGCGTCTTCGAAGCCGGTTACGTGGCGCCGCATGATCGCCTCGGCGACCGCGGCGTCGTGCGAGACGATCGCATCCAGCAGGTCCCGATGCTCCTTCACGGCCTCCTTGAGGCGCACGCCGCGGTCGAGCACCAGGAACCAGACCCGCAGGCTGAGATTGAAGTACTGCTCCAGCGCGTCCCGCAGGAAATCGTTTCGAGCGGCCTGGTAGACCAGCCGGTGGATCCGTTGGTCGAGCTGCATCAGGCTGTGATAGTCGCCCGAATCGATACTGTCCAGCTCTGCCATCAGCGATTCCATTGCGGCTCGTTCGCCGGCCCCCGCTCGCTGGGCGGCAAGCCGAGCTGCGTAGCCCTCCATCTCGACTCGGACCTCCGTGATTCGTCCCAGGTCGGTGATGTTGATATCGGTCACAAAAGTCCCCCGGTGGGGGACGAAGCTGACCAGGTTCTCGTGTCCCAGCCGTTGCAGAGCTTCACGGATGGGGGTTCGACCGAGCTGCAGCTCTGACCTCAGGCGCGACTCCTCGATCACCGAGCCTGGCTTCAGCCTCAGCGTCACGATCTGGTCCCGGATCAGGAGGTAAGCCCGCTCGCCCTGGGACTGTACGGAAGCTCGAGGCAGGACCACTGTTCGGAGCGGTGGCTCCGCGGTGGCGACCAAGGCACGAGCGGCTTCCGCGTCCCTCGCCAAAACCCCTCCCGTATATCCGCTGATCGGCGACCGATATATCGGTTTGCCCGGCGAACGTAGCACGGCCCTAAATGGTCGTCAAGGGAGCGCTTGCGGGCCACGTCCGAATCGTTTACTGTTGTGCAATGAGCACCCGTCTCGCCATACGCAACGGCCGGGTCCAGTCACTCGATCGGGCCCTTGAGATCCTGGAGCTCCTTGCCTCGAATGGGCAGGAGATGGGCGCGACCGAGCTTGCCAGGCGGCTGGAGGTGCACAAATCCACCACCTCGCGATTGCTGGCCACCCTCGAGCAGCACGGCCTGGTCGAGCGGAATGCGGGGTCGGAGAAGTATCGCCTTGGGTACGCACTGGTTCGCCTGGCCGGCGCCGTGGTCGCCGAGCTCGATGTCGCCCGGGTGGCCCGTCCTCTCTTGCAGGAGCTGGCCGAGCGTACCCACGAGACCGTAAATCTGGCCATCCTCCAGGGCGACCAGGTGGTCAACATCGACCAGATTGCAGCCTCCCACCTGGTGGTCAACGTCAACTGGGTGGGTAAGCAGACCCCACTCCATTCCACCTCGAACGGCAAGGCGCTGCTGGCCTTCCTGCCGGAAGCGGAACGCCGCCGCGTGCTGAGCGGGTCTCTCAAACGTTTCACCCCGCGCACCATCGTCGACCGGGCCACCCTGGAGAAGCAGTTGCGCCGGGTCGTCGAAGACGGATACGCCTTCACGCTAGAGGAGCTCGAGATCGGCCTCAACGCCGTGGCCGCTCCGGTTCGCGGCCACGACGGCCGGGTGGTGGCAGCAGTCAGCGTGGCCGGGCCGTCCTACCGGGTCACCCCACAGCGGCTGAGCGAGCTCGGAGAGATGACCAGGGAGACTGGCGATGCCATCTCGCGCCGGTTGGGCTATCGGGAAAGAGGAGGTAACGGATGAGCCGCGAGGAGGAGATCAGGAGCGAGCTGTTCGACCACACCCTCAACGGTCACGCGCCCGAGGTGAAGGCGCTCACCGAAGAGGGGCTGAAGCTGGGCATGAACCCGATGGACATCCTGTTCAAGGCATTGATTCCATCTCTGGAAGAGGTGGGCCGCCGGTTTGAGAAGGGGGATTTCTTCGTTCCTGAGATGTTGATCGCGGCCCGGGCGATGCAGGGGGCTCTCGTGATCCTGCGGCCGCTGATCGCGGAGACTGGGGCCAAGCCGATCGGCAAAGTCGTGATCGGCACCGTCAAGGGAGACATTCACGACATCGGCAAGAACCTGGTGATCATCATGATGGAGGGCGCCGGCTTCGATGTGGTCGACCTCGGCGTCAACGTGGCGCCGGAAAAGTTTGTGGCGGCCGTGCAGCAGCACGAGCCGCACATCGTCGGCTTCAGCGCCTTCCTGACCACCACCATGCCCATGTTCAAGGTCAATATCGAGGCACTGCAGAAGGCCAGCCTGCGGGAAAAGGTCCATGTCATGGTCGGCGGCGCCCCCGTAACCGAGGAATATGCCAGGCAATCGGGCGCGGATACCTATTCGCCAGACGCCTCGATCGCGACCCGGCAGGCGAAGGCCATCGTTGGCGCCGCCCAGGCCGCGGAGAGCAGCGCCCTCGAGCAGGCTGTCGACCTGATCGACAAGACGCTGCGCAAGGGGTAGCCGGCGTGGGCGTCATCGAGCGGATGACTGTTGCCGTCGAGAAGCCTCTCAAAGAGGCGATCTGGGATTGCCGCATGTGTGGCCAGTGCATCCTGCACTCGACTGGCCTCACCTGCCCCATGCGATGCCCCAAGAACCTTCGCAACGGGCCCTGCGGCGGTGTCCGCGCTAACGGTAACTGCGAGGTCTTTCCTGATCGACCCTGTGTGTGGGTGCAGGCCTGGGAGCGATCGCGCAAGCTGCCGCTCTTTCGGGATCACATGCACCACGTCAATCCGCCGGTTGACTGGCGATTGAAGGGTACGTCCTCCTGGATCAACCTGGTGACGGGCCGCGATCATAAGCGACCTGCCGGGTGGGCGGCCCCGGAGAGCAGTGCGCACGCCTAGCCGGCTGGCCGGCCTCCTCCACGCAGGGCGCTTCGTAGTGACCGCGGAGCTCTCCTCAGTGGACAGTGGTGAGCCAGAAGCCGTCTGGCGCCGGGTGGAGCCGCTGCGCGGGGTGGTCGATGCCGTCAACTGCACGGACAACACCGGCGCGCACGTGCATATGTCATCGCTCGCAGCCGCCCACCTCCTTGTCGAGAAGGGGATCGAGCCAATCATGCAGCTGGCCGCGCGCGACCGTAACCGGTTGGCCCTCCAGGCTGACCTGCTCGGTGCGGCCGCTTTGGGAGTCAGGAACATCCTGCTGATGAGCGGCGACGACGTGACCGCCGGGGACCATCCCGAGGCGCGCTCCATCTACGACATCGATTCGCTGCAGCTGGTCCAGGTCGCCCGCAATCTCCGCGACCGCGGAACCTACCTCAGCGGCCGGCGGCTGGAGTCGCCCCCGGTGTTCTTCGTCGGCGCCGTGGAGAATCCATTCGCGCCCCCATTGGACTTTCGTCCCTTCCGTCTGCAGAAGAAGGTGGAGGCCGGCGCGGAGTTCATCCAGACGCAGCTGGTGTTCGACCTCACCCGCTTTCATGCCTTCATGGCCCGGGTGGAGGACCTTGGCCTGTTGGAGCGAGTCTTTGTCATCGCATCGATCGGGATCCCGCGGTCGGCCCGGGGCACCCACTTCATGAAGGAGAAGGTGCCGGGGCTGAGCGTTCCCGACGACGTCATCCGCCGGATGGAAAGCGTTCCCCCGTTGCAACAGCCGGCGGAGGGTATAAGGATTGCCATCGAGCTGGTCGAAGCGGTCCGGTCGATCCGCGGCATCTCGGGGGTCCACCTGATCGGGATCAAATGGGAGGAGGGCGTCGTGCGCGTGGCGCAGGGGGCGGGTTTGCTGCCGCGACCGGTGGCTGAGGTGGTTGCGACCGTGGGCGGTGGCGCCTGATGGAGACTAAAGTTCGCTCCCGTTCTAAGGAGGTCGTGATCTCCGTTGACCGCCCATTTGTGGTCATCGGCGAGCGGATCAATCCAACCGGCCGCAAGGTGCTGGCAGCCGAGATGAAGGATGGGCGGATGGATCGGGTCAGGGCCGATGCGGTCGCCCAGGTGGAGGCAGGCGCCCACATGCTGGATGTCAATGCCGGCGTGCCGGGAATCGACGAGCCCGCCCTCCTGGTGGCGGCGATCACCGCGGTCTCGGAGGTGACTGATGTCCCCCTGTGCATCGATTCCTCTGTGATCGAAGCCCTGGAAGCGGCGCTGGCTGTCTACGAGGGAAAGGCCCTGGTCAATTCGACCACCGCCGAGGACGAGCGGCTGGATCGGATCCTTCCTGTGGTCAAGAAATACGGTGCCGCCGTCATCGGCATGGCCAACGATGAGACCGGGATCAGCATGGTGCCCGAGGAGCGCCTTCAGATCGCCCAGCGGATCATCGAGCGGGCTCGATACTACGGCATCCCAAAAGAGGATGTGGTCATCGACCCGATAGCCATGACCGTGGCTGCCGACCCGCAGGCCGGCGTGATCACCCTGCAGACCATGCGCATCATCAAAGAACGCCTCGGCAACAACATGGTCTGCGGAGCCTCCAACGTCTCGTTCGGGCTTCCAGACCGGCCGATTGTCAACGCCGCCTTCTTTCCGGTGGCTATGGATGCCGGGCTGAGCTGCGCCATCACCAACCCGCTGATCCCCGACGTGCGCAAAGCGGTAATGGCATCTGACCTGTTGCTCGGACACGACGAGTACGCGATGCGCTGGATCGCGGACTTCCGCGCGGCCCAGAAAAAGGCGGTCGGGGCCGGATGATCCAGCGCAAGCTCGAGATCACGTATCGCCCGTACGACAAGTCGACCCGCATCCCCCCGGGGACCACTCTCTTCAGCGCAGCCCACTGGATCGGGCTGCCGATCGACTCCACCTGCGGCGGGCGGGGCACCTGTGGCAAGTGCAAGGTCCATGTAATTCAGGGCAGCCTCGAGGCAACCACCGCCGACCGCAAGCAGCTCCGGGTCGAGGAGATCGACGCGGGCTGGCGTCTGTCCTGCCAGGCCAAGGTCTACGAGGACACCGTCTGCGAGGTACCAGAGCTATTGCGGGTTCCGAAGGCGGCCACCATGGGCGTCAACCGGCTGGTGCTGCTGGACCCCAACGTCCGCAAGGCCTACGTAGAGTTGACCGAACCCAGCCTTGAGGACCAGCGGAGCGACCTGGAACGCCTGCGCGATGCCCTCACCGCGGAAGGCCACGACATGAAGGCGGACCTCCAGGTGCTGTCGAGCCTTCCCTCCATCCTGCGCGCGGCGGATTTCAAGGTGACTGCGGTCCTGGGCGGTGATCAGCTGATCGCGGTCGAGCCCGGCGACACCCGGGAGATGAGCTACGGGGTGGCCTTCGACCTGGGGACCACCACCGTGGTGGGCACCCTGATGAACCTGCGAACCGGAATGGCCGAAGCCGTCCGCTCCACCCTCAACGGCCAGGCGCCATTCGGCGCGGACGTGATCTCCCGAATCAGCCACGCCATGACGGGCGCGGCTGCCTTGAGCGAGCTCCGGGAGACCGTGCTGAAGAGCATGAATGGCATCCTCGGCGAGCTCTATGCCGAGAGCGGGATCGCACGCGAAAACGTCTATGAGGCCGTCGTGGTCGGTAACGCCACCATGCTTCACCTCCTTCTCGGCGTCGACCCCGCGCCCATCGCGGTGACGCCGTTCACCCCGGCATTTCGCGAGCCTCTATATCTCGAGGCCGGTGCCGTCGGCCTGGAGATTCACCCACATGGCCGGGTGCAGACCCTGCCGCTGCTCGGTGCCTATGTCGGCGCCGACATCATCGGTGGGATCGTCGCCACCGGGCTTGCCCGTGAGGACAAGCTCCGGGTCTTCGTCGACGTAGGCACCAACGGCGAGATCGTGCTGGGGTCATCCACCCGTGTGCTGGCCACCGCCGCCCCCGCGGGTCCCGCCTTCGAGGGCAGTCAGATCCAGTGCGGGATGCGGGCGACCGAGGGAGCTATCGAGGGTGTCATCCTCACCGATCGGGTCGAGCTGCAGGTGATCGGTGGCGACATCACGCCGAAGGGTATCTGTGGATCGGGGCTCGTGGATACCGTGGCGCAACTCCGAGTGGCGGGCCTGGTGGACGTATCCGGTCGGATGCGTAGCCGCGAAGAGGTGCCGGAGCACCCCCTCTCCGACCGTCTGATCATGGTCGATGGCGTCCGCGCTTTCCTGCTCAGCGAGGGGGTTTTCCTATCACAGCGCGACATCCGCGCCCTCCAGTTCGGCAAAGGATCGATCGCAACCGGCATCAAGGTGCTGATGGACGTGATGGGGGTTGCGACCGATGATCTCAGCGAGGTCCTCCTGGGCGGGTCCTTTGGCTCCTACCTGAATCCGGAGAGCGCCCGGATCATCGGGCTGGTACCGCCCGTGCCGGTCGACAACATCCTCTCGGTGGGTAATACCGCCGGCGAGGGAGCCAAGATGACGCTGCTCTCGTTTCGTGAGCGCCAGGTGGCTTTCGAGCTGCCGGAGGCGATCGAGTACGTCGAGCTATCGGGGCGGGCAGACTTCAACGATTCTTTCGTTTCCGTGCTTCAGTTCCCGGAGCTGGACAGCTTGTGAGCGAGCCCAGGGTCGCCCTGGTGATCTGCGGTGCCCTCGGCCGTGAGGTCAAGGCGATCGTCGACCGGCACGCCTGGGCGGTCGACATCTACGGCGTTCCCGCCATGCATCACTTTTATCCGAAAAAGATCGTCGATGCCGTCGACCGCAAGCTGGCCGCGCTTTCACATCGATACTCGCGTCTCGTGGTCGTCTACGGCGACTGCGGCACCGCCGGCTCGCTCGATCCGGTGCTTCAACGCCACGGCGCCGTCCGGCTGCGCGGCCCGCATTGCTATGAGATGTTCGCCGGCGAAGACTTCGACCGGATTGCCGCCGAAGAGCCGGCCACCTTCTTCCTCACAGACTGGCTGGTCCGCAACTTCGAGCGCGCGGTCGTGCGCGGGCTCGGGCTGGACCGTTTCCCAGACTTGAAGTCCGTCTACTTCCAGCACTACACCAGGCTGCTCTATCTCGCGCAGGTCGAGGATGAGCGTCTTGCGGCAAAGGCTCACGAGATTGGCGCATACCTCAGTCTGCCGTTAGAGGTGCGACAGGTCGGGATGGGCGAGCTCGAGACCAGGCTGGCGCAGCTGGTAGAGGCTGCCTGAGTCCCATGGCCAGATACCAGGTCATGTACTGGAAGCACATTCCGGCGCAGGTCAAAGCCTGGGACGCCACCGGTGAGGTCAAGCGCATGCTGCCCGACCGGTTCCAGGCAGCCATCGACGCCTACGCGATGAAGGACGGATCGACCGGCATGGACGCATATCTCGACGGTTGGCGGTGGAGCGATCCCCAGGAAAGGGATGGATCCGCGGCCGACATCGCCGATGCGCTCACAAAGGAGATTGACCAGGCAAATCCCCGGTCGAAGCTGATGAGCCCATCCGCGGGCGAGGAGACAGGATGAGCACAACCGCGCAGCCGCTTCACGTTACAAACTCTCCTCGCTTGCGGCCGATCATGGAGGTTGGGAAGGACTTCGGCCTGCTCGAGTCCGAGATCATTTCGTATGGCCCCTACAAGGCCAAAGTAAGTCTCGACGTACTCAAGCGTCTTGAAAGCCGGCCCGAAGGCAAGCTGGTGGTGGTCACCGCGATCACCCCGACCAGGGCCGGCGAGGGCAAAACCACCAGCGCCATCAGCCTGACCCAGGGACTCGGACGCGTCGGCGTCAGGGTGGCGCTCTGTCTACGCCAGCCCTCGACCGGACCGCTCTTCGGGATCAAGGGCGGTGGAACGGGGGGCGGCCAGGCCCAGATCGTCCCGATGGAGGACATCAACCTTCACTTCAACGGGGATATCCATGCCGTGGAGGCCGCCCACAACCTGCTGGCCGCAGTCATCGATGCGGCCATCTTTCACGGCCAGCTCGAGATGGGACCTAGCTTTATCACCTGGCCGCGCACGCTCGACGTCAACGACCGGGCGCTGCGCCACATCGTGACCGGGCTCGGCGGCGACGAGCATGGGGTCCCGCGCGAGTCGAGCTTCATCATCGCGGCCGCCTCGGAGATCATGGCCATCCTGGCGCTGGCGAGAAACATGGAAGACCTGCGCGGGCGGATCGGGCGGGTCCTGGTGGCACAGCGCAAGGATGGTTCCCTGGTAACGGCCGAGGATCTGCGGGTCGCCGGCGCCATGACCGTATTGCTCAAGGATGCGCTCCTGCCAAACATCGTCCAGACCATGGAGGGCCAGCCGGCGCTCGTGCATGCCGGACCGTTCGGCAACATCGCCCACGGCAACAACTCGCTGCTGGCCGACCAGATCGCGCTCAAGCTTGCCGACATCGTGGTCACCGAGGCGGGCTTCGGCTCCGACCTCGGGCTGGAGAAGTTCGCGCACATCGTGGCCCGTTATGGGAACCTGCGACCGGCGGCCGCCCTGGTGGTGGCGACCGTCCGGGCGCTCAAGTCACATGGAGGCGTCCCGGCGGCGAGGCTGGGCTTGGAGGATATCGATGCTCTCCAGCGCGGCATGGAAAACCTGGCGGCTCACATCGACATCGTGCGCGCCTTCGGCATGCGGTGTGTGGTGGGGATCAACCGCTTTCCTGGGGACTCCGAACAGGAGCTGGCGCTGGTCGAGAGGATGGCGGTCGAGCTGGGCGCGGACGCGGCCGTTGTCAACGACGGGTTCAGCCAGGGGGGCGAGGGCAGCGTCGACCTGGCGCGGGCGGTGGAGCGTGCGGTCGCAGCCGGAAGCCGTTTCGCCCCCCTGTATCAGCCCGGAACCCCGATCAGGGAACAGATCACGACGCTGGCTCAACGGCTCTATGGCGCCGCCGACGTCGAGCTGCTGCCCGAATGCCAGAAGCGAATCGACTGGCTGACAGAGCGCGGGATGGGAACTCTACCTGTTTGCATGTCGAAGACCCACCTGTCTCTCTCCCACAACCCGGCGTTGAAAGGCCGGCCGCGGGGGTTCACACTGCCCATCCGCAACGTGTACCCGTCTGCGGGCGCCGGGTTCATCGTCGCGCTCGCCGGCGACATCCAGCTGATGCCGGGCCTGGGGAAGGAGCCCGCCTACACCCGCATCGACATCGACGCGACCGGGAGGATCACCGGTCTGGCTTGACTGCCATCTCCCCGGCAACCGCATCGAGCACCCAGTCGGCCACATAGCCGGCGAACGAGCTCCGAACGTAGACCCAGAACGCGGGAGTCGGCTCGGCGAGTTGCACGATCACCTGCGCCTTCCCCAGGAGTGTTTGGGCGCACCGACCAGGGCCGAAGACTCGCGGGTGAAGGTCGACCGGACAACCCGTCGCGAGCACATCCCGGGCGAGCGGCCCGCGCAGCTCGACCACCGTGCGGTTAGCTGAAACGTCGGTCACGGCTCCGGGTGCATCGCTGAGCGCCGAGCGAAGCGCGCCCTCGATCAGCTCCTGCTGGTCCTCGGGGCCGGTAACCAGCCACTCGTCGGGCCCGAGCCAGAGCGCGCTGCGGTCGCCACCCGACGAGGTCGTGTTTGGGATTTGGGGGAGAGCAAGCCCCAGGCCCGCGCGTAGGCGTTCCATGACGGCCACGTCGCCAGGATCAGCGCGCAGGTCCACCTGGGACAGGAACGCCAATTCTCTGATCGCGAGGCGATCCCCAAGGGCATCGGATGCTGCCGCAAACTGGGATGCGTGGCCGCGCAGCGGGCTGCGTTTCAGCTTCTCAGCTATCACGGCGCTGGTTTTCCCTGTCGTAGAACACGGGCTCCGTGATGGTCGCCGCGACCACCCGGTCCGGCAGCTGGACATAGACCGTGCTCCCCAGGCGCTCCCGGCCACTCTTCACCATGGCCAGCGCAAAGCTCCTGCCCAGGGCGGCGCTGCGGTAGCTCGAAGTGACATGGCCGAGCATGGGAGTGGGCGGCGGTTGACGGTCAGGCTCCGCGACCAGTTGGGACCCTTCGGGGATCACGTCGTCAGGGTCGTCGGGGAGCAGCCCGACCAGGTGTTTTCGGTCGGGCCTGCTGGTATCCGCCCGTTGGTGCGAGCGCCGGCCGATGAAGTCTTTCTTCTTCCTGGACACGATCCAGCCCATCCCCAGGTCCTGGGGCGTGACCGTCCCGTCGGTATCCTGCCCGACGATCACATATCCCTTCTCCGCGCGCAGCACGTGCATCGCCTCGGTGCCGTATGGGGTGATGTCCCCGCCCTGGGTCATGATCGCCTCCCATAGCGCGAGCCCGTACCAGCTGGGGACCCAGACCTCGAAGGCCAGCTCTCCCGAGAAAGTGATCCGATGCACTCGGGCCGCGACCTGGGCGACCCTGGCCTCGCGCCAGGTCATGAAGGGCATGCTCTCGGGATCGACCGGCAACCCGGGGGCCAGCCTGGACAGGACTTCGCGCGAGCGGGGGCCCACGACAGCCACCGCGGCCCACTGGTCGGTGACCGAGGTCAGCCGCACCCGCAGGTCAGGCCACTCGGTCTGCAGCCACTCCTCGAGGTGATCCAGTACGCCCGCCGCACCGCCGGTCGTGGTGGTCGCCAGGTATCGTTGGGGGCCGAGCCGGACAACCACCCCGTCGTCGAAGAACATCCCGTCGGGCTTGCACATCACGCTGTAGCGGCAAGAGCCGACCGCCAGAGTATCCAGGGCGTTGGTGTAGATCCGGTTCAGAAATTCGAGGGCGTCGGGCCCCTGGATGTCGATCTTTCCCAGGGTGGACACGTCCTGTACTCCCACTCCCTGTCGGGCGGCCGCGCACTCGCGCTGCACGGCTGCCTCCATCGTCTCTCCGGGCTGCGGGTAATACCACGGACGTTTCCACTGCCCCACGTTTTCGAAGACAGCGCCGTGGGCCAGGTGCCAGGGGTGGATCGACGTCACCCGGACCGGGTCGAACAGGGCGCCCCGGTTGCGGCCGGCCATCAGTGCGAAAACGACCGGCGCATAGGGCGGCCGGAAGGTGGTGGTCCCGACGGCAGCCACCGGCTGGCCCAGTTGCGCCGCCACGATGGCGCCTTCGTTGACCCCGGCGGTTTTTCCCTGGTCTGACCCGGTCCCGATGGTCGTGTACCGCTTGATGTGTTCAACCGAGCGCATGCCGGTGCCGAGAGCGCGCCGAACGTCGGCCAGGGTCACGTCCCGTTCCAGGTCGATGAAGTGGGTAGATCCGTCGGCCTGGCGCCCTGGGATGGTCCAGCAGGCTTGAATCACTCCCATTCCCAGCTGGTCGAGCTCTCCGTTTGCCGAGCCTGTGACCCGGACTCCCCGGGTCGCCGCGTCGGGAACAAAGCAGGCGAGCCGCTCCTCGTAGCGCAGGCGCCCCTGCGCCTGACTGAAGAGATGGATCGCCGGGTTGAAGCCGCCGGAGATGCAGAGCAGATCGCAGTCGACGGTGCGCGCGGCGGATAGGTCCCCGTCGAGGGGGCCGATCGTCACCTGACGCAGGCCATGCTCGTCGCCCGCCGTATCGACCACGCCGATACCCGCCCGCACGTCAATCACGGCTTCGACCGCAACCCCGGCCCCCCGAAGATCCCCGACCAGGCTGTTGGTGCTGTCATTGTTCGTGAACACCACGGCCCGCCTTCCCGGGGCAACTGCGTATCGGTTCAGGTATGTGCGCACCGCTCCTGCCAGCAGGATGCCAGGCCGGTCGTTGTTGGCGAAGACGAGGGGCCTTTCGTGGGCGCCTGTCGCCAGGACGACCTGTCTGGCTCGGATTTGCCAGAGTCGTCCGCCGCCGGCTTTGCGTTGGGCGATCATGACCAGGTTCTGGTCGTAGTAACCGTAAGCTGTCGCGCGGTCAAGAAGCCGCACCTCGGCCATCGAGCTCAGGGCAGCAACAGTCTCATCCAACCAACCATTGCCGGGCGCGCTGAGCAACCTGCCGCCGAGCTCCGCCTGCTCGTCCACCAGGATCACCCGATCGCCGGTTGAGGCGGCCGCCTGCGCTGCCGTCAGGCCCGCCCTACCGCCTCCGACCACCAGTACTTCGCAATGCGCATAGACCTTGTCGAATCGGCCAGGCTCCGGCTCGAGGCTGACCCGGCCCTTTCCGTTCAGGCCGACGGCCTCCAGCCCATCGACGAGCTCCACCTGGGTGGCGCGGAGCATCGGCTCTAATCCGACCTGCACCAGCGCATTGGGCTCCTCGACCCCGGCGGCGAAGATGCCTCGGGGGCGTCCGAGGGTGACACTTCTGGCGACCACCCGCACGTCGTTCGCCAGCAGCGCGGAGGCGAGCGTGTCGCCGGCAAAACCGGTATAGGCCTCGCCATTGAAGGTGAAGGGCAGCGGTCGGGAGCGGTCGATGCGTCCACCGGCCTTGAGCCTGCTCACGTGACTATCTCGTGAGTCGCCGTGTCACGCACCAGGTTGAACCAGCGCCGGCAACCGGCGGCATGGTACCAGCGTTCCGGAAACCGGCCCTTCGGATTGGGCCGGAAGAACAGGTAGCCTGCCCAGGCCTGGTCATCGACCGAGCCTGGGTCTTTCGGGTAGGCGACGTCGGCGGCGCCCCCGTACTTGAACTCGGCGTCTTCGCGGTCGCCGCACCAGGGGCACGGGATCAGCATCTCAGTGGGCCACCGCAGCGGCACCGTGTTCGTCGATCAACGCCCCTGTGGTGAACCGGTCCAGGCTGAAGGCCGCGTTCAGGGGGTGCGGCGCGCCGTTCGCGATGGTGTGGGCGTAGACCCAACCCGCCCCCGGCGTTGCTTTGAACCCGCCCGTGCCCCAGCCGCAATTGACAAACAGGTTCTCGATCGGGGTCAGGCCGAGGATGGGTGAGGCATCGGGCGAGACGTCCACGATCCCGCCCCAGGTCCGGACGACGTGTACCCGGCTGAAGACAGGGAAGAGCTCCAGGGCGGCCGCCAGCTGGTACTCGATCACGTGCGGCGATCCCCGCTGGGCATAAGAGTTGTAGGGGTCTATGCCGGCACCCATGACCAGCTCCCCCTTGTGCGCCTGGCTCACGTAGACGTGCACGGCCCCGGACATCACAACACAGTTCAAGATTGGTTCGAGCAGCTCGGAGACCAGCGCCTGGAGTGGGTGGCTCTGGATTGGGAGGCCGACGCCGACCATGGACGCCAGCACGCTGGAATGACCGGCGGCGCAGAGAGCGACCTTCCCCGCCGCGATCCGGCCGCGGCTGGTGCGGACACCGACCACCCGGTCCCCTTGAAGGTCGAACCCGGTGACCTCGCAGCCCTGGAGCAGGTCGACGCCGAGCTCATCCGCCTTGCGCGCGTACGCCCAGGCCACGAAGTCATGCTTGGCGATCCCGCCGCGCCGCTGGAGCGTTGCCCCCATCACCGGGTAGCGGATCTCCGCGGACAGGTTGACGATCGGGCAAAACTCCTTGACCTGGTCGGGGGTGAGCCACTCGGCATCGATGCCGTTCAGGCGGTTGGCGTTCACCCGCCGCAACCCCTCCCTCACGTCGGGAAGGCTGTGGGCGAGGTTGAGGACGCCCCGCTGGCTGAACTGGATGTCGTAGTCGAGGTCGTCTTTGAGCCCCTCCCAGAGTTTGAGCGAGTGCTCGTAGATTCCGGCGCTTTCGTCCCACAGGTAGTTGGAGCGGATGATGGTGGTGTTTCGGGCCATGTTGCCTCCGGCCAGCCAGCCTCGCTCGAGTACGGCGACGTTGCGTAATCCGTGGTTGCGGGCCAGGTAGTAGGCGGTGGCCAGACCGTGGCCGCCCCCGCCGATGATGACCACGTCGTAAGAGGGCTTCGGATCGGGGTTGCGCCACAGGCGCTCCGGATGCTGAGCTGGTTCGGCCAACCCCTCTCGCCGCATCCGCCCAATATATATAAGGTATATGGTCACCCAGCTCCGGGGAGATTGGTGGCGGACCTGGTTCGGTCCGCACTATTTGGACGTCTACGACGATTACCTCAAGGAACGGACGCCGGTCGAGGTCGATCAGATCGAGGCGCTTTTGAGGCTGAGCCCCGGGAGCGCGATCCTGGACCTGGGGTGCGGCCAGGGCCGGCACGTGATCGAGCTGGCGCAGCGCGGATACCGGGTCACAGGTCTCGATCTGTCCCCCTACCTGCTGAGCGTGGCCCGGGAGCGGGCAACGGCCGCCGGCGTCACTGCCGAATGGGTGGAGGCTGACATGCGCCAGGCCCCCAGAGATCGGGCCTACGACCTGGTCCTCAGCCTGTTCACCAGCTTCGGGTATTTCGAAGACGACGCCGACAACGACGCGGTGCTCCGAGCTGTGGCCGACGCGCTTGCGCCCGGCGGCCGGATGCTGCTGGAGATCCTCAACGGTGACCGGGCTGTCAAGCAGTTCCGGGAGCGCGAGTGGTTTCCCGTCGGCCAGCTGACCGTGCTCGAGGAACGGACACTCGATCCGCGAAGGAACCGGCTCACCGTCCGGCGCACCGTCGTGCGATCGGGAGAGCGGGAAACGAGCTACCACTCCATCCGGCTTTACCGCGGTCCAGAAATCCGGCAGCGCCTCCGGGCGGCCGGCTTCGCCGAGGTTCGGCTGCTCGGTGACTGGGACGGCTCCCCACTACGCGATCAGAGCGACCGTATCATCGCCGTCAGTCAGAAGCCGATCTAGCCCGCTCAGAGCCGGGCGTCGCCTGAGTTCACATTGAATACAGTTTTGGCTATACTTCTGGCCAACATGGACGTGGCGCGTCAGAGGGGGTGCAACATACTTGTCGGAGATCAAGGTCCGGGAGAACGAGACCTTCGAGAGCGCCCTACGCCGCTTCAATAAGAAGATCAAGCAGAATGGCGTCCTATCCGAGGTGCGCCGCCGTGAGCACTACGAAAAGCCGAGCGTGAAGCGCAAGAAGAAGCTCGCTGCAGCGCGTAAACGAAAGGCCCGCTCCGCCTAGGAGGCCTAACCCGAGCCGACCGGAAATAATCAGATGAAGGAACGCAGCGCGTTTGCCGCGGCCCAGCTCCGCCGGCGCCTTCGTCTCCTGATGCGCGACTGGCGCAGTGCCACCATCGGGGGCGGGCGTCGGTGGCTGCACGTGCGGGCTGCCGCAATCACGCTCCTGATCGCCCTGGCCACGGCCCTGGTGGTCGCCCAGAACCTGCTGCCCTACCAGCTGAACATGCGGCCCGGCGACGTTGCGAATCGCGACGTGAACTCACCGCGCTCGGTGAAGTACGAAAGCGTGATCAAGACGCAGGAAGCGCGGACGGCGGCCGCCGCCCGGATCCCGGATCAATTCGACACTGCAGTGGCGGCGCAGCAGGTGCAGGCGTTGCAGACACTCGGCTCGAAGGTATCCGATCTCCGACAGTCAAGGTCGTCGGGGCCCGACCGCGCGGCCGAGCTGAGCCTCCTCGAGCCCCAGCTCTCCGACGCAGAGCGCGTCTACCTCCTCCAGGCGGATTCGGCTACGGTCGCCAGCGTTTTCAAAAACGCCGAGGACATTCTCCAGGCCCTGATGACCAGCGGCATCAAGCCGGAAACCCGCAACAGTGCCGCGGATACTGCGGTTACCCGGGCCAACGCCCTCGGGCTCGACCGGTCGGGAGCCTCCGCCGTCGCCAGCCTGGTACGCGATTATCTGCGTCCGAATTATCAGTCGAGCGAGACCGCCACCAAGCGGCAGCAGGCCCAGGATGCGGTCCCGCCCGTCTTCGCCACCGTGGCCAGCGGCGAGACCATCATCCGTAAGGGTGACGTGGTCACGCCCTTCCAGCTCGAGGAAGCTCAACAGGTCGGGTTGCTTGCCCCGCGCGCCGACTGGTCTCGAATCATGGCGACGCTGATCCTGGTGCTCGTTCTCTTCGCCCTGGCCCTCGGATACCTCATCCAGTTTCGGCCGGGCATCACACGTGACCCGCGCCAGCTCTTGATGCTGGGTGGGCTGGTGCTGGCCATTGTCCTGATCGCCAAGGTGGTGGTGCCGATTGACCCCCGAGCCCAGTACGCCGTGCCCATGGCGGCGGTGCCGCTCCTGGTGGCTGAGCTGATGGACACGGGTCTCGGGATCGTGGTGGCCTTTGCCGTTGGTCTGCTTACCGGGATCGTGGCCGACAATGTGCTGGAGCTGACCCTGATCGGTTTCTTTGGTGGCGCGGCCGGGGCCATCTACATCCATCGCCTGGAACGGCTCGGGCAGTGGGTCACCGCCGGCGCGCTGGTCGCGGGAGCACAATTTGCGACCGTCGTTTCGCTCGAGCTGATCCAGTCACACCTGTCCTTGAATGACATCCTGTCCCTGGGGGCGATCGCGGCCAGCGGCGGTGTGGTGGCGGCGCTGATCGCTGCCGGCTCTGTGAGCTTCCTCGGTGACCTGATCCAGGTGGTGACGCCCATGAAGTTGATGGAGTTGATGGCGCCCAACAACCCCCTGCTTCGCCGCCTGATGGTGTCCGCGCCGGGGACCTATAACCATTCCATCGTGGCTGCAAACCTGGCCGAGGCGGCGGCCGAAGCGGCCGGCGCGAACGCCGTTATGGCGCGAGTCGGCTGCTACTTCCATGACATCGGCAAGATCCGCCGGCCCCACTTCTTCGTGGAGAACCAGGCGGACATCGGGAACATCCACGAAAACCTGTCCCCGACCACGAGCTCAGACATCCTGAATGCGCACGTGACCGAAGGTGTTGCGCTCCTCAAGCAGTACCGGTTTCCGACCGCCATCCAGGAGATCGTGCAGCAACACCAGGGGACCACCGTGAAGAAGTATTTCTACCGGCAGGCGCTCGCCCAGGGCCTCGAGGTGCGCGAGGAGGACTTCCGCTATCCGGGGCCGCGCCCTCGCTCCAAGGAGGCGGCCATCGTGATGATGGCGGACACGGTCGAGGCCTCCACCCGGACCCTCAAGGACCGAAGCACGGAAGGCATCCGGGATCACGTGCACCGGATGATCCAGGGGTTCGTGCGCGACGGCCAGCTCGACGAGTGCGAACTGTCGTTTTCCGACCTCCGAAAGATGGAGGACGCCTTCTCCAACATGGTGGTCAGCATCTATCACGCACGGATCGAGTACCCGGCTGCCCTTCCCGCTGAGGCCCGGCCGGGGGTGGGGGCCGCCGTAGACACGACTGGTGGCGGCCACGACGGTACGATCGACGAGGACGACAAGACCATCCCGCTTCCTGGGCGTCGCGCGGAAGTCTAACCCGCGGCGGCCGGCGTCTGGACGTCGACAACCAGCCGGGTCGGTCCGCTCAGCTCCAGCACCCGCAGGCAAGACGCGGAGGCCAGGCCGACGCCGAAGCTGACCACGCGCTCGAAGTTGCCAATGTTGCGGACTTCGAGCATTACCGGCAGTAAGGGATGCTGGTCCTCGCGGATAGCGGCGGATAGGTCTACTCCGCGGAAGGTTAGCTTCAACCCCGCCGTGCCATCCAGACTGACTGGTTGGCCGCTTGCGTCCCTGACGAACCCGGCGGTGCTCTGCGCGGCGACGGTGTAGGCAGGCAGGGCGCCCACAAACTCGAAGGTGATTCGATCGTATCCCGGGTGATGGGCCGCCCTGACCGCCACCAGCTGGGAGGAAGCCGAGGACGAGCCACCCGCGTGGTCGCTGCAGCCGAACGGCCCCGGCTCCGGGGCGGTCGGGGAGGAGGACGCAGAGGCGGTCGGCGGGAGGGTGGCGGTCACGGCAGTGGGCGCGGGAAGCCGGCCGGCCGGGGCCCGGCCGCCGGCGCGACTGGCGCCGGCGCCATAGGCGAGCAGGCCGGCAAAGAGGAGCAGGCCACATGCCATGGCGAGCTGAGGCACGATCGCAAAGCCGCGGCGAGACTCGGACCCCTGGCGCATCCGAAGCGTCAGGGCGTGGGGAAGCACCCGGACCGCCCCGGCTTCCCGGTGGAGGTGCTCGCGCAGCTTGCGCTCGAACCGGCTGGGCATGCTACGTAAAAGACGCCGGGCGGACCTCGGGCGGGTGAAGCCGGCCGCCTGTAGCGTCCCGGCAACGGCGTTTTTGCAGTCTTGAGAAGCTGCTGCAACCGCCGGCTGTCGCCAGCACGGTTCCCGATCGGGCCGCGTTATTGATGGTATGGATGCCTGGGCCTACATGGTCATGACGCTCTACGCCGTTTCGGGAGCTGCGATCGTGCTCGGCGCGTACGTCGCCCTGAGTGGCCGGATTCCCCGGACCGTCTGGCGCAAGGCGTCGCCCGAACCGCGGAGCCGAACTCGGGCACAGGGCAGCGGCATGGTGCTGATCGGCGGCTTGCTCCTGCTGAGCACGGTCGCCGTGGATCTTGGAACCCATTCCCTGGTGCGCCCGTACTGGGTACTGCTCGTCTGGGTGGCGCTGCTCGGCGCTCTGCTCGGGATCCGGTACATGACCGGCCGCAGCCAGCGCGCCACGTCCTAACCGGATAGGCCCGCCCCCACCGGCGCGGTTTACCATACAGGCGTGCTCATCCAGATGAGCCGCTGGGGCCCAGCCGCACTTGCCGCCGGCGTCGACCTGGATGGCGTCCAGGACGCTCTTCGGGAGGGCGCGCGGTTGCTCGAGGTCCCCGAGGACAGCATGGCGGTGCTGACGCTGACCAACGACGCGCATCTACAGGAGTACAACCGGCGCTATCGCGGCATCGACGAGCCAACCGACGTGCTCGCCTTTGCGGCTCGGGAGAAACCCCTGGACCAGCGCTTCCAGGCGCCTCCCGGGACCGAGCACTGGCTGGGCGACATCGTGATCTCGTTAACCCGCGCGCGAGAGCAAGCGCACCTGGCCGGCCACCCTATCAATCAGGAAGTCCGAATGCTCGCGGTCCATGGATTCCTCCACCTGCTCGGATACGACCACGCCCAACCACGCGAAGAACGCGCCATGACGGCCCTGACCACCCGAATTCTGAACAGCCCGGCATGAGCCGCCGGCCGGCCGGCGATGACTTCGAGTCGCAACCTCTCGGAACGCCTGAACGGGCTCGCCACATCGACCTCCGCCGCACCCTGTACAGCTTCCGGCATGCCGGGCGCGGCTTTGCCTGGGCGCTGTCGTCACAGGCCAACCTTCGTTTCCATTTCCTGGCGGCGGCGCTGGTCCTGATTCTCGCCGCGCTCTTCCGGTTCACTGCGCTCGAATTCGTGGGGCTGGTCCTCTGTTTTGCGATCGTGATTGCCCTGGAGCTTTTCAACACGGCCTTTGAGGTGTTGATCGACCACGCCTGGCCCGAGCGTCATCCGATGGTCGGGCGGGCCAAGGACGTGGCGGCTGCTGCGGTCATGCTGGCGGCTACCGGGACCGCCCTGGTGGGCATCCTGCTCTTCGCTCGGCACATCTTTCATCTGGTGTGACCGGGGCGCGAACGCTTGTGTTGGAAGCGCTCAACGCCATCGCTGAACGGGATTGGGAACGGCTGGCATCCACTCTTCACGAGGACGTGGTCCACCTCACCCCTGGTGTGCCGGCTCCCATCGTGGGACGGGAGGGGTTCATCAGAGTGACACGCGACGCCGTCCTCCGGACGCCCGATGTCCGGTTTGACCTGGAGCGCGTGGTGGAGGAGGGCTTGACCGTTGTGGTGGTCGGCGAGTGGCGATACACGAGCCCCGCCGGTCCCGTCCGCCAGCCATCCGTCAGCGTGGTCGAGATCGAGGACGGACTGATCCGGCGCGACACCGAGTACTTCGGCCTGGCAATGTAGGCCCGGCGGCCCCGTTACATACCGGTGGCCGGCCGGATCGCGGTGATCGAGGACGACAGCCCAACCCGGGATTACGTGGTCCGGGCCCTGGAGGGGGCAGGCTTCACCGTCGATGCGGTGGCTCAGGGGGCGGAGGGCGTGGCCCTGGTCGAGCGGGAACACCCCGACCTGGTCCTGCTCGACCTGATGATGCCGGGCGTGACCGGGTATCAGGTCTGCGAGCGGATCCGCAAGGGTCCTGCCAGCCACACCCAGATCGTGGTGATGAGCGTGCTCGAGGGAGTGGAGGAGAAGGTAAAGGCGCTCGAGCTTGGCGCCGACGACTATCTGGTCAAGCCGGTTGCCACCGCCGAGCTGCTCGCCAGGGTCAGATCGATGATCGGTCGGGGCGAGCGACTTCGCCAGGAAGGGGCGCGCACGAACGGCCGGTTGGTCGCCCTCGCCGGGGCCAAGGGCGGGATCGGGACCAGCACGGTGGCGGTCAACCTGGCCGCAGCTCATGGGATGAAAAAGGCGCACTCGGTGGTCCTCGCCGACCTGGCGGTGCCGGTTGGGACGCTCGGGATAATGCTGGGCCTCCCCATCCCGGAGAAATGGGTCTGGCGCGAGTTTGTGATGGACGGCGCCGCCAGCGTTCACCGTCTCTCCTCTTACCTGATGCGGTCGCCAAACGCTCCCTTGCGCCTGCTTCCCGGGGTCAGGCAGGGGTCGCCCTATCGCGACGTCCAGCCGGAAGCGGTCAGCGCCTTTGCCACGGCTCTGCGCGGATTAGCCGACTTCGTGGTGGTGGAATTAGGAAATCAGCCGTCGCCGTTCGTACCGCCCGTCCTCCGGCAGGCCGATGCCATCCTGGTGGTGGTTGAGCCGGAGGTGGTCTCGGTGGAGCTATCCGCCCACCTGATCGACCGCCTGCACAAAGGCGGGATTCTCCCCGACCGCATTCGTCTGGTGATTTCCAACCCCCACGGCAGCCTGCAGCTAAGTCGCTCCGAGGTGATCACCGCACTCAAGACCGAGGTGGTGGCGGCCATCCCCTACCAGCGGGACGAGTTCTCGGCCGCCAGCAAGCGTCGTGTGCCTCTGGTCGTCCAGCAACCACAGAGCACCGCGGCCAGCCAGTTCGAAGAGCTCTCGCGGGCGATGGCGCAGGTCTGATCAGCCCTGGTTGTACTCGGTCATGGCGCGGTCGAGTCCATTTTGGATGGCGAACACCACGGCCTGACTGACACGCTCGGTGATGGCCGGGAGCCGCACGCGCTCGCCTTCGCTGAACTCTCCGAGCACGTGGTCGATCCCATTGCCCACCGGCCGGTCGACTCCGACTCGAAACCTGGCGAACGCGCGCGATCCGAAGGCTTCGATCAGGGAGTCGACCCCGTGATGCCCGGCCGATCCGCCGTCCTTACGAATGCGCAGTCGGCCGAAGGGGAGGTCGATGTCGTCGTGCAGGACCAGGACGCGTTCCAGGTCCACCCGGTATTTGGTCCGAAGTGCTCTGGCGGCCAGGCCGGAGAGGTTCATCATCGTCTGGGGCTTCGCCAGGATGAGCTCGTGGCTGCCCAGCCGGAGCCGTGCGGTCAGCGATCGCGCTTCTCGGTTGCTGGCCCGTACGCCGTGGCTCTCCGCGAGTGCATCGACGCACAGGAAACCGATGTTATGGCGCGAGCCTCTGTATTCGGAGCCCGGGTTGCCCAGGCCGAGCACGAGCCAGCGCTCCGTGGCCGGTTCAGACGGTTTGCGACGGAACATCGCCAGTAGGGTATCCAACCAGAGGTCGCAAAGTCGCGCCGGCTGCTGCCGTTGCACCCGGGATGTCTTTCTCCGACCTGCGGCCCGCCGCCAGACGGCTGCTGCTTCTCACCTGGGCGGCCGGAGCGTTGTCACTCTTCGCCATCACCATCCGTTTTCTCGTCAACGACACCCCTTATCCGGCGCCCTGGGCCTGGCTCAGCTTCCTGGGCATGATGGTCATCGAGGACCTTGTCTCGGGCTCTGGTGAGGATGCCCGATGGGCAGCTCTGCCCAGGCTGACCCTCTTTGCCGCCATCATCGTCTTTCGGCGGCACCCGGAAATCACCATGCTGCTGGCGCTTGCCGCGGGTCCGCTGGCCAGCATGATCAAGCGGCAGTCATGGTTTGTCGAAGTCAGCGCGGGGGCGCAGTGGGTAGTTGCGGCCGCCCTGGGCTCGGCCGCCTTTAGAACCGCCGGTTTCGCCGACACGCCCCACTTCGTGATCGCCACTCTCGTGGCGGCCCTGGCGATGTTCCTCTGCGGTCCGCTGCTGTCGAGCGCTGTGCAAGCCGCAGAGACGGACACTGCCTTTGGGCGCCTCCTGTTCAAGCAAGTTGGCCCCTGTGTCCTGATGACCGCCCTGGGTGCCGGGCTGGCGCTCGCCTGGCGGACCGCCGGCTGGCAGGGCGATGCTCTCAAGGTGGGGGAGCTGGCCCTGGTCGGTCTGCTGGGCGTATTCATCGGCTTTATCTTCGGCGGTGAGCTGAGCCGCTTCGAGGCAAATGTGCGCAGGCTCGCGAACTGGCGCGCGGTTGCCGTCGCTTCATTGATGGGCCTGGTCATCGTGTTCGCCATGCCCGGTCTTGCTTTCGTGCCCGGAATTGTCGTGGTGGTGGCCATGGGGGGTTGGGCGGTTCACAAGCGGGTACCGGGCGCCATCTGCGGAGCGCTGGGAGGGTTGAGTAACGTCGCCGCGGTCGCATTCAACGGCGGCCGGATGCCGGTCGTGGTGCCAGGGCCCGATCGCGCGGGAGACTTCACGGACAGCAGCCACACGGCCCTGACTGCGGCGACCAGGCTCAGCTGGCTCGCCGACCGATTTCCGATGCCGGTCTTTCCCGGGGTGGCCAGCCCGGGCGATGCGCTCGTGATGCTGGGCATGGTCTGGCTGATAGTCGATATGATGCTGCGCCGCCCGCGGACCGGTGATGCCGCGGAGGAGCTCAGCCCGGTTGCAGCCTAGGCGAGCGTTTGATATCGCAATTCGGCTGGTAAGCTGAATTCGTACGCCCCGCCGCTTGGCCGCGGGCGCGTTTTTGCGTGTTCACGGAGAAATGACCGACACCCTGCTCGAGCTGATCGACCGCACACACGGGCCGGCCACCGTGCGCGAATGGTGGCAGTCTGGCGGCTCGCCGCTGCGGGCCCACGGCCTGCCCCCGAGCGCCGTGCCCGTGTTCCTGTCGTGGCTGTCCCAGCGCTCGAGACGTCCGGTGCTGGCGCTGCTGGCTGACCCCGAGGCAACTTTCTCCGATAGCCAGAGCTGGCTCTCACCGCGCGCCGTCGTATTTCCTGCAGTCGAGACCCTGCCCTTCGACAGGCTCGCACCCGACGAGGAAACGGTCCGCCGGCGGCTCGAGGCGATCGACGCTCTTGGCCAGGGAGGACCACTCGTGTGCTTCAGCTCGTGGACCGCGCTCACCCGGCCGACGCTCAGCCGGGAGGCGCTTCGACGCTGGACCTTCACCCTCAAGCCGGGCGACCGGCAGCCGCTGAGCGAGCTGACCGCTCGGTTGGTCGTGCTCGGTTACCGTCGCGAGCCGCTGGTCCAGTCCCGAGGCGAGTTCAGCCTGCGCGGCGGCATCCTCGATATCTTTCCTCCCGACCTGCGCCGTCCGGTCAGGGCGGAATATTTCGGGGACGACCTGGAGTCGCTTCGTGAATTCGAGCTGGAGTCTCAGGGGTCGGTGGGTAGCGTTGCCCAGCTTCGGGTGTTGCCTGCCGCGGAGGTCCTCCTGACTCCGCAGGCGGTCCAGCTCGCCGAGGCGTCGCTGGCGGATCTCGACCTCAACGGCACGCTCGCCGAGGTGCGCGACGACTGGACCGCGGACGTCGAGCGGTTGCGCGCGGGCGCGTACTTCGATGGCGTCGAGGGCTTTCAGTCGTACCTCGAACCGGACCAACCTACCCTGTTCGATCACCTGCCTGCCGACGCCATCCTGGTGCTGGTCGACAGCGCCCGCAACCTGCGGCTTGCCGAGCAGCGGGAACAGGAGCTTGCCGACCTGGTCGCCGTCGAGGTCGACCGCGGAGAGCTTCCGCGCAACCTTCGGTCTGGACTCGTCGATATCACACAACTGCAGGCGCGGGTTGGGTCGTGGCTCTCCCTCGAGGTAGTGCAGGGGGAGGATGTCGCCACCCTGGACCTGGGCTTTCGGCCAGTCGACGCCTACGCCGGACGCATCGATCAGTTTGCCGAGCAGGTGCGCCTCCTGAGCCGAGCCAAGGGTCGGGTGCTGGTGGCCACCCAGCAAGAGCGGCGGCTGCGCGAGCTGCTGGAGGACCGTGATCTCTATCCTGCGGCGGGGCTGTTCGTCGCCGGCCAGACCGAGCTGACGCCGGGTTTGATCGTGCTCGGCAACCAGCCGGTCGCCCAGGGGTTTGGCATTCCCGAGGTGCAGCTCGAGGTCTACGGTGACAGCGACCTGTTTGGCGGTTTGCGGCAGCGGGTTCGGCGCGGCGTCGTACGGGCGCGATCCACCACCTGGGAGCTGGATTTTGCCCCCGGCGACCTGGTGGTGCATGTCGACCATGGCATCGGCCGGTTTGCGGGGATGCGCTTGATCGGCGAGGGCGGGCAGGCCCGCGAGTACATGCACCTCGAGTACGCGGATGGAGACCGGTTGTTCGTGCCCGTGGAGCACCTCGATCGGGTGCAGAAATACGTTGGCGGCGGCGATGCTCAGCCCCGGCTTCAGCGGCTCGGTTCGGGTGAGTGGGATCGAGCCAAGCGAAAGGTGCGCGAGTCGGTCGAAGAGGTGGCTCGTGACCTGCTGGATCTCTATTCAAAGCGCCAGCTGGTCGAGGGACATGCCTACTCCGCGGATGGACCATGGCAGCAGGAGCTCGAGCAGTCGTTTCCATACGAGGAGACCCCCGACCAGGTGCGGGTCATGGAAGAGATCAAGGCTGACATGGAGGACTCGCGCCCGATGGATCGTCTCCTGTGCGGTGATGTCGGGTTCGGCAAGACGGAGCTGGCCGTGCGCGCGGCTTTCAAAGCGGTGATCGATTCCAAGCAGGTGGCCATCCTGGTGCCGACCACGGTGCTGGCGCAGCAGCACTATATGACCTTTGTCGAGCGGCTCCGGCCGTTTCCGATGCGGGTGGAGATGCTCTCGAGATTCCGCACCGAGACGCAGGCCGCCGACGTGCTACGACGCCTGCGGACGGGCGAGGTCGACATCGTGATCGGGACCCACCGTCTGCTTCAGAAGGATGTGCAGTTTCGAGACCTGGGGCTGGTGATTCTCGACGAGGAGCAACGGTTTGGCGTGATGCAGAAGGAGAAGCTCAAGCAGCTCCGCGCATCCGTCGACGTGCTCTCCCTGTCGGCCACTCCCATCCCGCGCACCCTCCATATGTCCCTGGCGGGCATCCGGGACCTATCGGTTATCCAGACGCCCCCGGAGGAGCGGCTGCCGATCAAGACCTTTGTCACCGCCGACGATGACGACCTGATCAAGGAGGTCATCCAGCGGGAGCTGCAACGCGGGGGGCAGGTCTTCTACGTCTACAACCGCGTGCAAACGATCAAGAAGGCTGAGGAGCGGGTCAAACGTTTGGTGCCGCATGCCCGGGTCGTGGTTGGCCACGGCCAGATGCCCGAGCACCAGCTGGCCGAGGTGATGCTGAAGTTCGTGAAGGGCGAGGCAGACGTCCTGGTCTGCTCGACCATCATCGAGTCGGGCCTGGATATATCGAACGCGAACACGATCGTCGTGGTCGATTCGCACCGGATGGGACTGGCCCAGCTCTATCAGCTGCGGGGGCGCGTCGGCCGGGCCGGGCAGCGCGCATACGCCTATTTCCTCTACAACCCGACCAGGTCGTTCACCGAGTCTGCCGACAAGCGGCTGGATGTGATCTCCGAGCTGCACGACCTTGGCTCCGGGTTCAAGCTGGCGCTCAAGGACCTGGAGATCCGCGGCGCCGGCAACCTCTTAGGGGTGGAGCAGCACGGCGCGATCGCGGCGGTCGGCCTCGAGCTTTACAACTCCATGTTGCGTGAGGCCGTCGAGTCGCAGCGCACCGGCATCCCGGTCGAGGCGCCCTCGACTCTCACCCTGGACCTCCCCCTGGAGCACTTCCTCCCCCGCGAGTACGTGCCCGACGAGAAGCTGCGCCTGCAGGTCTATCAGGACCTGGCAGCGGTGGAAGATGAGGATGGACTCGAAGCCGCCGAGCGCAACCTGGCTGACCGGTTTGGCAAGCCGCCCGCGCCGGTTCGCAACCTCCTGTTCGCCCTCCGGGTGAAGCAGCTGGCGCGTCGCGCCGGGCTGACCGCCATCGAGACCGACGGCGAGTGGCTGGTGCTGCGGTTATCAGCGGGTTGGGGTGGCGACGAGCGCCGAATCGAGGCGCAGTTCCGGTCGATTCTGCACGTCCGCTTCGGCAAGGTGCGCATCTCCTTGCGGCAGGCGGGCAGCCAGTGGAAGGAGCGGCTGCTCGACGTCCTGGGCGAGGTGGCGCGACTGGGCCGGGTGCAGGTTGCCGCGGTCGGCTAGGCGGCGGCGCGAGCCGCCCGTTCGGCGTGATCGCCGCTACAGTTAGCCGGTGCCGTACAGGCAGGTCTACACCACCGGCCGCAAATGGGAGCGATTGTTCGGTTACGCCCGGTCGGTTCGCATTGGCCCGGCGATCGAGGTCTCAGGTTGCGCGCCCACGGCTGCCGACGGTTCCACGGTCGGGAAGGGCAATGTCTACGAGCAGACCAGGCAGTGTCTGCGGGTGATCGAAGAGGCGCTTGCGGGTGTGGGCGCGGGCCTCGAGGACGTGACCAGGACCCGGGTATTCACCACCGTACCTCGCCGGTGGCGGGAGATCGGACGCGCCCACAGCGAGGTGTTCGGTGCCATCAAGCCTGTCACCGCGCTGATCGGTGTCCGCGGTTTCCTCGATGCAGCTTGGCTGGTCGAAATTGAAGCCAGCGCCTACCGAGTCGACCGGGGATCGATCGGCGATGGCTGACCACGCCGGGAAGGACCGGGATGTCGAGAGGCTGGCAGATCTGGTTGCCGTCGTGAAGCGGCTGCGCTCGCCTGATGGGTGTCCGTGGGACCGCGAGCAGACGCACGCCTCCCTCCGGACCACCTTGCTCGAGGAGGCTTACGAGGTTCTCGAGGCGATCGATGAGGGCTCCAGTCCGAAGCTGCGCGAGGAGCTTGGCGACCTGCTGCTGCAGGTACTGATGCAGGCAGGCATCGCCGAGTCCAGCGGTGAGTTTGACCTCGGTGAGGTCGCCCAGGGCGTCCGCGAAAAGCTGATTCGGCGGCACCCGCACGTCTTCGGGGACGTCCAGGTATCCGGCGCCGAAGAGGTGGTGCGCAACTGGGAGGCGATCAAGCACGCTGAATATCGCCGCGAGTCGGCCCTGGACGGGGTGCAGCGGTCGTTGCCCGCGCTCCAGTGGGCCTGGTCCCTGCAGCGGCGCGCTGCTGGCGTCGGTTTCGACTGGCCGGACGTGGCGGGGGTGCTGGAGAAAGTGGACGAGGAGCTCGCCGAGTTGCGGGACGCCTCGACACCGGAGGAGCGGGAATCGGAGTTCGGCGACCTGCTGTTCACCCTGGTGAACGTGGCGCGCCGGATGGGCATGAACCCCGAGGATGCGCTACGTGCCGCCACCGGGCGTTTCGAGGCGCGCTTTCGCTCGATGGAGCAGAAAGCCAGCAGAGAGGGGACTGGTTTGAAGGGAATGCCTGCGGAGGACCTCGACCGGCGCTGGGAGGAGGCAAAGGGCGGGGTTTGAGCTGGGGTTTGGCCCCACCGTGATCGGCGCAGTCTGGACAAGGGGTGGGGGTGTCCCTATAATGCAACCCGTTTTCGGGTCGGCGCCGTCATTACACGAAATCCCCATAAGTCTTGAACAGCACCCAGCCAAAAGCTTCCCGCGCAAGAATTCACCTTGCCGCACCCGACCGGTTGCTCTGGGTCGTGGTTGTCGGCGTAATTCTCTGGGGAGTGTGGGCTTTTGGTTCGGAACTATGGCTGAATGTGCGGCTCGCGCAACAGGTCGAAAGCCTGAAGCAGCAGAATGCCAGCCTGGCCGTCTCGAATGACCAGGTCCGAAACCAGTTGAAGGTCGCCGACTCGCCGGCCGCCCTCGAGGAGGCGGCTCGCAAACAGGGCTACGCTCGCTCGGGCGAGCGGGTTTATGTCATCGTGAGTCCTAGCGGCGCCGCCGGGGATGCGACCCTGGGGTTACCTCCCTCGGCTGGCGCTCGGCAGAACGACGGCGGAGTTCTGGGGAAGGTCGGGCGCTGGTGGAGGAATCTGTGGCACTAGGAGGCAGGGCGGGGTAGGTGGCAGTTACGCCGGGGACGGTCGTGGAAGGGACCGTCGTAGGGATTACGAATTTCGGGGCGTTCGTGCAGATCGAAGGGGCTGGGACCGGGCTGGTGCATATCTCGGAGATCGCGAACGAGTATGTGCGCGACGTCAACAACCATCTCAAGATGAATGAGAAGGTCAAGGTCAAAGTCCTCAATGTCGACAGTGCCAATGGAAAGATGGACCTCTCGCTCAAGCAGGCGCTCGCGGCTGACGGACCAGGTGGCGGCCTGGGACCGCCGCCATTCCTCCCGCGTCCGTTCCGGCGGTCGGGTCGCGGGAAACGCGAATTGCCTGAAGGCGCCGATCCCGTTTTTGAAGAGAAGCTCTCGAAGTTCCTGAAGAGCAGCGAAGAGCGGTTGCTCGACATCAAGAGAAACCTCGAGGCCAAGCGGGGCGGCCGGTTTAAGTAGGGTCAGTTAAGGATTCTGATCGCCGTTTCGGCGACCGTTTTGGCGACTTGACTGCGCTCGCTGCCCGCGCCTAGAATTACCCTCTCGCCTCGGCGGAGAGGCTGCGCGCGGCGTGGAGCAGTGGAAGCTCGTCGGGCTCATAACCCGAAGGTCGCCAGTTCGAATCTGGCCGCCGCAACCAAGCATTCGACACGAAGAGGAGCCGGCTCGCGGCTCCTCTTCTCTTTTCACTGGGTGGTCGCAGTCAGAATCGCCCATTCCGACCGTTGCACCAGCTTGCGTTCATGCTCCTCGGCCAGCAGTTCCTCCAACCGCTGGAGGCCCTGCCGGTACTCGAGCGGCGGGAGCAGGCTCAGGGTCGAGATGTAGCGCCCCCGCACACGATCTACCACAGCCGCCAGGTCGAGCTCGGAGCGCTCGACACGTTCCTCGACCGACACTTTCGCAAACCCGGCCTTTTCCAGCTCACGCTGGAGGACGGAAATGCTGGGAAATCGCACGGCATCGATCACCGGGATGCTCGGAAAATATTCATTCAGATAAAACCGCGCGACATGGCCGGGCGTGAACGTCCATACGCTCAAGCGGCCGCCGATCCGCAGCACGCGGTGCGCTTCGCGGAACGCGGACGGCCTGCGCCTAAGCAGGTGGACCACCATCACCATCAGGGCCAGGCTCGCGCTACCGTCCTCCAGGGGCAGCTTGTATGCGGTTCCCCGACGCCACACGACCCGCCCGCCGGGATCCTTGCGCCGGGCAACCTCGAGCATCTTCTCCTCCGGATCGACGCCGACAACCCGCACGTTTTCTCCGACAGCCCGACCCAGAGGCAGGGTCAGTCGCCCGGTCCCGCACCCGATCTCGACGACCAGGTCATCGGGTCCGAGCACGACCTGGGCGAGCATGTCATCGAGGCGCGCCCGGTCACCCGCCGAGAGCGGGCGCAGGGCATCGTACACAGGTGCAATTTCGGAGAAACTCTCAGACATCCTTGTTAAACTTACGCGTGCTCACGGCGGAGTAGCTCAGTGGTAGAGCAACCGGCCCATACCCGGTATGTCGCAAGTTCGATCCTTGCCTCCGCCATCGAAGCTATGCTCCCATCTCGCGTCGCCCAGACCATTCGCGAGCGCAGCGTGCTATCGCCGGGCGAGCGCGTGCTGGTGGCCGTATCAGGCGGACCCGACTCCACCGCTTTGCTCTCAGTTCTGCGCGAGCTGGTGCCCAGGGTCGCACTCAACCTGACGGTCGCCCACTTCGACCACGGCTGGCGGGAGGACAGCGCGCTGGATGCTCAATTCGTGTCCGAGCTGGCAAACCAGTGGGGTTATCGCGCCATCGTGGGTCAGGCGCCCGCAAACCTCCCCCGCACCGAAGAGGCGGCCAGGACCGCCCGCTACGCATTCCTGCGCCAGAACGCTGCCGCCGAAAATTGCACGGCCATCGCCTTGGGCCACACCCAGGACGACCAGGTCGAAACCATCCTGCTCCACCTGCTGCGCGGCAGCGGCGCGCACGGGCTCGCCGGGATGCGTCATCGCACCGCCGACCTGGCCCGTCCGTTGCTCGACGTCACCCGCGCCGACATCGAGCTCTATCTACGCGACCGCCGGTTGACGCCACGCCGCGACCCCAGCAACGACCAGCTGGAGTTCACGCGCAACCGGCTTCGACACGTTCTTCTGCCCGCGCTCGACGCTTTTGACCCGGCCGCCCGCCGGCTCCTTGCCCGGACGGCGGAGCTCCTTGGCGAGGATGACCGGGAGCTGGAGGAGCAGGCGCGCCGCCTGAGCCCCGACCTGATCGAGGATCCGGCTGCCTTTCGCGCGCTGCCGGTCGCGCTCCAGCGCCGCCTGCTGCGACGACTTGATCCCGGGCTCAACCTCGCCCAGGTGGACGGCCTCCGGCGTAGCATCGCCACCGGCTCGGGGACTCAGCCGTCGGCATCTGTGTCTCAGCGAACGACACCTGTGTCCCCGCGCCTGCGTGTCGTGGCCCGGCCTTGCGACTGCGACGCCACGACTTTCAGGGCGCGCGACCCGGTGGCTCACGTCGACGCTGACCGCCTCGAGCTTCCTCTCCAGGTTCAGCAGCGCCGGCCAGGCGACCGCCTGCAGCCGCTCGGTTTTTCCCATGAAAAAAAGCTCCAGGACATCCTGGTTGACGCCCAGGTTCCGCGTCACCTGCGGGACAGCCTTCCGATCGTCCATGATCGCGCCGGCATTGTCTGGGTCGTGGGAGTAACGGTTAATGAAAGCCGCAAGGTCACGCCCCAGACCAGCCACCAGCTACACCTCGAAATCGTCTCGGATTGAGTTCGAAATAGTGCGTGACCGGCAGCGTTATAACTGCGTGTTCAGAACCCGGTTTCGTAAATACCCGGTGATAGAATGACGCTGCCATGAGACGCGGAAACCGCAACATTCTCTATTTCGTCCTGCTCGCGGGTCTTCTGGCGATCATCTGGGCAAGCTATCGCAGCATCAACAGCACCACCGCCCCGAGTGACCGGTCGACCAGCGACTTGATATCGGCTGCGGATAAGAGCCAGATCACGCATGCCACCATCAAGAGCAGTGGTACCGAGGTCATCTGGGACTCCGTCGACGGTGGACACTACCGGACCACGTTCCGCGACAGCTACCAGATCGAAAACATCTTCCGCGAGGACAAGGTTCCCTACAGCACCGAGCAGCCGAGCTCCTCGAACATCCTGCTCTCCGTCATCCTCCCCAACCTGATCCTCTTCCTGGTCATCGGCGGCTTCATGTGGTACATGCTCCGCCAGACCCAGAGCGGAAACAACCAGGCGATCTCTTTCGGCCGCAGCCGCGCCCGCCTGCTGAGTGGCGACAAGCCCGCGGTCACTTTCAACGACGTCGCCGGCGTTGAGGAGGCCAAGCAGGAGCTGACCGAGATCGTCGAGTTCCTGAAATTCCCGGAAAAATTCACCGCCCTCGGTGCCCGGATTCCAAAGGGCGTCCTCATGGTCGGGCCGCCCGGCACCGGCAAGACACTTCTCTCGAAGGCGGTTGCCGGCGAGGCCGGCGTGCCCTTCTTCAGCATCTCCGGCTCCGAGTTCGTCGAGATGTTCGTGGGGGTGGGCGCCTCGCGCGTCCGCGACCTCTTCGACCAGGCGAAAAAGAACTCCCCCTGCATCGTGTTCGTCGATGAGATCGATGCCGTCGGTCGTCAGCGCGGCGCGGGCCTGGGCGGCGGGCATGACGAGCGCGAGCAGACCCTCAACCAGTTGCTGGTGGAGATGGACGGTTTCGAGACCAATACCCACGTCATCGTGATCGCCGCCACCAACCGTCCCGACGTCCTCGACCCGGCGCTTCTACGCCCGGGTCGATTCGACCGTCATGTCACCCTGGATCGCCCCGACATCCGCGGCCGGCGTGCCATCCTGGAGGTGCACGCCCGCAACAAGCCCTTCGACGGCCAGGTCGACCTCGAGGTGCTCGCCCGGCAGACGCCCGGCTTCAGCGGCGCGGACCTCAGCAACCTCATCAATGAGGCGGCCATCCTGGCGGCGCGCAGCAACAAGAAGGCGATCGGCCAGACCGAGCTCGAGGAGGCGATCGCCCGCGTCATCGCCGGCCCGGAGCGCAAGTCGCGGATGATCACCGAGAATGAGAAGAACGTCATCGCCTACCACGAGATCGGGCACGCGCTGGTCGCCAAATCCCTGCCGAACGCCGACCCCGTGCACAAGGTCTCGATCATCTCGCGCGGCATGGCACTGGGCTGGACCATGCAACTCCCGACCGAGGACCGCTACCTGGTGTCGCGTAGCGAGCTCAACGATGACATGGCTGTCATCCTGGGTGGCCGGGTCGCGGAGGAGCTGATCTTCGGCGACATCACGTCGGGCGCCTCGGACGACATCGGCAAGGCCACCAAGCTTGCCCGCCGGATGGTTACCGAGTGGGGGATGTCCGACAAGCTCGGTCCCCTCACCTTTGGCCACAAGGAGGAGCTGGTCTTCCTCGGCCGCGACCTCGGGGAACAGCGCAACTACAGCGAAGAGGTCGCCGGCGAGATCGACCAGGAGGTGCACCGGCTGGTGGATACCGCCTATCAGCGGGCGAAGAAAATCCTGAGCGAGCGCCGCGAGAAGCTGGTGCAGCTGGCCGAGTACCTCAAGCAGGAAGAGACGATCGAGGGCTGGCAGATGGACGCCGTGCTCAACTCGCCGGATGGGAAGGTGCCACCCCGGGAGCAGGCCAAGCCGGAACCACCGCGCGTGCCCCAGCCGCAGCCCAAGGCCGAGGAACGCGGTCCCGAGATGCCGCCCGGAAGCCTGGCACCGACCCCGGCCTGAGCTACCACCGCTAGGCGCGGGCGAGCGCTGCTCGGCGTCGCCACCAGCCAGGAGCCGTAAGCTTCCTGGGTTAAAATTGAGCTAACCCGCTTGGATCCCTAAGACCGAGACGGAGCCATGAACAAGCCATCCATCGCCATCATCGGGCCCGGCCGTGCCGGTTCAGCCCTGGCGCGTGCCCTGCGGACGTCCGGCTATGTGATCGCCGCCGTGAACGGGCGTAACCCGGACAACGCTCGACAGCTGGCAAAAGAGGTCAACGCCAGGCCCACAGCGACCGCGGCAGGAGCGCTGGAGCTGGCCGAGCTGACCATCCTGGCTGTCCCCGACGACGTTATCGCCCCCCTCGCGAGCGAGATCGCGCAGTCCATGTGCGCCTCCGATGGCAAGAGCGCCGTCCACCTGAGCGGCGCCCAGGACCGCGCTCCGCTTGCCAGCCTGAGGGCCGCCGGCGTCCGCACCGGGGTCTTCCATCCGCTGCAGACGTTCCGCAAAGAGCCCGAGGCGGTCAACAACATACCCGGCAGCGCCATCGGCATTGACGCTGATTCACCGCTGCATGATCTGCTCACTCGGGCCGCCACCGACATCGGGGGCGAGCCGTTCGACCTGAGCGGCGTGGACCGGGTCCGCTACCACGCCGCGGCGGTCCTGGTGGCCAACTACACCGTCACCCTGCTGGCCGAGGCCGAGGCTCTCGCCCAGTCCGCCGGCATCGGCAAGAAGCGCGCGCATGATGGACTGCTCCGCCTCCTGACCGGAACTGTCAACAACTTGCGCGCCACCACGCCGAAGGAAGCCCTCACCGGTCCGGCCGCCCGCGGCGACGACAGCACCATCCAGCGCCACCTCGACGCCCTTGCCAGTGACCCAACTCTTCAGCAGGTTTACGCCCTGCTGGCTCAGCGATCCCGAAGACTCAAGGAGGCGATATGAGCACCAACGTTCGCGACCTGCGCAAATGGAAGTCCGAAGGCAAGCGTTTCACCATGCTGACGGCGTATGACTACACCACCGCACGCTGGCTCGACCAGGCCGGCATCCCGGTCCTGCTCGTGGGTGACAGCCTGGGCATGACCATGCTCGGCTACCCCGATACGCTGAGCGTGACCATGGAGGACATGATCCGCCACTCGTCGGCCGTGGTTCGAGGGGCTCCCAACGCGCTGGTTATCGGAGATATGCCGTTCATGGCCTACCACGCCACCCGGGAGGATGCTGTCCGCAATGCCGGCCGATTTTTGCAGGAAGCCCGGGTCCACGCGGTCAAGATGGAGGGCGGGGGGCGCGTCATCGAATACACGCGGGAGCTCACCGGGATGGGTATCCCGGTGATGGGTCACCTCGGCCTGACCCCGACGTTTGTTAACCAGTTCGGCGGCTATCGTGTCCAGGGGCGAAGCGACGAGGCCGCCGAGCAGATCCTGCACGATGCCCGGGACCTCGAGGAAGCCGGCGCCTTTGCGGTCGTGCTCGAGGGCATTCCCTCCGGCCTCGGACAGAGGGTGACCGAGTCCCTTAACGTCCCGACCATCGGCATCGGCGCCGGCCCCCACACCGATGCCCAGGTCCTGGTGGTCCAGGACTTCCTGGGCCTCAATCCCGACCACGTCGCCAAGTACGTCAAGCAGTACGCGCAGCTCGGCCCCGCGATCGAGCAGGCTGCCCGGCAATTCGACCAGGATGTCCGTAGCGGCGCCTTCCCCAGCCCCGAGCATGAGTACGCCGCGGGAGGCTCGCGCTAGCAAGCTGATCAGGTGATCGTCATCGAGTCCGCCGCGGCCATGCAGCAGCAGGCGCTTGCCTGGCGCGCGGCGGGGGAGGAGGTCGGCCTCGTCCCCACCATGGGGGCGATCCATGCCGGCCATCAGAGTCTGGTGAGCCGGGCAAAGCGCGAGAACCAGCGGGTCGTGGTCAGCGTTTTCGTAAACCCGAAGCAGTTCGGGCCGCACGAGGACCTCGCCAGCTACCCGCGTTCCTTCGAGCGCGATCGGGCCCGCCTCGAACAGCTTGGGGTCGATGTCCTGTTCCACCCGCAGGTCGATCAGATCTACCCGCCATCCTTTCGCACCCAGGTTGACCCGGGGCCCTGGGCGGAGCGGCTGGAGGGTCGGAGCCGGCCGGGGCATTTCGCCGGCGTATTGACCGTCGTCCTCAAGCTCTTCGAGGTTACCCAGCCAAAGCGCGCCTATTTCGGCCAGAAGGACATCCAGCAGCTCCTTCTGGTCCGCCAGATGGTCCGGGATTTCATGCTCCCGGTTCGGGTGGTGGGATGTCCGACGGTGCGCGAGCCGGACGGGCTTGCCATGAGCTCGCGCAACGCCTACCTGACGGCCGAGCAGCGGGCGGCCGCACCCGCGCTCCACCAGGCCCTCACCTCAGCTTCCGAGGCCTACCGATCGGGCGTGACCCACCCGGAGCAGCTCGAGCGGCAGGTCCGGGAACGCCTGGGGCAGGTCCCGGACCTCGCCGTCGACTACGCCCAGGTGTTCAGCGAGGACACGCTCGAGCGACCTCAGCAGGTGCGCCCGGGCGACGTTTTGGCGATCGCTGTTAAACTTGGATCCACCAGATTGATCGACAACGTCGTATTCGGAGCAGATCGCCTCTGAGCGCAAAGAAGCACTCGAGGCCCGGGGGGAGAACGACAGTGTCAAAGGCCAAGAGCACAGCCAGGCCCGCCCCTCGGCCGGCCGGCTCGGGCCCGAAAAAGCTCGCCAAGGCGCCTGCAAAGGCCCCGGCCAAGGCCCCAGCAAAAGACTCGACCAGGGCGGCTGCGGTCAAGCGGCCGGCTCCGGTGACGCCCCCTCCCGCACCCGTCCAAACGCTCGCCCAACAGCCCGCCGCCGGCACGGCGCCGGTTTCACCCCCGCCCGTCACACCGGTCCCTTCGATCCTGCGACCCACCATCCTGGGCCTGGGCTCCCCATGGCGGACCGCCGGCCGTCCGGCGGGACTGCCCCCTCGCCCCGTCCAGCCACCCCAGCCGCCCCCGCCCCCGCCTCGCCCGGCGGCGGTGCCGGTGGTCACCATGCGGTTTCCCATCAGCGCCGTCGACAAGCTGATCAAGGAGGCGCTCCAGGAGGACATCGGTGAGGGCGACCTGACCACCCAGTCTCTGTTTCCCGGAAAGGTCAAAGCCCGGGGCAAGCTGATCGCAAACGAGGATGGGGTGCTGGCCGGGCTGCCCATCTTCAAGCGGGTCTTTGAGGTGGTAGACAAAAACATCACATTCGAGCCGCGGGCTACCGATGGCATGGCCCTTGCCGGCGGTCAGCTGGTCGCCCGGGTATCGGGTCCCGCGGTCAGCGTGCTGCAGGCCGAGCGCACCGCGCTCAACTTCCTGCAGCACCTGTCGGGCATCGCCACCCAGACGGCGAAGTTCGCGAACGCCGTCAAGGGCACCAAGACCCGCATCCTGGATACCCGGCGCACCACCCCCGGGCTTCGTTTCCTGGAGAAGTACGCGGTCGAGGTGGGGGGAGGCGTCAGCCATCAGAAGGGGCTCTTCGACCGCCTGGTGGTCACCGAGGCCCACCTGGCTTTGAGCGACGGAGTTGCCGGGGTGGTCCGAAGCCTGAAGAAGTCCCACCCGGGCAAGCGGATCGAGGTCACCGTGACCAACATGCAGGAGCTCGAGCAGGCGCTCATGGCGAAGGTGAACCTGCTGTTGCTGGATAACTTCCCACCGGGACAGGTCCGCCAGGCGATCGCGCTGATCCAGGGGCGGGCAAAGGTCGAGGTATCCGGAAAGATCGGCCTTGACAACGCCCGTGCCTACGCGCTGGCCGGCGTCGACTACATATCTGTAAGCCAGCTGACGCAGTCGGTCAAGGCGTTCGACTTCAGCCTCAAGATCGCTCGCTGACGGGGCCTGACCCGGACCTGACCGGATCCCGGGCCTGACCC
>Ga0209689_1000141_pt1 | contig 41869 bp, 39 predicted proteins | sample GraSoiAngelo_149_FD_187119 | JGI IMG/M metagenome (GOLD analysis project Ga0209689, IMG submission 187119) | Grasslands soil microbial communities from the Angelo Coastal Reserve, California, USA - 14_1009_09_30cm (SPAdes) (version 2) | ecosystem: Environmental > Terrestrial > Soil > Grasslands ... | reverse complement strand
CGTCCGCCTGGTCCAACCCGCAGGCACCGACGAGACGGTCGCCGGCGCTCTCGCCGGCAACGACGGTCGCACCTACCCGATACGCGGCGGGATCCCGCGCTTCGTCCCTCCCGACGACCAGGCGCAGACGCAGGAGAGCTTCGGCTACAAGTGGCAGAAGCAGGACGCCTACGAGTCCGAGGGCTACCTGAGGCTCATCGAGCGCGACGAGGTCGTCCGCTGGGGACTGCGCGCGATGTCCGAGTTCTACGACTTCTTCCCCAGGAGCGGCATCGTGCTCGAGGTCGGCTGCGGGAGCGCGCACTTCGCGTCGCTCTACGTCCCGCATCTCGCGCGCGACGTCGAGTGGATCGGGATGGATCTGTCGTCCGCCATCGACATCGCCCGCGAGCGCATCCGGCCGCTCAGGGAGCGCAGCGACTTCGTGCAGGGGGACATCCTGCAGATGCCGTTCGCGGCCGAGAGCGTCGACCACGTGTTCGCGCGGGGCGTGCTCCATCACACGCCCTCGACCGAGAAGGCGTTCCGCGCGTGCGTCCGAGTTCTCCGACCCGGCGGCGAGCTCACTTTCCTGATCTACCGGAAGCTCGGTCCGATCCGCGAGTTCACGGACGACCACATCCGCGCCTACCTCTCGAAACTGCCGCCCGCCGAGGCGTGGAAGATGCTCGAGCCCCTCACGAAGCTCGGCCGCGCACTCAGTGAGGCGAGGGTCACCGTCACGGTCCCTGAGGACATCCCGTACCTCGAACTGCCGGCCGGCGAATACGACCTGCAGCGCCTCGTGTACGACCACATCCTGAAGGCGTACTGGAACCCCGACCTCGACTTCGAGACGAATCAACACAACACCTTCGACTGGTACCACCCGCAGTTCGCCTTCCATCACACCGAAGACGACATCCGGCGCTGGTGCCGGTCCGAAGGGCTCGCGATCACGTTCATCAAGGCGGCGTGGACGAGCTGGGCGGTGCGAGCGGTGAAGCCCGGGCGCTGACCGCGCGGGATCAGGCGGGAGCCGGCTCGGGGCGGCGGCCACGGACGATCGCGAGAGTGCTCGCGCCGAGACCGAAGAGGAGCGCGAGCAGGATGACGATCGCGCCGAGGATCGGCACCAGAGCGACGAGCAGCAGCACGACCAGCCCCACGAAGAGCGCGAGGGCGACGTGCACCGGCCGGCCGAAGACGCGGAGGAGTGCGCCGCCGACGCCGACGGCGGCCACCGGGACGCCGACCGCGAGCAGGACGGCGTAGGCGGCGAGCGCGACGAGCCCCAGCCACCAGCCGCCGACGAGGCTGCCGAGGATGAAGAGCAGGACCGCCAGGAGCGGCAGGCCGATGAGCACGCCAACGCCGACCCCGAGGCTCACCCAGGGCCGATGCACGAGCGCCTCGCCCGCGCGGCGAGAGAACCCCGGGAAGAAGATGACGATGAGCAGCCCGAGCAGGAGCAGGCCGACGAGCCCGCGCAGCCAGTCGACGAAGAGCGCGGTCGGCCCCGGCGGGACCTGCGGCTGTGCCCGCTCCGGCGCGCGGCGCTGCACCGATCCGCCGATGCGCGCCCCGGCCGCGACCGTCGCCTCCCGCTCGCTCGTGTAGAAGACCGACCCGTCGACGACGGCGCGGTCCGTGAGCCGCAGCGACGCGAGCTCGGCGTAGACGTCGTGGCCGACGCGGCCGTCGAGCGTCGCCGTGCCGCCCCCGGCCTGAAGATCCCGTCCGATCGCGCCCGCCATGGTGAGCGTGCCACTCTGGACGAACACGTCCCGGCCGACGCGGCCGGTGCCGAGGATCGTGAGATCGCCGGTGGTGGCGAGGATGTCGCCTCCGACCTTTCCGTGGACCGTCACCGTGGCGCCCGCCGCGCGCACGCTCCCGCCCACCTCGCCGCGCACGACCACCGTGCTGCCCGCGGCCATGAGGTTCCCGGTGACGGTGCCGTCGACGCTGATGTTCGCGCCCGCGGCGATGACGTCGCCGCGGACCGTGCCGGCGATGTTGACGTTGGCGGCGAACGCGTAGAGGTCGTCCTCGATCGTCTCGTCCGGTCCGACGGTGACGGTCTCGCCCTGCCGCACGACGGCCGCCGCAGCGGGTGTCGCGGTCGTGAGAAGGATGATCGCGCCCAGCAGGAGCGCGCCGGCGACCCGCATCGCTCGCGATACTAGGCGGCTCGTGTCGGCGGGCTGCGCGCTCACGTCAGTCGCCGCGCCGCCCTTTCGTAGACGTCCCTTCGGTGAACGATGGCGAGGATCCAGACGGCGTCTGCGGTGGCCTGAAAGACGACCCGACGGTCCTCGACGCGGAGCTTCCAGTAGCCGCGAAGCGAGCCCGTGAGTGGGGCACCGAAGCGCGCCGGATCCGTCGCCAGCCGAGACTCGATGGCTCGTGCGATGCGCCCACGTGCCACGGCCGGGATCTTCCTCAGGTCTTGGTCGGCCACCCTCGGGTGATAGCGGAGGGTGTACGCCACCTAGCGGCGTTTGGCGCGTCGTGCCCGCCACACCGCAGCGTGGCTCAATGCTCTGGAGCGGTCCAGCGCGCGCTCGCGAACCTCGGCGATCTCCGCGAGCGCCAGGTCTTCGTGCGTCTCGAGCGCGTCGCGTAGCAGGTCGCGGGCCTTCGTCGACAGGGATGAGCCCTCGCGGCGTGCAAGCCTGCCGAGGGCGTCATAGAGCGGCCGTTCCAGCACGACGTTCACGCGGGGGTTCTTCGCGGGCATCGGCAAAGGGTGTAACACAAGTGACGCACCGAACCCCCCATGCCACGTGCCAGGGGCGGGTTACTCGGTCGAGATCGACTGGTCCACGATCTCCACGCCGGGGCGGATGACGCGGAAATGCGCGGCCGGCTCGGCAAGAAGCGCACGCGCGTGGTCCGCTCCCTCGAGCTGACCGCTCGCGGCGAGCGCGTCGGCGTAGGCGTTCACGAGCTCCGCGAGCAGGGGCACGTCGTCGTCCTTCGGCGCCCGCAGGGTCACCTTCGCGCCCTTCGCGAGCCGATCGCGGATGCCGGCGTCGTCGAGCCCGCGCGAGGGGTCGTGCCGCAGGAAGACGACGCCGCCGCTCATACCCGAGCAGATCCAGCGTCCCGGATCGCCGAGGACGACGGCGCGGCCACCGGTCATGTACTCGAACGCGAAGCCGCGCAGGTCGCCGCCGAACACGACCTCCGCGCCGGAGAGACGGATGCCGGCGCGGGCGTCCGCGCCGCCTTGGACGAGGAAGCGTCCACGCTGCGCGCCGTACCCGAAGCACTTGCCCACCGAGCCGTCGACGAAGCGGCCCTCCGCGTTGCGCGCCTTGAGCACCGCGACCGCTCCGCCGAGCGCCGTCTTCGCGGCGCCGTCCTGCGCGCCGCCCAGGAGCGTGAGCGCGACGCCGTGCGTCGCGTACGCCGCGAAGCCGTTCCCGGCGATCGAGCCTTCGCGGAAGCTCGCCGCGACGTCCTCCACCGCGACCCCGGCGATCCGCATCCGTGCGAGCGCGCCCGAGGTGTCCGTCGCGACGAAGCGATCGTCGGCGCGCAGCCGCCGCTCCGCGTCGCTCGCCGCGGTCTCGGTCGCGGCGACGCCGGCGAACACGCGGACGTCGCGCCGGCCCGGCCGCGTCCAGGGCACGGGGACCAACATCTCCGCGAGGTCGACCCGATCGAGCCCGCGCACCTGCGCGAGCAGATCGGTGCGCCCGACCAGATCCGCGGTGGAGCCGACGCCGAGCAGCGCGGAGATCCGGGCGAGCTCCTCGCGCAGCGCGGTGAAGAAGCGGCAGAGGTTGTCGACCGCGCGCTCGAATTCGCGCGGCTCGAACCGCTTTACGCCGCGCTCGGTCGCCTCCGCGACGGAGTCGAGCTGTGTCGCGATCCCGACGTGGCAGGTGTCGAGCTGGCAGCCGCGGCAGATCGTGCAGCCGATCGCGACCATGGCGAGCGTGCCGAAGCCAACGCGATCCGCGCCGAGGCAGAGCATCTTCGCCACGTCGTGCGCGCCCTTCATGCCGCCGTCGCACCAGATCTCGACGAGGTCACGCAGGCCCGACGCGACGAGCGCGCGATGCGCCTGCGCGACGCCGATCTCCGCGGGAAGCCCGGCGCGCCGGAGCGCGTGCTGGCGCGCCGCGCCGGTGCCCCCGTCGTATCCCGAGAGGGTCACGATGTCCGCGCCGGCCTTCGCGATCCCGACCGCGATGATCCCGATGTCCGGCACGACCGGCACTTTCACCGAGACCCGCGCGCGCGGGTTCACCGTCTTGAGCTCGTGCACGACCTGCGCGAGATCCTCGATGGAGTAGATGTCGTGGTTGTTCGACGGCGAGATGAGGTCCACGCCCGGCTGCGCGTTCCGCGCGAGCGCGACCTTCGCCGAGACCTTGCGCGCGGGGAGATGCCCGCCCTCGCCGGGCTTCGCGCCCTGGCCGATCTTGATCTCGAGGTAGTTCGACGAGTTCGCGAGCATCGCCGACACGCCGAACCGCCCCGACGCGATCTGCTGCCCGCGGTTGTGCGGGTAGCGGCCGATGAGGTCGGGCAGCTCGCCGCCCTCGCCGTTCACGCAGAGCAGGTCGAGACGCGCCATGGCCTCGGCGTACGCGCGGTACGCGGTCTCGCCCTGCGAGCCGAACGACATCGACGAGATGTAGAAGGGCGCGGCGTGCTCGCCGGCCCTCGTGTCCGCGGGCGGGGCGGGCTCGCCGTCGAGCGGCCGCGTGAAGTCGAGGAGGTGGCGCAGCGAGACCGGGTGCGCGGTCTCGAGCTCGCGGAGCCGCTCGGCGTAGGTCGAGTACGCGGCCTCGCCGTTCGCCACCGAGAGCGCCGCTTTCCACGCGCGCGGCCAGATGCGGAACGCCGGCTCGATGCGCGCCTCGGTGCGCTCGCGGAGCTTCGACGCCCGCACAAATCCCTCCTCCGCGATCCGCTCCCAGCCGAGACCGGCGTCGCCGTAGAAGGTCTCGAGGTCGAGGAACTTCGCCACGTCCGGCGCGAGCCCGATGGCGCTCAGCTGCCGCCCGTAGCCCCGCAGCTCGTGGATGCCGAGCGTGGAGCAGACCTTCTCGATGCCCTTGCGCAGCGCCTCGACGAGATTCGGGAGCGCATCGGGATCGCTCGTGGCGATCGCGTACTCGAGGAGCAGGTACGGGTTCACCGCGTCGGCGCCGAGGCCGAGCGCGACCATGAGGTCGTGGAGGTTGCGCAGACTCCCGGCGGTCACGATGAGCGCGCATTGACGCCGCAGAGACCCTGCGCCGGAGCGCTGCGCGCCGAGCGCGCGGTGCGCGGCCGCGACGACCAGCAGCGGATCGAGCCAGGCGCGGCCCTCCGTGAAGACGTGCTTGTCCTGCACGACCACGAGGCGCGCGCCGGCGCGTACGCCTCTGCAGGCCTGCGCGCCGAGGCGCGCGAGCGCGTCGCGCGGGTGCTCCTCCCAGTCGCGGTCGGCCTCGAGCACGACGGGCACGCGTGGCGCCTCGGCGGTGAAGCGCGCGACGACGTCCTCGACGAGCCAGGTGCCGCGCTCGCGCGCCAGCTTGCGAAAGTCGTCGCTCGAAAGGCCGGTCTCGGGGGCGTGCCCGCCGAGCAGGATCGGCGTCAGCAGCTCGATCCACGGCCGTGCGCGTTGCGCGCGCGGTGTGGGGCGCGGGCCGAGCAGCGCGCGCGTCGAGAAGTGCTCGATCTCGCGCTCGCGGTCGATCGCGGGGTTCGTCACGACGGCGACCGTCTCGTGGAGGTAGTCGGCGAGGTTCGCACGCGGCGCGAGCGCGGCGAGCGGGCCGTCGTAGCCGAGCGAGCCGATCAGCTCGTTGCCGGTCTCCGCCATGAACGCGGCCTGCTTGAGATCGTCCGGCTCGAAGCCGAGCGCCGCGAACTGCTGCTCGCGGCGAAGCGCGACGTCCTCGAGCTCGTCGGGCGGAACGCCGACCTCCCACCGTCGCTGCGGCTCGACGCGAGCGCCGGGGCGCTCGACGGTCTGCGGCGCCAGCGAGGGCCCGCCGCAGGCGAGGCGCTCGCGCAGGCCGTCCACGACCACGCCGCGATCGCGCCGCATCCGGACGAACCGCGCACGCACCGCGGCCTGGTCGAGGAAGCGCCAGCCGCCGTCGCGGCGCTCGAGCGCGACGCGCTCGCCCGGTCCGAGCGGCACGGGGTCGGCGACGTAGCGCTCGAGCGGGATGAAGCCCCGTTCGCTCGCGAACACGTGCGTGTCCGCGGTCTCGACGTGCCAGAGCGGCCGCAGGCCGAGCGCGTCGACGCCGAAAACGCACGTGTCGCCGACGCGCGACAGGATCGCCGCCGGACCCTGCGCGAGCGGTCCGAGCGCGGCACGCGCCTGGACATACGCGTCCTGCTCCGGCGGGGTCATCCGCTTGATCTCGTTCACGATCGGCGGGAAGAGGAGCTCGAGCGCCTCGATCGGACGAAGCCGGAAGCGCATGACAAGCCCACGGATGACCGCGTCCACGTCCTGCGAGTCGCTGCCCTCGCGTGAAAGCGGCAGGCCGAGCGAGCGCGCCTCGTCGCGCAGCCGGCTGATCGTGTTGATCTCGCCGTTGTGCGCGAAGACCGGGAAGGGTTGGACGCGCACGAAGCTCGTCGTCGTGTTGGTCGCGTAGCGGTTGTGCCCGAACGCGGCCGACGTCGCGAAGAGTGGGTCCGCGAGGTCGGCGAAATAGGGCACGAGCTGGTGACCCGCGCCCCGGAGCTTGTACACCGCGGTGTGTCGCGAGAGGGAGACCACGGTCGCTTCGGTCTCGCGCTCGATGTCGACGGCGGCATCGTAGAGATCGCGCGAGCCGACGCGCCCACCGCGCCGTAGCAGGAGCGCGAGCTGCAGGAAGCGCGGCGCCTCCGTCCGGCCGCGTGGTCCGAGGGCGCTCGCGTCGGTCTCGTCCTCGCGGGTCAGCGCGATCGCGACGCCGTGGCGCGCGAGGATCGCCGGGATCGTGTGCCGGTCCGCGTCGGGCGGCACGAAGAGATGACCGACGGCGAAGCGGTCCGTCCGCACCAGCGCCGGGTCGCGCCCGGCGCGCTCGAGGTGGCGCGCCCAGAGCGCCCGCGGGACGTCGGTCAGGACGCCGGCGCCGTCACCCTCGCCGTCGACCAGGCCTGAGCGGTGCGCCAGGCAGGCCATCCCGTGGAGGACCGTGTCGACGACCTCGCGCGCTGGCCGCGCGTCCTTCCGCGCCACCGCCACGAGCGCGCAGGCGTCGTGCTCGATCGCCACGCGTCCTCCTAACAAAAAACCTCCCGGTCTCGGGAGGCTTTCGTCGCTTTCGCGGTTTGCCGAACGCGACTAGGCCCCGTCCTCCGAGGTGATTGCGGCTGCCGTCGCGTTACGGATGCTCACGCGGTGACGATACGGGAGCGGAAGGTTGCGATACAGCGCTCCTACGGTGTTGTTTTTCGCCGGCGCGACTCGCTGGCGAAGCCAGCGAGACGGGGGGCGGGACGGGCGCAGGGGCCCCCATGCGCGCAGCGCGCCCCTGCGACAAGTCAGGCCTTTACGAGCACCTCGACGGGGTCGCCGACCCGGATCGGACCGTCGGCCGCGACCACTGTGCAGAGCGCACCCCGGCGCCCCTCGAGCGAGACGCGGAACGCTTCCACGTCCGCCTGCCCGAGGAGCCCGCCGATATGGGTGCAGGGATCGCACTCGCCGTTGACGCGAAGGGTGACGCCGCCGATGCGCACGTCGGTCTCCGGCGCGAGCCGCGTCACCTCGGGCAGGCCCTCGATCGTGATCTGCTCGCGCAGATCACCCGGCGCGAGGCCGAGCTCATCGTGCGTCGCCCGGTCGATGACGAGGACGGCGCGGGTCTCGCGGTGGCCGTGGCGGTCGCCCTCGAGCCCTCCGCCCACGCGTCCCGTGACGCTCGCGACGGGGTGCGGGTCGTCGCCCTTCTGCGGGCGGACGTGCAGCGCGACGACCCGGCCGTTCATAGCTCTCGGCGAACGATACAGAAATCGCCGTGGGTCTCGGCGACCGCGAAACCCGCCTTCGCATACATCGAGAGCGGACCCACGTACTGGGTCCACACCCAGCGCGCCGGCTCGACCTCGCCGAGCCAGGGGTAGGCCTCGACGGCGCGCAGGCCGCGCTGCCGCAGGTGGTCGAGCGCGGCGTCGAGCAGCGTCGTGGCGATGCCCAGGCGTCGCTGATCCGGCGCGACGACGAAGCAGACGACCGCGCCCACGTCGCCGGAGCGCTCGCCGGGGACGTTCAGGAGCTCGCTCTTGGGCGCCGCGTGGCACCAGCCGACGACGCGGCCGAGCCGGTAGGCGACGAGCCCGTTCGCCTTGGCGGACCGGATGAGCCCGCTGCGCGTCGCGCGGTTCTGCGCCTTCGTGCGGTCGTCGTAGTCCGGGACGACGCGCTCGCAGCAATAGCACTTCGACCAGTTCGGGTTGTCCGCGTAGGCGACGAGGTCGAAGAAATGCATGACGGCGTCGTGCTGAGCCGGAGAGATCGCCCGGACCGTGACGTCGCTCACGCCATGACTATGACAATGGTCGCGATGGGTCGCATCTGGTCGGTCGGGCACGGCGCGCGCCCGCTCGCCGACTTCGTCGCCACGCTCGCCGACGCGCGGATCGAGCTCGTCGCCGACGTGCGCAGCTTCCCCGGCTCGCGGCGCCACCCACAGTTCGGCGCGACGACGCTCGCCGCGTCGCTCGCCGACAGCGGCATCGCCTACGCGCACCTCCCGGGGCTCGGCGGCCGCCGCAGCGAGCGTGGCGAGTCCGCGCACGTGGCGCTGCGGGTCGCGGCGTTCCGCGCCTACGCCGACCACCTCGCGACGAGCGAGTTCGCGACCGACTACGCGCGCCTCACCGAGCTCGCGTCGACGAAGCGCGTCGCGTTGATGTGCGCGGAGACCCTCTGGTGGCGGTGCCACCGGCGGATCCTCGCGGACCGGTTCACGGTCGACGGCTGGGAGGTGGTGCACCTGCTCGCGCCCGGCAAGAGCGAGCCGCACGTGCTGTGGGACGCCGCGCGGGTCGTGGATGGGCGGCTGGTGTACGACGCGGGGACGCTACTGTCCCGCGCGTGAGGCGAACCTGGCCGGCCGACTGGCAGGCGCGGAAAGCTGGCAACGGCTGCTCGATGTGCGCGGAAGGCCGCCCCGAGCGCGTGGGCCGCAACGAGCGCATCTTCACGGGCGAGACGCTCGACGCCTACCTCGTGCGCGAAGACGTGGGCCAGCGCGGCTACACGCACGCGATCTGGCGGGGGCGTCACGTGGCGGATCCGACCGAGCTGTCGGACGACGAGGCCGCCGCGTACTTTCGCGAGGTCCTCCGGGTCGGGCGCGCGCTCGAGCGTCACTACCGGCCGGCGAAGCTGAACCTCGAGATGCTCGGGAACACGGTCCCGCACCTTCACACGCACCTCGTACCGCGCTACGTTGACGACGAGAGCCCCGGCGTTCCGGCCGCATTCATGAGCGCACGTACCAAAGGACCGCTGCTTCCGGCGGACGAGTTCGAACACGAGGTGCGGACGCTTCGAGAGCTCCTGGCGCGCTAGAAGACCGTCTGGCCTCCGTCGTCACGGAGGGCCCGAGGATGGTCACGCGCCCGCCGCCAAGCGGGCGCGGAGCTTCGCGCCCGCGAGGCCACGGTGTGAGATGCGGTGCTTCTCCCCGCTCGGGAGATCGGCCATCGTCCGCCCGTCGCCCGCGATGACGAAGACCGGGTCGTACCCGAAGCCCTGCTCGCCGCGCGGCGCGTAGCCGATCTCGCCGAGCACCTCGCCGTCGAACAGCTCGCAGGCGCCATCCGGCCGGCAGAGCGCCGTGACGCACACGAACCGCGCGCGCCGGTCCGTCACGCCGTCGAGCAGCGCGAGGAGCTTGGCGTTGCGCTCCTCGGCCGAAGCGTGCTCGCCAAAGAACCGCCGGCTGCGGACGCCAGGGGCGCCTCGAAGAGCGAACACCTCGAGGCCGGAATCGTCCGCGACCGTGACGAGGCCGCTCGACCGGGCGTACGCGCGCGCCTTCGCCTCCGCGTTCTCCGCGAACGTGGCTCCGGTCTCGTCGGGCTCGGGTGGCACGGGCACGAGATCCTCCGGTGCGACGAGCTCGAGGTCGAGGCCCTGGAGGATCTCGCGGTACTCGCGCAGCTTGCCGGGATTGGCGGAGCCGATGAGGAGCCGGTGCCGGTCCTCGCTCACGCGAGCGCGGCGCGTTGCGCGGTGACGAGCTCCGCGATCCCCTCGAGCGAGAGCGCGAGCACGCGATCGAAGTCCTCTCGCGTGAACGGGCGTCCCTCGGCCGTGCCCTGCACCTCGATGAGCTCGCCGTCGCTCGTCGCGACGACGTTCACGTCGGCGTCCGCGATCGAATCTTCGGCGTAGGCGAGGTCGAGGAGGAGCTCGCCGCCGATGAATCCCGCCGACACCGCGGCGACGTGACGGGCGATCGGCGAGGGCTTCATCTTGCGTAGCGCGTGCGCGAGCGCGACGAAGCCGCCGGTGATCGCGGCCGTGCGCGTCCCGCCGTCGGCCTGGATGACCTCGCAGTCGACGATGACGCTCCGCGGACCGAGCGCCTTGAGGTCCACCGCGGCGCGGAGCGCGCGCCCGACGAGGCGCTGGATCTCGAAGGTCCGGCCGCCGGGTCGTCCCGCGATGCTCTCGCGCTGGCTTCGCTCGGGAGTGCTGCGCGGCAGCATCGCGTACTCCGCGGTCACCCACCCCGTGCCCTTGCCCTCGAGGTGCTTCGGGACGCTCTCCTGGAGCGTCGCGAGGCAGAGCACCTGCGTGTCGCCGAAGGAGATGCGCGCCGAGCCTTCCGCGAACTTCGAGACGCCGAGCTCGATCCCGATCGGCCGCAGCGCGCGCGGCCTGCGGCCGTCGGGTCGCGCGAAGCTCACGCCGTCCGCTCCCAGAGGTCGCGCATCTCGTCGGGAGCGTACGACTCGAGCGCGCGGCCGGCTTCGCGCGCCTTCGCCTCGACGCGGGCGACGTGCGCGGCGAAGCGCGCGTTCGCCTCGCGCAGCGCGGTCTCGGCGTCGAAGCCCGCGTCGCGCGCCTCCCCGACGACGTCGAAGAGAAGATCGCCGAGGAACTCCTCGTCGTCGACGTCGAGCGGCAGCTCCAGGCGCGGAGGGGTGAGCCGCACGCGCGCCGCACGCTCCTGGAGGCGCTCGGCGGCAAAGAGCGCGGGGAGCTCCGGCGGCAGCCCGCTGAGGAGACCCGGGGGGTCCTCGGGGGGCGAAGCCCCCCGGACGGCCTTCTCCTGACGCTTGATCCGCTCCCACTGGGCGAGGAGATCGCCGCCGGGGATCTCGGTCCCGGCGAAGACGTGGGGGTGCCGGCGGATGAGCTTCTCGTTGAGGCGCCGGGCGACCTCGCCGGCATCGAACGAGCCCTCCTCGCGGGCGAGCTGGGCATGGATGGCGATCTGGAAGAGGAGGTCGCCGAGCTCGTCGCGCAGCCGCTCGAGATCGCCGGAGTCGAGCGCGGCGAGCACCTCGTATGCCTCCTCGAGCAGGTGGGGGCGCAGCGACGCGTGCGTCTGCTCGCGGTCCCAAGGACAGCCGTCCGGCGCGCGCAGACGCTCGGCGATGCGCGTGACCGTCGCAAGCGACGCGAGATCCGTGAAGGGATCCTGCGGGTCGAGCACGAGCCAGCGCGCGCCGCGAGGATCGACGTCGGCGAGGGTCGTCCGCGTCTCGCGCTCGCCGATGAGCGTCACCGGGTGCGCCGCCGGATACCGCGCGCGCAGGAACGCGAGATCGGGCGCCGCGTCGAGCGCGATGGCGACCGCCCGGAGTGACGAGAAGGCGTGGCGATCGAGAGCGGTCGCGGGCACGAGGTCAACGCCGGCCGGCCACCGGGCGAGGGCGACCTCGAGCGCCGCCGCGGCGCCCGGGGGATCCGAAGGGGGCGAAGCCCCCTTCGACGAGCTACTCGAACTCGAGGCCAGGGACGAGCCGCGTGACGTCGTGCGCCTTCTTCTGCTGATTCAGCCAGTACGCGTACGCGTTGTCCTTGATCTTCTTCTTCTGGTCGTCATCGAGCGCCCGCGCGTCGTTCTTTTCGAGCACCTTGTACCAGACGGTCTGCGTGCGGTCGTTGTGCTGCTTGCTCCGCGTCCCGGCGTCGAGCGAGAACAGCTCGTTCTCGGCACCGACGTCGGTGAACATCCCGCGCGCGATCCAGCCCACGTCGCCGCCCTTGTCCTTGGTGTCGCTGTCCTCGGAGAACTGCTTCGCGACCTCGGCGAAATCGGTCCCCTTGTCGAGCGCCGCGTTGATGTCGGAGATCTTCTTGAGCTGCGCGCTGAACTGGGTGAAGTCGCCGCCGGTCGGGACCGGCGCCGAGACGAGGATGTGCGCGACGTGGACCTGCGCGACCGGGCTGGCGGCCGCGGCCTCCTGGCGGCGCTTCGTGAGGTCCTCGCGGATCATGTCGTGCCGCGTGTGGACCGTGATGTCGGCCACCGTGAACCCCGCGCCGAGCCAGCGCTGGATGGCGTCGCTCGCCTCCGGGCCGCGGCGCTCCTCGACCTGGATGATGTGGTAGCCGAACTGCGACTTCACCGGGTCGGACACCTGCCCGAGCTGCATGGGGGTCGCGGCGTCCTCGAACTCCTTCACGAACTGGCCCTTGCCGACCCAGCCGAGCTCGCCCCCTGAGTCCTTGGAGCCCGGGTCGTCCGAGGATTCCTTCGCGAGCTTGTTCCAGAGGTCCTGGTCGTTCGGCTTCTCCTTGAGCTGCTTCGCGATGCCGGTCGCCTTCTCGAGGGCCGCCTTGTCCGCGACGTCCTTGTCCTTGGCGTCCTTGTCCGGCATCACCAGGATGTGACGGCTGCGGAACTGGCTGAAGTCCGACAGGTAGCGCGTCTGGACGGCGTCGTCGCCGAGGCTCACGCCCTCGCTGTTCGCGGACGCATCGAGGATCGCGTACTCGACGACCGTGTCGAGCGCGCTCCGTTCGTACTCCGACTTCTGCTGCGCGATCCGCGGGTCGTTCTCGAGCCCGACCGGGACGCCGAAGTCGACGTAGAACTTGGTCTGCTGGTACTTCACCTCGCGCCGCCAGTCGCGGAGCGCGATCGCTCGTCCATCGATCGTCGCGGCGGCTTTCAGGTTCTCGCGGTAATACCGATCGGTCGCGCCCCAGGCCATAAGGCCGAGCACGAAGAAGAGGATCGCCGAGAAGGCGACCACGATGATCGCCTGCTGCCGACGCTCGCGCTGCCACCGCGCCGTGCGCTGCCGCTGGGTGAGGCGCGGAAGTGGGATCCGGCGGGCCATCTGGAGACCTCAATTGTAGGGGGCGGAGCCCCTACAAACCCCCCACCCGGTAGGCGGCTGCGGCCCCCTACATACCCCTCGCGATCCTTCGGTACACCGCGAGCGTCTCGTCCGCCGCGCGGTCCCACGAGAACATGCCCGCGCGCGCATGAGCTCGCGACGCGCACGCCTCGCGCAGCGCGTCGTCGGCCAGGAAGCGCACGAGCGCGTCGCCGAGCGAGGCCTCGTCGCCGCTGCGCACGAGCAGCCCGGCGTCCGCGACGACCTCGGCGACCGCGCCGCCCGCGTAGCCCACGACCGGCGTCCCCGCGGCGAGCGACTCGAGCGCGGTGAGGCCGAACCCCTCGAGGAGCGCCGCGTGGAGGAGGCACTCGGCGCCCGCGTAGAGCGCCGCGAGCGTCGCGTCGTCGACGTAGCCGGTGACGATCACGCGGTCCCGCGGCACGCGCGGATCCGCGAGCGCGTCGCGGAGCGCGGACGCGAGCTTCCCGAGGTCACCGACGACGACGAGACGCAGGTCGCGATCCGCGTCGGCCGCGCGGGCGAAGGCGCGCAGCAGGCCGCCGACGTTCTTGCGCGGATCGAACTGGCCCACGTAGAGGACGTAGCGCGACGGAACGCCGAAGCGCTCTCGCGCCAGCCGCCGCCCGGCCTCGCGTGACGGCGGCGCGAAGTCCGCGTCGACGGCCTCGGTGATGACGGTCACACGCTCCTCGGGCACGCCGAGCCGCTCGACGACGTCGCCCTTCGTCGCCTCCGACACGGCGACGATCGCGTCCGCGCGGCGCGCGAGCGCGTACTGCCAGGCGTGCCCCAGGCGCGCGTAGGGCAGGCGAAGGTAGTGCTCGGGCCAGATGAGCGGCGCGAGGTCGTGGATCGTGATGACCGCGGGCATCCTCCGCCGCGCGGGCAGCGAAAGCTGCACGGAGTGATAGACGTCCGCCCTCGTCCCCGCGAGCTCGAACGAGAGCAGGACCGGATCGAACGCGAGCATCGAGAGCTCCGGGCGGCGCAGCCGGTACGTCGCGAGGTCGCGGTGCGGCGGGAGGAGCGCGCCATCGGCGGGCGCGAAGTTCCGCAGGCGCAGCAGGACCCACTCCACGTCGCGCGGCGCGCGGCGGGCGAACGCTCCCAGAAGGTTGCGCGAATAGCGGCCGATCCCACGCACGCGCGCCACCGTCTGGAGATGGCGTGCGTCGAACGCGACGCGCACGTCCCTAGACTATCGGCGCTCGTGGTCTCGGTCGTCGTCCCGACCTACAACGAAGCCGGATCGCTTCCGCTGCTCGTCGCCCGGCTCGCGAAGGCCATGAACGGTCGCGACTGGGAGCTCGTGGTCGTCGACGACGGGTCGCCCGACGGCACCGCCGACGTCGCCGAGTCGCTCGCGGCGGCGCACCCCGTACGTGTGGTGCGCCGCCCGGGGAAGGCCGGCCTCGCCTCGGCCGTGCTCGCCGGATTCGCGGCCGCGACGGGCGACGTCCTCGTCGTGATGGATGCGGACCTCTCGCACCCGCCCGAAAGGGTCCCCGCGCTCGTCGACGCCGTCGCGGCCGGCGCCGAGCTCGCGATCGGCAGCCGCTACGTGCGGGGCGGGGGGACGATGGACTGGCCGCTCCGGCGCCGGATCGTCTCGCGCGTCGCCTGCCTCATCGGGAACGCGCTCGTCCCGGTGCGCGACTGCACGTCGGGGTTCTTCGCGCTGCGGCGCAGCGTCGTCGAGGGCGTGAGGATCAACGCGATCGGCTTCAAGATCGGCTTCGAGGTGATCGCGCGCGGCCGTTACCGCACGGTCGTGGAGCTTCCGTACACGTTCCGCGATCGCGAGCTCGGCGCGTCGAAGTTCGGCCGGCGCGAGGTCGTGCTGTACCTGCGGCAATTGGGGGCGGTCGCGCGGGATCGGATGCTTCGGCGGGCCTAGTGCGAAGGGGCTAAGCTCCCAACCTCGTTCGCCTCGAGCTCCGTACGTATCACGTCGTAGAGGCGCGCGCGGTCAGCGCGGCCGATCGCACGCACGAGAGCGAGTACCACGAGGAAAAATGCCGGCGCGCCGAACGGAAGCAAGATGAGCAGCGCCCGTGGCGGCGGCGCGGGACGCCACGAAGATTCCGGCACGCTCAGGAAAATCAGAGACCCGAGCAGGGCCAGGCCGATCCAGGAGCAGGCGAAGACGCGGTCGAACATGCTCACGCCGATCCGAACGTCGATCGCCGTGCCGGTGGCGTCAGCCGAGAAACGACCTCGTGCCTCGTCGAGCATCGTCGGCCGCGTGAGTACGTGCCGGACCTTCAGGGCGAATCCCTTCTGAGAGACCCGTCCGAGCAGCGGCCTCGCCGCGGACCGAGCGAACCAGGTCAGCGGCGACCATCTCGATGCGCTGCGTCGACGCAGACGCGCGACGCATTCTTCGAGACCCAGTGGCGTGTTGAGCCGGTACCGCCGGCTCGAGAAGATGTTCACTAAGGCGAGCACGCGTCCGGGACTGTCGAGCGGAGGCTCAGCCGCTACCGCCGGCCCACGTACGCGTGCGTACAGCCACCACCCGAGGAAGGGGAGCGAGCCGATCAACGCCCAGCGCACGACCGGCAGCTTCGCGGTGAGCGCGTCATAACCGATGGTCACGAACACGAGAACGAACCCGAGCGCGGCCGCGATCGACGACCACGGCTCAGCCGGGAAGAGGCGTGCGAATCGTGTGAGCACGAAGATCACGAACGAAGGCCCATAGAAGAGGCCGAAGAGCCGACCGAAAATCTCGCCGCGGGTCAGCCCGTCGAATCGCACGCCGAACCTGCGTGCAGGATCGTGACCCGGGCTAGCGGGCTTAGCGGATCCGGAAGCGGTTCCGCCCCTCCAGCTGCAGGACCTCGAAATCGTCGCTCCCGAGCTTGCGGTACGCGGCTTTCAGCTCCGCCATCACCTCGGCGATCTCGGGCACCTCGCGGAGCCGGTCGACGGCCTCGATCGGCTTCGGCGTCAGGATGAAGATCCGCATCTCCCCCCAGCCGGCCTCGTGGCCGTCGACCTTGCCGAGCTCGCCGAGCGTCGCGGCGACGCGACGCTCGATCGCGGCCATCTCCTGGTAGCTCCGGATCGACGAGCCGGGTACCTGGAGCACGAGCAGGTACTCCATCGACGGGAGCCTATGTCGCCCACCACGCAGCGGGCGTTACGAAGCCGGATCGAGCTCCTCTCGCAGCGACTCAATCACGTAGGTCTGCTCGTCGTCTGTCATCGCCGCGAACAGCGGGATGAGCATCGTCGTTCGCGAGGCGTCCTCGGTGACCGGCAGAGCGACGCGGCCGACACGGTCCCGGTAGACCTGCTCGAGATGTGAGGCCATGACGCCCCGCCGCGTGGCGATGCCGCGCCGCAGCAGCCGAGCCATGAGCTCGTCGCGCTCGACGTGGGCGTCCTTGGTGAGCCGGAGGCAGTACGACTGGTACGTATGGGTGGCGTACGGAGGTACGGAGGGCACCGCGAGCCCCCCGATGCGGCCGAGCTCCCGGTCGTAGCGGTTGGCCTTCTCGACGCGGATGCGCAGGAGCTCGTCGAGCCGGCGGATCTGGACGAGGCCGATCGAGGCCTGGATGTCTGTCATGCGGTAGTTGAAGCCGAGCTCGTGGTACTCCTCGATGATCGGTCGGTCGGCCTTGTGGCGGTCGAGGTCCGAGACGCTCATCGCATGCGCCCGGAGCTTGCGCGCCTTGTCGGCGAGCGCGTCGTCGTCGGTCGTGATCATCCCGCCTTCGCCGGTGGTGATGACCTTGCGCGGGTGGAAGCTGAAGACGGTCTGGTGAGCGTTCGACCCGACCTTGCGGCCCTTGTACGCGCCGCCGATCGCCGGCGCGGCGTCCTCGACGACGTCGACGCCGTGACGCTTGGCGACCTCGTTGATGGCGTCGATGTCGCAGGGCAGACCGATCTGGTCGACCGGCATGATCGCCTTCGTGCGCTTCGTGATGCGCTTTTCGATGTCGGCGGGATCGGCGTTGTACGTTCGCGGGTCGATCTCGCAGAAGACGACGGTCGCGCCGGTGTAGAGGATCGCGTTCGCCGACGCGATGAACGTGAACGACGGGACGATCACCTCGTCTCCCGGACCCACGCCGAGCGACGCGAGCGCGAGGTGCAGTCCGGTCGTGCACGAGGTCGTCGCGACGCCGTGCCTCGCGCCGACGTAGGCCGCGACCGCTTTCTCGAACTCCGCGACCTTCGGACCCTGCGTGACCCAGCCGCTCTTGATCGAGTCGAACGGGGCCCGGGCTTCCTCCTCGCCGAGGGCCGGCTTGGTGATCGGGATGCTCATCTTCTTTCCTGCTTCGACCGTCATGGCGCCGCCTCCGCTCGTTGATCGACCGCCGCGAGCTGCCCACGCCGCCAGGCGATGAGCGTCCGCAGACCCTCCTCGAGACTCGTCCGCGCGCGGAACCCGAGGAGCTCCTCCGCGCGCCGGGGATCGCCGAAGCGCCGCGCCGGTAGCCCGCCCGCCGGCTGGGGCTGCCGCTCGATGCCGACGCTGCTGCCGGTGAGGCGGAGGAGGAGCTCGGCGAGGCGCTGCATCCGCGTCTCGACGCCGGTGCAGACGTTGACGATAGCGTCGGGAGCACCGTCCGCGCACGCGAGGAGGTTGGCCCGGGCGACGTCGGCGACGTGGACGAAGTCGGCGGATGCGGAGCCGTCGCCGTAGATCACGAGCGGCTCGCCGGCGTCGATGCGATCGAGCCAGCGAACGAGGACCTCGACGTAATTCGAGCGGATGTCCATCCGGGGCCCGTAGACGTTGAAGTACCGCAGCGCCGTCGTGTGCAGGCCACGCAGCTGCCCGAAGGCGCGCGCCAGCTGCTCGTTCGCCGCCTTCGCGGCGCCGTACACCGTCGTGCCCTCGAGCGGATGGTCTTCGTCGATCGGCAGGCGGCGCGGCTCGCCATACACGACCGCACTAGACGCGAGCACCACGCGCGACACCTTCGCGTCGGCCGCGGCCTCGAGCACGTTGAACGTGCCGTCGACCATGACCTCCTGGCATTCGCGCGGCGCTTCCTGGCAGCGCGTCCACCGGAGCGCCGCCTGGTGGAACACGACGTCGGTGCCCGCGAGGTTCGCGTGCACCGCCTCGCGGTCGCGGATGTCGATCTCCACGAGCCGCGCGCGGCCGGTCTTGAGCGCGGGCGCGAGGTTCGTGGGAACGCCGCGCACGAGCGCGTCGAGCGCGACGACCTCGCGCGCCCCGGCTCCGATCGCAGCGTCGACGATGTGCGAGCCGACCGTCCCGGCGCCGCCGGTCACGACGACGCGCGCGCCGGAGAGCGCGCTCACCTGACGGTCCGCTTCACGTTCACGGCGAGCGTCCTGCGGATCGTGCCGCGGTCCTCCGCGCCAAGCGCGGCCGCGACGGTCGCGAAGCGCGCGTGCCTGGTGGCCTCGTCGACCGACGGATCGGCCTTCGCCTCGAACGCGACGAGCCAGCCGTCCGCGGCCTTGCTGATGTGCGCGGCCACGTCGGCGTCGACGAGCTGCTCGATCGCGCGCAGCGCGTCGGCGAGCCGCAGGAAGCGGAACGCGTGCGCGACCTGCGCGCCCGCGGGACCGACGCCGGCGACGGCGTCCGCGATCGCCGTCTCCGCGTCGCCGGGCGCGACCGAGAACTTCTCGGGATCGAGGCCGGCCTTGCGGAGCGCCTCGGCGATCGCGGGATCGAGCGGCGTCAGGTCGCCGGGCGCCCGCGGAACGACGCGGAGCGACCGCTTCGCGGCCTGCGGCTTCTGGCCGAAGAGGTCCATCGCGCGCAGCCTAGAGCCTCACGATGGCGTCATCGCGCCGAGGTACAGGACCTCGACCCGGTCGGTGATCGGCGCGAGTCGCTTTTTCCAGTCGGCGTCGTTCGTGACGAGTCCGGCGACTCCTGCGGTCAATCCGGTCGCGACGATCAGCGCATCGACCGAGGACAAGCGGTGATCGGCGCGCAACCCGGCCGCGACGATCGCCGTCGCGAGGTCCAGGCTCAGTACGGTCAGATTTGGAAAGTGCTCGAGGAAGCCGACGATCTCCGTCGCGATCTCCGTTCGGGGTTGTTCGAACGGGCGGACCAGGATCTCGGTCGCCGATATCGCCGACACGAAGGCCCGATTCCGGCCGGTAGCGACGAGGTCATCGACGATCGACGCGGCGACAACACCGACCGGACTGCCCTGGTACAGATACTCGATCAGGGTCGACGAGTCCAGAAGGAGGGCCGCCCCGGGTCGGATGCGAGCCGCGAGACCGTCCTTCAGCGTGTTTTCCGCGCGGAGACAGACCGTCGCCACTTCGCGACTCGTCGGCGAGACCGAGCTTTCTGCCCGGGGTCGGTCCGCACGCCGCGCTCGTCGAGCAGCCCCGATCGATGCGCGTCGGTGTGGCGCCCCATGAGCGCGAGCGACCGCCCGCAGATATCGCACTTCGGCCAGCGCAGCTTCGGTTCGCTCACGTAGCGGTCCCAGGTCACTTCGGTCTGCGGATACGCGCGCTTCGAATCCTCGAACGTCAGCAAGCGCGTGCCGTCCTCGGCATAACGAGGGAAGGGCTCCCAGTCTTGGCGCTCCTTCTCGAGGTACGTCCGGACGTCCGCCTCGTCCTTCCAGAGAGTCGCGCCGATCCCCGCGTAGCTGCCGCGAATCTTGCGCAGGCGGACGACTTCCGGATCGGCGACGTCGAACGCGGCGACCAGCCGGTCTCCCGGCGCGAGGTGCATCCGCTCCACGATCCGGTCGGGGAGGGTCAGCTGATTGCGGTCGCGAAGCCTGACCTCGATGTCGACCGTGGGCGGTACGGCCCCGGCGGAGGGGCCGGCCGGCTTGCCCATCTGTCTAAGTTAGCGGGATTCTGATCCCTAAGCAAGAGTCAGATTGCCGCTTAGGCGCGCCCCTCGGGATCGGTCCGGTAGCGCAGGAGCGTCGCGGGCACGCCCGCGACGATCGCGCGGTCGGGCACGTCGTGCGTCACCACCGCGCCCGCGCCGACGATCGCGCCGGTGCCCACGGTGACGCCCGGGAGGAGCACCGCGTTCACGCCGATGTCGGCCCACCGGCCGACGCGCACCGGCTTGATCACGAGGTCCGTCTGGATGATCGGCACGTCGATCGGGTCGCCGGTGTGCTCGCTGCCCAGGACCTTCGCGCCGGGACCCCAGCCGACGTACTCGCCGAGTACGAGATCGCGGCAGTCGAAATAGCTCTGCGGACCGATCCAGGTATGCGCGCCGATCACGCAGCGTCCGTCGTGGCGCCCCTGGAGGTAGGTCTGGTTGCCGAGGAACACGGCGTCGCCGATCTCGAAGGTGTGCGGGTGGAGCACGAGGACGCCGAGGCCGACGCGGACGCCGTGGCCGAACGAGCGGCAGAGGGCGCGCAGGAGAAGTCGCCGCTCGCGCGCGCCGGCCGCGCTGTCACGCCACAGCGCTCCGGAGTAGCGCTCGAGGAGCTCCTCGCGCGTATGGGCCTCGCGGAGGCGCGCGGACTCCGCGATCTCCGCGTCGTCGTCTCGCGCGACCTGCTGGACGCCATGGACGGCCTTGACGGTTCGCCCGGTGGTCACATCGCCTTCATGAAGTCACGGACCGCACCCGCGACACGCTCGAGCTGCTCGTCGGTGAGCTCCGCGAACATCGGCAGGGAGAGCACCTCTTCCGCGACGCGCTCCGTGACCGGGAAGTCGCCCTGCCGGTAGCCGAGGAACTCCGCGGACTGCTGGAGATGGATCGGGACGGGGTAGTGGATCTGCGTCCCGATGCCGCGGTCGCCGAGGTACTTGCGCAGCGCGTCGCGCCGGCCGCCGGGCACACGGACGGTGTACGTATAGAAGACGTGGCGGCGGGCGTCCGCGGGAATCTCCGGCGTGACGATCCCCGAGCCCGCGAGGCGCTCGTTGTACATGCGGGCGAGCGCGCGGCGCCGGTCGTTCCAGCGCTCGAGCCGCCGGAGCTTGATCCGGAGGATCGCGGCCTGGATCTCGTCGAGCCGCGCGTTGTAGCCGACCACCGGGTGGTAGTAGCGCGTCGATTGGCCGTGCTCGCGGAGCGCGCGGAGCTCGTCGGCGAGGCGGTCGTCATTCGTCGTGATGCTCCCCGCCTCTCCATACGCCCCGAGGTTCTTGCTGCAATAGAAGGAGAAGCAGCCGACGCGGCCGCCCGCGCCCGCCTTGGTCCCGTCGTCGAGCAGCGCGCCGTGCGCCTGCGCGGCGTCCTCGATGACCGCGATGTTCCGGTCCTGCGCGATCTGGCGCAGCGGCTTGAGGTCGACGGTCCTGCCGTAGAGGTGCACCGGGATGATCGCCTTGGTCCGCGCCGTGATCGCGTTCGCGACGGCGGCGGGGTCCATGAGCATGGACCGCTCGTCGACGTCCACGAGGATCGGCCGCGCGCTCGCGTAGAGGATCGCCTCCACCGTCGCGAAGAACGTGTGCGATACGGTTATGACCTCGTCCCCGGGCGACACGCCGCAGGCGCGGATCGCGAGCTGTAGCGCGTCGGTCCCCGAGCCGACGCCGATCGAGTGCTTCGTGCCGATGTAGCTCGCGAACTCCTGGTCGAACGCGCGGACGTTCGGCCCGATGGTGAGCTGCATGCTCTCGAGGACCTCGTCGATCGCGGCGCGGACCTCGTCGCGGATCGTCGCGTACTGCGCCTTGAGGTCGACGAGCGGGATCTCCTGCGTGACGACTGTGGTCATTGCACGGTCATCCTGGTCATGTTGTCGTCGCTCCTTCTTTCAGTGCCGCCTCGATGTGCTCGCGGTGGAAGCGGAAATGGTGGATGCCCGGCATGAAGAAATGCTTGCGGATCCCCTCGGGGCCGTCCGGCGCGAGGAGGTCGCGCTCGGGGAGCTTCGCGAGGCCCGCCATGAGCGCGCGATGAGCGCTCTCGAGCTCGGCGAAGCATTCGTCGAGCGGCCGGGCGTCGAACTCGCGCTGGCGCTCGGCGTTCAGCTCGTCGAGCGACACGGCCACGCCGTTGAACTGCCTGAGGTTGCTGCCCTCGGCCGGCCAGGGCGTGCCGGCGGCGATCTTCTCCGCGGCGTTCGCCGCGAGGCGCTGCCACATGGCCCAGTGCGCGATGAGGTCGCGGATCCGCCAGCCTGCCCCCTCGCCGAAGACCGGGCGGCCCAGATCCTCGCGCGAGAGCCCGCGCAACCGCGCGATCGCCTGCGCGTACTCGGAGTCGAAGAGCGCGAGCGCCTCCTCCTGTGAGGTCACGCCGGTCGTCGCGGTCATCCGCTCTCTCCGCAGCGCGTGCAGCGAAGCTCGCCACCCGCCGCGGGACCGGTGTCAGAGCGCTCGCGCCCGCAGACGCAGATCCAGGCGATCCGGCGCGCGGGGTTGCCGATGACGAGCGCGTGCGCCGGTACGTCGCGAGTGACGACCGCGCCCGCACCGATCATCGCGTACCGGCCGATCTCGAGGTCCGGCAGCACGATGGCGCCGGCGCCGATCGACGCCCCGCGCCGCACGGTCGTGTGGCCGAGCTCCCAGTCGGCGGCGGTCTGGAGCGAGCCGTCCGGGTTCGTCGCGCGCGGCCGCCGGTCGTTCGTGAAGACCACGTGCGGGCCGACGAACACGCCGTCCTCCACCGTCAGCCCTTCGAAGAGCGAGGCGTTGTTCTCGACCTTGCACCGGTCGCCGATCACGACGCCCGCGCCCACGTAGACGCCCTTGCCGATGTTGCACTCGCGGCCGATGCGCGCGCCCTCGCGGACCTGGGCGTGATGCCACACCCGCGTTCCGGCCGCGATACGAGCGTCGGGCGCGACCACGGCCGTGTCGGCGATCGTTGCCGCACGCGCCTCCGGCTTCGTCGCCGTCATGCGCGCACGGCCTCCGGGCGATAGGCGACACGCGCGCCGCCCGAGCGGAGCGAGCGCATCCCGGCCTCGAGCACGCGCACGACCCGGAGTCCGGCCTCGCCGTCGCTGCGCGGCTTCTTGCCGTCGCGGATGCATTCGATGAAATGCCGCATCTCGAGCTGGAGCGCCTCGGTGACGTCGACGCGCGGGCTGTGGATGTCGCCGGCTCGGTAGCTGCGGCGCAGCTCCTCGCCCGAGAGCTTGTCCACGCCCTGGTCGTACAGCTTCACCTTCTCGACCGTCTGGACGTCGTCGTACACGATCATCTTTCCGGAGCCGATGACCGTCATCGTGCGCAGCTTGCTCGGCGCGAGCCAGGAGAGATGCGCGTGCGCGATCGCGCCCGATGGGAAGCCGATCATGAGGAAGACCACATCCTCGATCTCCGGCTGCACGAAGCACGCGCCGGTGGCCTGGATCCACGCCGGCTCCTCGTCGAGCCAGTACAGCGTGATCGAGACGTCGTGCGGACCGAGGTCCCACAGGACGTTGATGTCGAATTGGTGGAGCCCGAGGTTGACGCGCTGGCTGTCGATGTACTGGACGCGCCCGATGCCGCCCTTGGCGAGGATCTCCTTCACCGCGACGACAGCGGGGTTGTACACGAAGGTGTGGCCGACCATGAGCGTGCGGCCGGCCTTCTCGGACGCGCGCAGGATCGCCTCGGCATCGGCGACGTTCGGGGCGAGTGGTTTCTCGACGAAGACGTGCTTGCCGGCGGCGAAGGCTTCCTCGGCGAGCGTGCGGTGCGTGCCGACCGGCGTCGCGATGCACACGGCGTCGATCGCGCGGTCGGCGAAGAGCGCGCGATGGTCGGTGGTCGTCTTCAGCGCGGGGAACCGTTTGCGGATCGCCTCGAGCCGCTCGGGCGAGAGGTCCGCGACCGCCACGGGCTCGGCGCCGGGCGCCTCGCTCAGGTTGCGGACGAGGTTCGGGCCCCAGTAGCCCGCGCCGAGGACGGCGACGCGCAGGTTGCTCTCGGTCATAGCTCCTTCCGCATGACGGCCCACCCATCGCCTTCGCGGAGCTTCGTGAAGCCGGCCTTCTCGTACATGCTGAGCGGGCCGTGGTAGTTGAAGGTGGCAAAGGTGTGCCAGCTCTGCGTGGGCGCGCCCGTGCGCGCGAAGCCGACCGCGTAGCGCAGGCCCTGCGCCTTCAGGTCCGCGCACGCTGCCTCGAGGAGCGCGCTCGCGATCCCTTCGCCCCGGTGCTCCGGATGGACGACGAAGCACATGAACGCTCCCGCCTCGCCGAGATCGCCGCCGTACGCGGTGTCGAAGCCGCGCGGGTTCTCGTAGCGATCGAAGCGCGCGGCGTTCAGCCAGCCGACGACCGCGCCGTCACGGTACGCGAGGAAGCCCGGCCGCGTGCCCGCCTTGACGCCGGCGATCTTCGCGGCGCGATGCGCGTCGCGCGCGGCGAGCGTGGCATCCCAGGCGTCGCCGCGCGTGTGATAGAACTCGTCCGCACAGCCGGCCCAGTGTTCGTTGTCCGCGAAACCCGGGCCATCGAAGAACGCGAGAAGGTCGCCGAGCGTCTCCGGGCCCAGTGTGCGGATCTCGATGTGGCTCGCGACCGTCACGCGAACACCCGGTCCTCGTACGGGACGCTCCCGATCGCTTCCGCCTTCGTCTTGCCGGAGAGGAAGTGGTCCGCCATCGCGAGCCCCATCTCGGACGCGATGTCCATGTCGACGTACTTATACAGCCCTTGCCGGCCGCCGGTGACGAGGTTCTCGAAACGCATGAGCTCCTTCATGAGCGTGTCGATCGCGCCCTCGTAGCCGACCATGTACACGGGATAGCCGAACGTCGAGCGGAGCACGACGGACTCCGCGAGCTCGTCCTCTTTCATGAAGCCCTCTTCCGCGATCTCGCGCGCGCAGATCCGTCCGAGCTCGTCGGCCGACGCGGTCCAGACACGGTCGCCGACGTCGCACGTGATATCGCAGAGGAGCACGGTCTCGTCGGGGGCGCAGACCTCGCTCCCGCCGTAGTTGCGCGTCTCGCTGAGGCGGTTGAACGTCTTGTTCGTGAAATAGATCGATTGCGCGGGCAGCGCGAGCGGCCGCTTCACGCGCAGGCCGACGATCGTGATCGCGCGAAAGCGAAGATACCGCGCGGCCGTCTTCGCCTCGGCGGAGACCGCGTCGCCGAGCAGATCGATGAGCGCGGGCAGCGGGACCGAGCTCACGAGGCGGTCGCACTCGAGGCGCTGCTCCGGGCCGGTCGGGTCGAGGTGCCGCTCGGGCTCGGTGCCCGACGCGAGAACGCAGAGCTGGCCGTCCTTCGCGGTCGGCGCGACCGGCCGGTGGCGGACCGCGACGATGCGCCCGTCCCGCGCCTCGATGGCGGTGACCTGCGTGCCGGTGCAGATCTCGTTCTCCGCCGACGCGGCGGTGATGCGATCGGCCATCCGCCGCGAGATGAGCCCCGCGCCCTTCGGCGGATAGAAGAGCTCGACGACGAGCGGGGCGTAGCGATGCTCGGTGCCGGTGATCTTCGCGCGCCCTTTGTGCAGCGACGACTGGATGACCTTGGCGAGCGAGATGTGCGGGATCCGGTGCTGGGCGAACGACGCGGCGAGCCGCGAGGGCGGCATGCCCCAGACCTTCGTCGTGTACGGGCCGAAGAAGAGCCCGTACAGCGTGTTGCCCATCGCCTGCTTCACCCAGTCCTCGGAGGAGACGAGCTTTCGCGGCCGGATCTTTCGCCTCACGACCTCGAGGAGGTAGTCGAGGAAGGCGCGCGCGGCGAGGAACGGCGACATGCTGCGCGCGATGTCGAGCGCCTCGAGCGGGTACTTGTAGTACTTGCCGCGGAACTTGATGCGCACGCGCTTGCCCTGCGCCGGGAAGCCGTCGGCGGCGATGTCCTTGAAGAGGTCGAGGACACGCTGGTTCCGCGCGTGATACGCGTGCGGCCCGAAGTCGAATCCCGCGCCCGTCTCACCGCGCAGCGTCGTGGCCAGACCGCCCACGAAATGCTGTGCCTCGATGAGCGTGACGCGGTCGCCGTGCTCGGCGAGCTGGAGGCCGGCGGCCAGTCCGCAGATGCCGCCACCCACCACGACGGTGTGGCTCAAGAAACGTCGATTCTAGGGCTTGTTCTGGCTCCGCTGGCTCAGCTCAGGAGCTCTCGGCGCACTCAATGCGGCGAGCTCCTCAGGTGTAGGCAGCGAGGCGATGCGCGCCAGCTCACGGCGCAGATACGCCGACAGGGACATCCCCGATCGTGTCGCGCGCGACTTCAAGATCCGGTACACGGGCTCCGGTACGTCGCGGATCCGGACGAGGCGAGCCATACGAACTAATACTCGCAGGCGTACGCATGCGGCGGAATTCCCCGATGTCCCGTAGGGCGATCGGGGGGTCTACGGGCAGGGAGCGGCGCGCTCTGGGATTTGGCGCAAGGTCGGGAGGCCGCCCGCCGCGCCTTCTTCGATGAAGATGGTCATGGCGCCCTTGCCCCACGCCGACCGGCCAGCAAGGTCGCCGCAGAACGTCCAGCCCTGCTCCTTGAGCGCTGGCGCGAGAGCCGCCGCGGCGTTCGCGTTCTCCGCCCCACAGTCGAAACGCCACGTCGTGCCATCGGATGCGATCACCGGGACTCCGACGAGCCGGCACTTGAGCGGGAGGTAGAAACCGGCGGGAACGACCGGCGTGGGAGATGGCGCTCCCGCAGAGAAGCCACCTCGGTTCGTCGGACTCTCCCGGCTCAGAGCTCTCGCCCCGGCGAGCACGGTCATGCCGATCGCGAATACGGACACGGCGAGAAGGATCGGTTGCGGCGAGCGTGGCTGGCGCAAGGAAAGGGCGGCGGCGATGACGAGGAACGGCACCGCCAGGAATCCGAGGCCCCACTGCAGATCCTCGAGCGGCGTCGTTGCCAGGTTGCACGTCGGGGGCTGACAGGAGAGCCGTAGCGGAATGAGCATCCGTGCCCACCCGATGACGAAACCCGCGACGAAACCGGTCCCCAGCCCGAGCGCCAGCGTCGATCCTCCCAGGTGAACTCTTGAGCTCGCGGTCAGGACCAGGAATGGCGACAGCAGGATGACCAACGCCAGCGCGATGAGGCCCATCGTCTCCAGAGCCAGGAAGCCATACCCGGCACCGATGGCGGCACCGACAAGAGCGGCAGCACATGACGCCAGAAGCTCCCGAGCGCGGGAGCTCAGGTCACTGCCCGGTGGCGGCGCGCAGCCTCGCGAGGTCGTCTTCGAGCAGCTTGACGAGCCGACCGTATTCGGCGAAGTCACCGCGCCGCAGCGCGTCCTGAGCCTGCTCGTAGTGCTGGCTCGCCGAGCGGACGAGGTCGGCGACCGATCCCGCGGGCGCCGGGGAGGCCGAGGGTCCGGGCGACGGTTGCGGCGACGGCCGGGGCGAGGGCGACGGTGTCGGGGTGGGCGTCGGCGTGGGCTGCGCGACGCTGCCGAACAGCTGGTCGAGGGATTTCTCGAACGACTCGGCCATGACGACGCGGTCCTGCGTCGCGAGCACCACGCGCTGCAGCTCAGGGATGCGGCCCTGCGGCGCCAGCACGAAGAGCGGCTCCACGTACACGAAGCTGTTCCCCACCGGGAGCACGAGCAGGTTGCCGGGGATGACGCTTGCGCCGCCGCCGCCGAGCAGCGTGAGCTGCTGCGCGATCGTGGGGTCGGCCCGGATCCGGTTCTCGATCTGGAACGGTCCGAAGATGAGCCGGTCGCGCGCGAAGCGAAGGATGCGCAGCTTGCCGTATTCGGGTGCGTCGGCGCGACCGGCGATCCAGGCGACCATGTTGTCGCGCTCGCCGCCCGCCGGCGTCATCGGGACGAAGAGGAGGAACTCGCGCCGATCCGACCCCGGGAGGCGTGTGGCGACGTAGTACGGCTCGATCGGGACCTTGTTCCCGCCCGAGGACAGCACCTCGGTGGCGATGCGCCACGCGTCGGCGCGGTTGTAGAACTCGTCGGGGTCCGTCATGTGGTAGAGCGCGAAGACCTGCGTCTGCACGCTGAAGAGGCCCTCGGGGTAGCGGATGTGCGCGCGCAGGCTCGGTGGCATGTCGGAGATCGGTTTGAACAGGCTCGGGTAGATGCCGCGGAGCGTGCGCACGACGGGGTCCTTCTCGTCGACGACGTAGTACGAGATCGTGCCGTCGTAGGCGTCGGTCACGACCTTCACGCTGTTGCGGATGTAGTTGAGCCGGCTCGCGGCGACACGTGTCGAGCTCCCGCCGAGAGCGGCGAAGCTCTCGCTGTAGGGGTAGTGGTCACCTGTGGTGTAGGCGTCGTTGATCCACCAGAGCTTGCCGTCCGCGATCACCAGGTAGGGATCGCCGTCGTACGCCAGGAATGGCGCGATGAGCTGCTGGCGCTCGGAGATGCGGCGGTGGAAGAGGAGACGGCTGTCGGAGCGGATCTGGTTCGACACGAGAAGGTTGGGGAAGTCGCCCAGCCGGATGGTGAAGAGGATGCGATCCCACAGCGCGCCGACGCCCACGCCTCCGCGTCCTGAAAAGCGCGTGGTGACGTTGCCGGTCTCGTCGAACTCGTCCTGGCTCGTGCCGACGATGACGTAGTCGGTCGTGACCTCGCCGTAGTAGATGCGGGGCTGCTCGATCTTCGGCTCGCCCTGCGGCGGCATGTCGCGCACCGCGAACGAGGGCCGGCCCTCGGCGCCCACCGCGCCCACCGCCGTCACGACCGCACCGGAGCCGTGCGTGAAGACGAGGTGGCGGTTCACCCAGGTCTGCTGCGGCAGCCGGCTGGTCGAGAGCTCGCGCGCGGAGAGCATGACCGGCGTTTCGACGCCCCCGATCTGGTAGCGGTCGATGTCGACATCGTTGAAGGTGTACTGCTGGCGGAGCGCCTGCAGCTGGTCGAAGACCGTCAGAAGCGGCCGGTAGTCCCAGAGCCGGACGCTCGCCGTATTCGAGAGCTCACCACGAGCTTCGGCGGCGGTCGGCGTGTCGGCGACGTTGAAGATCGACTCCTCGACCGTGTCGAGCGAGTACGCGGCACGTGTCGCCTCGATATTGCGCGTGATGTACGGCCGCTCCTTGTTCAGCTGGTCCGGCCGGACGATGAAGCTCTCGATGAGCCCCGGGTAGACGCCGACCACGAGGATGCTCGCCGCGAACCAGAGCACGATCGCGCCGACGAGGATCCAGATCGTCCGGGCGAACGCGTTGAGGAGGCATGCGAGCGCCGCGACGCCGACGATGACGCTGAGGATCTGGAGCGCGGGCAGGCGCGCGTTGATGCTCGTGTACCCCGCGCCGGTGAGGACGGCCTCGTTGCGGAAGAGCAGCGCGAACTGGTCGATCACGTAGCCGCCGGCGATGAGGAGCAGGAACAGGCCGCCGAGGATCGAGAGGTGTGCGCGCGCCGGCCGCGCGAGCGCGAGCGCGGCGCGGCCCGCGACGCTGAGGTCGGCGCTCGCGAGGGGCCCGGTCGCGACGCCGATGGCGCCGCGGATCAGATAGATGCCGACCACGCCGGCCGCGATGACGACGACCGCGGCGAGCAGCCACCCGCGCACGAACTCGAGGACCGGCAGCGTGAAGAAGTAGAAGCCGATGTCGCGGCCGAAGACGGGATCGGCCACGCCGAACGGGACGCCGTTGAGCCAGCGCAGCAAAGCGTCCCACTGGTCGCCGCCAGCGAGGCCGAAGAACAGCGCGGGGATGAGGAGAAGCGGCATGAGGCGAAGCGTGAGCCCGAGCGCGCCGCCGCGGCGGCGGCGGTCGACGTCGACGACGACGCGCGGCACCTGCGGGCGCAGCGCGAAGTACAGATTCGGCAGCGCGAGGACGAAGAAGATCAGGAAGAAGGCGACGAAGGCCCAGAACGCGGCGGTGTAGCGGCGCAGATACACGTCTTCGAGGCCGAGGCTGCGGAACCAGAGGAGATCGGTCACGAAGGCGACGAGCGGGCTGATGAAGAGGGGGAACAGGAGGAGGGCGACAAGCAAGATGACGAGCGCGACGGCCCGCCGCGATGGGCCGCGCACGCGCGTCCCGCGGCCGAAGTTCGAGAGGTCGATGTTCGACCAGTCGATGCTTCCCCAGTCCCGCCCGCCGTTCCCGCCGCGCCCGCGGTCGCGCATCAGCCTGGAGTATGAGGTTGGGGGACGCCGCCCCCCATTCGTCGGGGGGCTTCGCCCCCCGGCCCCCGAGAGCGCACCAGTAGCGGGATGCCCACTGCCGCGATCACCACAAAAGCCGCGGAGACCGCCTGCGCTTCGGTGATCGCTCCGAGCCACGCGGGGTCGAGGCGGAACGGCGACAGGGCGAGGCGGACGAGGCCGTAGAGGCCGACGAACGCGAGCATCGGCACGAGCGGCGGCGGGTCGCGACGGAGGAGCGCGAGAAGGGCAAGCAGGATGAGAAGATCGGCGACGAGCTCATAGGCCACCGCGGGATGCACGAAGTCGCGCTGCCCGAGCGTGCTCGGGCTCGTGTAGCGGACGCACCACGGCACGCCCGCGCACGCGGTCGCGTGATGCTCGCCGTTGATGACGTCGCCGATGCGGCCGATCGCCATGCCCAGTGCGAGACCGGCGACGCCGCGATCGAGGACGTGCGCGATCGGGAGCTCGCGAGCGCGCGCCATCGCAAAGCCACCGACGATGCCGCCCACGATGCCGCCGGTCACCGCCGCGCCGCCGTTCCACACGGCGACGATCTGCTCGGGGTGCGCCGCGTAGTACGACCACGCGTCGATGACGTGGAACACACGCGAGCAGACGAGGCCGCCGAGGACGCCCGCGATCGCGACTGCGTACGCGTCGGCATCCCCCACTCGGGGGAAGTGGATCGCGGACGATCCACTTCCCCCTCCGGGGAAGAGGTTCATCGCTGAGCCACGTCCCCCTCCGACAAGTACCAATCGCATGCCAAGCGCGGAGCCCGCGATGATGCCGAGCAGCGCGAACACGCTGTGCCAGGCGATGTGAAGGAGACCGAGTGAGAGAACGGGATCGAAGGTGAGGTCGATCAGTTCGGTGTCACGCTATCACCGCGCGTCTTGCGCTCTCTACACTGCCGAGACATCGCTCGCGCGTGCGGCGTTATAGGGAAAAGGGTTGGTGGTCTTTCAGTGAAGTCGCGTCTCGCCAGCTTCATCGCGACAAGCTTCGCGGTCTATCTGACGTTGCTGGCGTGCCAGCCGTCGAACGTACCGCTCTCGAGCGACTCGGCGTCGCCGCAGGTCGCGGCGTCGGCGGTCGTGGCGGCGTCGGAGAGCCCCTCAGCGTCGCCCTCGCAGAGCGCATCGACCGCACCGACCGCCTCTCCAACGCCTGCGCCGGCGACCCCGGCGCCCACGCCCGTTCCGACGCCCCCGCCGACGCAGCGTCCCGCGACGCCCGTGCCGACGCCGCAGCCGACGCCTCCGCCCACACCGCAGCCGACGCCGCCTCCGCCCACGCCCCAGCCCGCGCCGACGCCGACGCCGAACCCGAACGGGCTCTCGATCAGCGGCACGGTGACGAGCGGTGGCGCTCCCGTGAACGGCGCGTGTATCACGATCGGCCCGCCCATCCGCTGTGCCGCGATGACCGGCGCGGACGGCAAGTACTTCATCTCGCTCGAGAGCGCGCCGCCCGGCATCGCCTGGGACGTCCGCGCGCTCGTCGGCGGCGTGGTGAAGGCCGAGCGACTCGGCGTCATCGTGAACGGCCCGACGATCGTCAACTTCCAGATCTAGTCGAAGGGGCTTCGCCGCCTGATCATCGCAGGGGCGGGCCCCCGCACCCCCTAGGTACGGACCAGGCGCCCCGCAGAAGCGGGGCGCTTTTCTTTTCAGCGATCAGGCGTTGCGGGCGCGGACCTCGGCGAAGAGATCGAGGTACTTCTCCACCACCGACGGCCAGGTGTACGTGCGCGCGACGAAGGCCGCGCCCGCGCGCCCGAGCCCTTCGCCGATCTCGCGCCGCTCCATGAGCAGCTCGCAGATCGCGGCGAACTCCGCGGCGTCGCGATGCGCGAGCCCCGCGCCGGCGCGCCGCGCCATCGAGGCGACGACGGGCGACGAGGCATCGCAGACGATCGGCCGCGACGCGGCCCAGGCCTCGAGCGTCACCAGCGAGAGGCTCTCGAGGACGCTCGGCACAAGCAGGGCCGTGCACGCCGCGAGCGCGTCCCACTTCTCCTGCTCGGCGACGGTCCCAAGGTGCACGATGTCCGGCCGCTCGGGGATCGTCATCTCGCGGTGGCCGATGAGGACAAGCGTGGCCTTCTGCGGGGAGCCGTCCTGCCAGCGCACCCATCGCTCGAACAGCTCGCGGCAGCCTTTGCTCTCGACGATGCGGCCGACGTAGAGGAAGAGCGGGCCGGCGAGCGCGTGGCGCTGGCGGAAGCGCATCGCCTCGCCGGCGAGGGCATCGACGCCCACGCCGACGATCTCGCCGGGGACGCGCTCGTTGTTGAAACGCCGATGCACCATACGCCGCTCCTCCTCGGTGTTGTAGGCGATCGCGCGCGGCGCGTGGAACACGGGCCGGTAGACGCCGAGGCCGATGGCGGGCTCGTCGTGCGCGGTCGGTACGAGCACGGCGCGCTCGGGCACGAGCGGCAGCCCCGTGAGCGTCGGCCAGTAGATGTAGGTGAAGAAGAGGACGTGGTCGAAGTCGCGACCGTGCGCGAGGAGGTGATCGCGCAGGTCCGGCGCGACCGGGCCCTGCGCGTCGACGAACGCGAGCTCGTCCGCGAGCGAGTGCCCCGCCGCGAACGCGCGATGCTCGCGGAACCGGAAGTCGCGCGCGCGACCTCGGTCCACGGGAAAGCGTCGCACGGGAACGCCATCCACCCAGGTGAGTCCCGCGGTGTACGCGTTCTCCCAGGTCCAGTAGTCGCGCGCGGTCGTCGTGGCGACCTCGATCGCGGCGTGCGGCGCGAGATGGTTCACCAGCGCGCGCGCGTGCGCCTCGGCGCCTCCGGCAACGTCTCCGTAGCGCTGCACCACGACCAGGAGGCTCGGACGGTCGCTCACTGAAGCGCGACCAGATCGACGAGCTCGTCGAGCCGGCGGTCGAACGCGCCGAGCGTGCACTCGCGCTCGACCCATGCGCGGCCCCGCGCGCCGAGCTGGCGCGCGGTCGCGCGATCCGTCAGCAGCGCCGTCAGCCGCGCCGCGAATTCGTCGGGCGTCCCGTACGCGAGCCCGCCTCCGGCGCGTCTGACCTGTCCCGCGGTGACCGGGTTCACCGCCGCGACGAGCACCGGCGTGCCCACCTGCCACGCCTCGAGCAGCACGATGCCCAGGCTCTCGAGGCGCGAAGGCAGGACGAGCGCGTCGGCCGCGGCGAGCGCGCCGAGCTTCTCCTCGTCCGATACGCGGCCGAGCGCGAGCACGTCGTCGCGCACCGGGATCTCCATGCGCACGGTGCCGCAGAGGACGAGCGTGGCCGCGGGCGCGCCGGGCCGGTCGCGGAACGCGGCCCACGCGGCGAAGAGCTCGTCGCAGGCCTTCCCCTCGCTCACCTGCCCGAGATAGAGGACGAGCGGTCCGGCGAGACCGCGGGCTCGGCGGAATTCCACGGCGTCGTGGGGCCGCGGCGGTTCGAGGCCGGTGCCGAGAATGACGTCGGGGACCTCTTCATTGCGGAACTCGCGATGGACGAGGGCGCGCTCCTCGGGCGTGAGGTAGCCGATCGCGCGCGGAAGGTGGAACAGCGAGCGATACGGCGCGAGCCGCAGCGGCAGCTCGTCGTGCGCGGTGGACACGAGGCCGGAGCGCTCGGGAGCGAGCGGGACGCCACGGGCCGCCGGCTCGTAGAGGTAGGTCCAGAAGAGGAGCGCGTCGTACACGCCGCCCTCCCGATGCAGGAACTCGAGCAGCTCCGGCGCATGCGGGCCCTGCTTCGTCGTCCAGGCGTCCTCGTCCGCGGCGTCGTGCGGCTCGAACAGGACACGCCGCTCGAAGTCCTTGAAGTCGGGTGCGCGGCCGGACGCGACGGCGAACCGGTGGACAGGGATGCCGTCGACCGCCGTCGTCCCGACCGCGAAGTGGGGCGCCCAGGTCCAGTAGTCGAGCGCGGTCGTGGTCGCGACCTCCACGTCGTGGCGCTCGGCGAGCCGGCGCGCGGCGAGCCTGGCGTGCTGCTCAGAGCCTCCGATCACCTCCTCGCCGTATCGCTGTACGACGACGAGAACTCGCCTCCTCACCTCGCGGGGCGAGGCGCGGAGCCCTCCGACGACTGGGGGGCAGAGCCCTCCGACAGGTCTACGCCCGACAGGTAGCGCTCCGCGTTGCGCTCCGGCGAGAGCATCCGACGCAGGAAGCGCACGTGCGCAAGAAGCGTCCGATACGTCGCGGGCTTGCGGATCTCGCGCATGGCCTCACCGAGCTCGCGCGAGTCGCGGGCGACGAGGCCCGCCCCGTGGTAGACGGCGAAGCCCCGCGCGTCCGAGAAGATGCACGGTAGCCCGGCGTGGATCGCCTGCGCCGCGACCGCGCTCTGGAAGACGTCCTCGTAGAAGAGGACGACGCAGTCCGCCGCGGCGACGTAGCTGCCCATCGCGTCGTAGTCGGTGTTGATGACGACGTTGTCGCGGCCTTTCGCGTAGTCGACGACCTCGTCGAAGTACTCGGGCTCGTTCGCGTGCCGCGTCCCCGAGAGGACGACGACCGCGTCCTCCGGCGCGGCCGAGATCACGTCGATGAGGCGCTTGCGGCGGAAGAAGAAGCCGGGCGAGACGAAGATGAAGCGGTCCACCGGGAGTCCGAGCCGCTCGCGGAGCGCCCGTTTCGCGGCGGCGTCGGCCGGCAGCGCGGTGTCCTCGAGGGGCATGGTGACCAGCGGGAAGTGCTCCTTCTTGCGCTCGTCGTTCGAGAGCAGGTCGAACCAGTGGTTCGAGCGATGCGAGTGGACCACGAGCTTGCGTGGCAGCCCGCCGATGAGCGCGAGCACCGCGCGGTAGCGCAGGAACCAGTTCGCGATGCGTAGCGCGACCCAGGGAGCGCGCGCGACCTCGAGCGGCCCCGAGTAGCGCGGCCGGTAATGGAGCGCGTTCGAGACGAGGCGGTAGTGGTGGAACTTCTCGGGCTCGAGCTCGTGCAGCGAGAGGACCACAGGGATCCGTCGGCGCCAGAAGCGGACGAGCGCGCGGACGAACGGGACGTCCGAGAAGATCCCGGCCTCGTGCTCGACGAGGACGACGTCGGTGTCGCCGCTCACGTGGGCGGTCTTCTTCGCGAGGTCCGCGTTGTCGAGATGGCGCACGCCCACGAACGTGACGTCGTGGCCGCCCGCGCGGAACCCGTCCGCGACCGACAGGGCGTAGTGGTGGATGCCGCAGCGCTGGTCGCTCGACAGGACGACGATCCGCCGCTTGCGGTGCTCCGGCAGCTCCCAGCCGGCGAGGGCGAGCGCGGCACGGAGCCTCTCTTCGACCCGCTCGCGGGAGAACTCCGCCAGGCGCCTGCGTCCGCGCTCGACGAGGTCGCGGCGCAGGCCCGTGTCGTGGACGGCGCGCTCGAGCGCCGCGGCCACCGCGTCGGGCGACTTGTCCTCGAGGAGCAGACCGGCGTCGCCGAGCGTCCCGGGGATCGCGCCCGCCGCGTGGGCGACGATCGGTAGGTCCGCGCGCATCGCCTCGAGGAGCGGCACGCAGAAGCCCTCGTGGTCGGAGAGCGTGAGAAGCGCGGTCGCGCCGCGGTAGTACGCGACGAGCTGCTCCATGGGAACGCTGCCGGCGAAGAGCACCGCGCCCTCGAGGCCGCGCCGCGCGACGTCCCAGTGCAGATCCGCGAGGTACTTGCCCGACATCGCGCTCGAGCCGACGAGGACGAGCCGCGCACCGGGGTCGCTCTCGCGGTAACGCGCGAACGCCGGGATGACGTCGTGGATCGCCTTCTGCGGGAGGATCTGCCCGACGACGAGGATCGACGTCCGCTCGTCGGCGAGCGTGCGCGCGACGTCGGGATCGGGCGTGACGTCGTACGCGTCCCAGTCGACGAGGATCGGCACGGTGGCCGTGCGCGCGAAGCCGAGGGCGTCGAGCTCCCCGCGGTTGAAGTCGCTGTCCGCGATGCCGAGCTCCGCCACCGACGCGAGCGCCTTCAGCTGCTCGCGGCCCCGGGCGGCGTAACGCTCGGCGTGCTCGTTGAGGCCGCTGAAGTAGCTCGCCGGCGTGATGTTGTGGTGGACCACGACCTTGCGGTGCGGGAGCGCGGTCACGCCGTCGAGCGCGTCGTTCCCCATCGACACGTGGACGAAGAGCGCGGTGCGCTCGGTCGGCTCCTTCTCGAGGTCGCGCCAGGGCCGGGCCAGCGCGCGCACCTCGGGCTTGCTCTCCTCCGCGAAGAGCTCGGACCGGACGCCGTCGTGCCACATGAGACGCTGCAGCTCGAAGCAGTCGTTCCCGACCGCGTCGCCATACGCTAGGGTCGCGTGGAACTGAGGCGCGCTGCGAAGCCTCACCGGTGAAGCTTCCGCCGGAGGCCGAGGCAACGTATCTGCTCACCGCGGTCGTAGAGGCCTCCAAGCTCCTCGGCCGTGGGCTCAAGGAGACGCTCGACGTCCTGATAGTGCTCGTCCGAGCTCTTGCCGGGAGGCTCGCAATGCTGATGGATCCCCCAGGTGCCATGTTCGTGATGAGCCCGTCGGCTCTTCGGGCTGAGCGGTCGATATTCGAAGACGTACCCCTCGCGAAGCCATCCAGCGGTCATGCGCCGATACCTTTCGCGGAATTCGAACGTCGCGACTACAGGCATGCCATAACCGGGCGCCGTCACGACAAAGGAGAGGTCGCGCCGGCGTATGCCGGTTCCCTCATCCGCCGCCTCGACGTCGCCGTACCTGGCCAGCCTCTTCGCGATCTCGTCCAACGTCTGCGCGAATGTCCGGGCGGGCCGAACGAACGGCATTACCGCTCGCGACGATCGAGTTCGTCAAACCGCCGTCCTGCCACGACACCACGGGGGTTCCGCGTCCACGTGATCCGTGGGGGCACGCCGAGGAACTGCATGAAGGAGCCCAATGGAATCCGGTACAGGCGCGGACCGATCTGAACAGCGAAGAGCCGATCCTCGTGAACGAGATCGAGCACCGTCTGATCGCTGACGCCGAGGATGCGCGCGACCTCCGCAGGCGAATAGAAGGCTTTCCGTTCGAACGAGAAGTCCTCCGGCCGTCGGCCGGTACGGGCCGCGACCACTGACCGCTTAGCCATATCTGGTTAAAAACGTTACACCCAATAGGCCAGCCGGCCCTTGTTACGGCACCGTGAACGTCGGGCTGGACACCAGCGTCTCGTTGCCGGAGGTGCAGCGGACGCTGTAGCGCCAGGTCCCCGTGGGGGACGTGAGCGGCTGGTAGGAGAAGGTCAGCACCCCGGTCACGTCGGTGATCCCGGTCATGACCACGCCCGGGATCGCCTGCGACACGTTGTTGTCCGGCTGGAGCGCATACATCGCGCACGCGATCGCAGCCTTCGTCTGCAGCGACACCGATCCGTTCCTGGCAGTCGTCGTCGTGAGCGAGAAGTTCGCCGGGCCAACGAGCGCGGTCGCAGGGACGGAGACGGAGCCCGCGCTCGCGGTGATCGTCCGGTTTCCCTGGGTCGTGAGCTGCGTATAGAGCGTGGTGCTGCCATCCGCGGCGACCGGCTCGTTGAACGTGCTCGTCGACGGATTGCCGGTCGGATTCGTCGTGGTGACCGTCACCGGCGTCGCGCCCGGGGGCAGGCCGTAGAAGCGGCACCGGAAGACCGTGCCGGCCGGCGCGCTCAGCGGCGTGCATCCCGAGACGCCAAAGCCGCCCGCGGCCGGGGTGGCGAAGGCCTCGTAGACCATGGCGCCGTCGCCACCTTGGAAGTTCAGCTCGGTGACGATCACGGCTACGCCACCCGCGGGCGCTTCGACGACGACCGCGTACTGGGTGTTGTCGCTAAGACCGGTGACCGAGCGCGGATCGACCTTGACGCTTGTTCCGCCATACAGACCGGTGACTAGCTGCTGGGTCACGAGCGCGCCGTCGGCGAACCGGTACCAGGAGAGCCGAGCGGTCGTTACGTAGAAGCTCGCAGCCTGGATCCAGATCGGCGTGGTCCAGCCGTCCGATCCGCCGAGCGTTCGCGTCACGTTCGGTAGGAACCACTTCGTCTGGAAGGCGGAGACGCCGGTGGCGCCCATCGCGGACGTCGGGTTGATCGTGGCAGCCACGATCGCGAACTGGCCGTTTCGCGCGTAGACCGAGTAGTCGCCGTCGGTGAGCTGCGGGTTCGTGCCCATGTCCACGGACCATGTGGCGCCGGGCGCCAGCGGCTGTGGCGCCGTGAGCGTGGTCTGGATCTGGGCGATACCGGGCCGGTGGAAGACGAGCGTCGGCGTGCCCGGTGTCGTGGCGACGTTCTGGACGAAGAGCCGCGTCGAGCGGCCGACGCCATCGCCGTTCCGAGCCGCGTAAGGCATGAAGGTGAACAGCTCGTTCGTCGCCGGTGCGCCGCTGTAACTGAAGCCCATCGGCGCCGTCGCCGATGGCGCGTCGTTGTGGGCGTTCACGATGACGCCGATCGGCTGGCTCGCCGTGAGCGTCACGGAGTACTCGGTGCCGACGAGGAGCAGCGGCTCGACGCGCGGGTCGACGAACTGGGCACGGCCGGCCTCGAGCGCGCGCGTGAGCGTGGCTTTCTGCCCCCCGGTGTAGCTCGCGAAGTCGAGCGTGACCGACGTCGCCGCACCGCCGAGGTTCTGCACGACGAGGGTCGTGAGCCAGCCCGCGACGTTGTAGGCGAAGTACGGCGCGAACACTTTCGTCGAGCCCTCGGAGAGCCCCTGGTACGAGAGCGCCTCCTGGCGCTGCTGGTTCCGCACGTTCTGATGCTCGTTGACGACGGAGACCACGGGCGAGTTCGTCGAGCGGACCACGACCGAGAACTGCCCTCCGGCGGCCAGATCGGGGTCGCTGTTCGGATCGTGGACGACCGAGTTCCCCGGCGCGAGCGAATCGACGCTGCGCGTCTTCACGAGACGGCCGTCCGAGAACGCGAAGAAATCCATCGTGAGGGCGGTCGGGTCCGAGCCGACGTTCTGGACGATGAACGGCGTCTGCCACCCGTCCTCGCCGCCCAGCTTCTTCGTGACGTTCGGCAGGTACACCGTGTCCCCGACGCCCGCGGACGCTTGATGCGCCGGCGAGCTCGACAAGAGGCTGAGGGCCAGCGAACCGATGACGAGTGAGGCGAGCGCGCGCGAGCGCAGCATATGGATCCCTCCCCGAGCCCGACCGGGCGATCTGGCTCCCGCTTGCCGCGGACTTTACTCCCCGCAGCGGGGCTGAATCTAGAGGCCCAGGACGGCCCGGGTCCGCTCGGCGACCGCGTCGGCGTCGAAGTCACGCAGGCGCCGCCGGCCCGCGGCGGCGAGCCGCTCGTGGAGGCCGCGGTCCTCGCTCGCCAGCGCGGCGGCCTCGGCCGCCTCGGCGAGGTCGCGCGTGGTGAGGAGCACGCCCGCGTTCCCCACGGTCTCCTCGACCGCGGCGGCGGCGTAGGCGACGACGGGAAGATCGAACCGCATCGCCTCGAGGAGCGGCACGCCGAAGCCTTCGTGCTCGGAGAGCGACACGAAGCACGAGGCGACCTTGTAGTGCGCGACGAGGGCGGCCGCGCTCACCTTGCCGGTGAACGTCACCGCGTCCTCGAGGCCGAGGGCGCGAGCGAGCGCGCGAAGCCGGGCGTAGTACGTGGGCTGATCGCGGTACGAGCCGACGAGCAGCAGGTGCGCGTCGGGGTCCACGCAGCGGCGGTAGTACGCGAGCATGCGCAGGAGGTCGTCGTGCCGCTTGTTCGGCGACACGCGCCCGACGAAGAGGAGCTTGCGCTCGACCGCGCTCCAGCGCGCGAGGACCGCGGGGTCCGGCGCCACGTCGTACGCGCTCCAGTCGATGAGCAGGGGCACGTGCGCCGTCTCGCGGAAGCCGAGCTGCGCGAGGTCCTTGCGGTTGAACTCGGACACGCCGACGCCGAGGTCGATGCGGGGCGCGAGCCGCTCGAGCTGCCGCAGGCCGAGCCGGGCGTACGCGGCGGCGTGGTCGTTGATGCCTGTGAAGAACTCCGGCGGCGTGACGTTGTGGTAGACGAGGACCCGCCTGGCGTCGAGCTTCACGAGCTGGTCGAAGATCTCGCTCCCGATCGAGAAATGGAGGATGAGCGTGTCGCCCGGCCGCACGGTGCGGAAGAGCCGGCGGTACGGAACCGCGTCGACGCCGTCCTTCACCTCGAGCGCGTAGGCCTGCGACTCGTAGCCCCACTCGCGCAGCCGCCGGCGAAGCGCGAAGACGTGGTTGCTCATCGCGTCGCCCGGCGCGAGCACCGGGTGGAACTGATGGACCGCGGTCACGACGGGCTGCAGCCGGTGACCGCGTAGTCGCGGTCGCCGAAGAGCGTCTCGTTGAGGAGCTTGACGTTCTCGCGGATCGGGCCCGCCGGCACGTTCTCATTCAGCCGCCGCTCGCTCGGCTCGAACGTGCGGATCGCGACGTCGACGAAGCCCTCGACCTCGAGGTAGAAGCGGAAGAGCTCGGGCGGGATCGGGCGGACGTGCGACGGGTCGAGCCAGAAGCTGCTGCCGCCGACCGTGAGCGTGGTCGGGTTCGGCGTCACGAACACGATCGGCGAGCCCGGCTTGAGCGCGCGCCGCGCCTCGCGCAAGAGCGAGACGAGCTCGCCCGGCAGCACGTGCTCCGCGACGTGCCGCGCGTGGATGCCGTCGAGCGAGCGATCGGGCTGCGCGCGCAGATGGTCGAGCGCGTCGCCCTCGGTCGCCTCGAGGCCGCGCTGCGCGGACTCGGCGACCATCCGCGGATCGAGGTCGACGCCGTACGACCCGATCCCGTGCTCGCGCATGAGCTCGAGGAACGTGCCGCGCCCCGAGCCGAGGTCGACGACGCGCCTGCGGCCCTTGAAGAGCTCGACGAACTGCTCGGACTGGCGGCGGACGACTGGCTCGTCGCCGCCGAAGCGGGCCTGGAAATACACCGAGTGGAGGTTCGACGCGAAGTAGTCCTCGCGCCAGCGTGCGAGCTCGCGCTCGAGGCGCTGCAGGCGCGCGTCGAGCCCCGGCGTCGGCCGGTCGCGCAGGTCGGCGATCGCGCGCGCCGCGAGCTGGTTGATGCGCTCCTGGCGCTCGCCGAGCGCCGCCGTCCACCAGCGCAGGAGCCCGATGACCGTGCGCCGCGCAAAGGTGATGAGCGGTCCGACAAGCGGCTTGCGGCTGGTCGGGTCGTAGCGGACCTCCTCGCCGAGCGCCTCGGCGAGCGCCGGGATGGGGTCCGCGAGCTCCTCGGTGAAGAGCGGCCGCCCGCCCGGCAGCGGCAGCGCGAGCGCGGCTTCCACCTCGGGACCGTACGCCCCGCTCTCGCGGCGCTCGCGCACGCGCTTGCGGACTTCTGCCATGACCGCGTCGATGTCGATCGGCCGCTCGTTCATCTCAGCGAGTCCGCAGCTCGTTCGAGGTCGCGCCGGTCAATCACTCTTTCGACGAGGTACGCCGGAGCGTCGACGTTGACCTGACGCCTCTCATCCGAGCTAAGCGGGCGAAGGATCACGCGAACATCACCGACGCGGAGTCGCAGCCACGGAGCGTGTCAGACCAGCGGTCGCACATCGAGGTTTGAGATGCGGCGGCACCTCGACCAGGCCGGTGACTGCCTTCCGGACACGTTCTCGAGGTCGTGCCGAATGCGCCCGATGTCTTTGTTCGCTCTCTTCGAGAAGCTGGACGCGTCCGGTCAACCGCGACGCTTTTTG
>Ga0209689_1000140_pt1 | contig 41971 bp, 26 predicted proteins | sample GraSoiAngelo_149_FD_187119 | JGI IMG/M metagenome (GOLD analysis project Ga0209689, IMG submission 187119) | Grasslands soil microbial communities from the Angelo Coastal Reserve, California, USA - 14_1009_09_30cm (SPAdes) (version 2) | ecosystem: Environmental > Terrestrial > Soil > Grasslands ... | reverse complement strand
CCTGCACGAAACTTTTAAGCAAATCCCTGCCAATCGGCTCATCACCCTCAAGGAAGGGGTGGGTCCCGTACCGAACCGCGGGTGGGCCAAAGTGTAACCAGCGATGCACAGAATCTTCACCTGCGCGTCCTGAATAGCGGGCCTAGCCGACGTTCACCAATTCCCGCCGCCCGCCGCCCGGCCGCCGACGCAAATTCAATAAAGGGTGCGACTGCATAGGCGCATCCAAAGCGAAACTCAGATAGCCCAGGCAAGCCTCGGCAGATTCGGTTTTCTAATGCATTTCATTAGAATAACGAAATTGTGCTTGACTTTCGTATGGAATGGGACTACAACAGGGCGCAAATGGGGTGGCTCTTGTCGTTTCTTGTGTACGACTTGCGCTTACATCTCTGTGTAATGCAAATGTGTCGCGGCCGCTTGGTGCATCGGCAAGGCGAGTATTACCGCCTTTAGATAACCTTCGCGGGAGGAAAAATGCTGCATCTCAGAAAGCTTTGCTTTGCCTTTTTAGTGGCGATTATCGTTTTGGCGCTCGCGCCTACGTCTGGCTGGAGCCAGAACGTCTATGGCACCATCGCCGGAACGGTTACGGATACAAGTGGAGCTGCCGTTGCCAACGCGATAGTCACATTGACGAATCTGGATACCGCTCAAAAGCGCAGCATAGAAACCGACTCGTCCGGCAACTACACGTTCGTGAATATCTTGCCCGGCCGCTACAAGTTGGAGGGAGAAAAGACCGGCTTCAAGAAGTTTGTGCGCGAGCCAATCCTGGTGCAGATCGAAAGCGGGTTGAGAGTGGATATCTCTCTGCCAGTTGGAGCGCAGACCGAGACTGTCGAGGTGACCGGCGAGGCGCCGTTGCTCCAGCCGGAAACGAACTCGCTGGGGCAAGTGGTGGAACAGCGAACCGTGACGGAGCTGCCGCTCAACGGGCGCAACCCGCTGGCACTCGTCGGCCTGGTGCCGGGCGTTGTGCCACAGGGCACCCCGTCGGCTGGCAATTCTTCGGCGGGCAATCCCGTTGGCGCTAATCCCTTCGCTCTCGGAGATTTTCAAGTTGGCGGAGGTATGGCCGGGCAGAGTCAGATCCTGATCGATGGTGTGCCTACCAATGGAGCGTACCTGAACGTTGTGACCGTGATACCCACGCAAGATGCCATCGAGGAATTCAAAGTCCAGACGAACAATCTGGGTCCCGAGTACGGGCGATTTGCCGGCGGAGTCATCAACCTGTCAACAAAATCCGGCACCAACACTTTCCATGGTTCGGCCTATGAGTTCCTGCGGAATAAAGTGCTGAATGCGAATGGCTTCTTCGACAACAGCAGCGGCCTCGCCCGTCCTCCGTTTACCCAAAACCAGTTTGGCGCCAACGTGGGAGGGCCCGTTCTGAAGGATAGGTTATTCTTCTTCTCCAGCTATGAGGGCTTTCGGCAGCGTCAGGGAAATGTCTTTTTGGGATGGGTTCCCACCCAAGCTGAGCGCGGCGGAGACTTTTCACAGGCAGGGTCAACCCATACGACCTCAGTCCTTCCTATTTACGACCCGCTCACCAGTACGAACTGCATCTCAAGCAATCCGACTTGCAGAACGGCCTTCATGGGAAACGTGATTCCGACCGGCCGAATCGACCCTACGGCCCAGGCGCTTTTGTCCTACATGCCGATGCCGAATCAGGTAGGCAATCCGAACGGTAACTTTGCCGAGAACTATAGCAGTGGCGGCGACGTCGACCAGTACAACGAGCGCATTGACTATAACCTGAGTGCGAAGCAGAGAATTTTCGGCCGGTACACGCATTCTAAAATACTATCGCTCCCCAACAACCCTTATAATGGTATATGCACGGACCGCTGTACCGAAACCACCTACGCTCACCAGGTTTCCCTGGGTGACACGATTGCGTTTTCACCCAAGACCATCTTGGACTTGCACATTGGTTACACGCGGTATGTTTACCTGCGCACGCCGCTTAGCCAAGGCATCGACTTGTCGAAGTTTGGTGCAAACTGGGCGGCCTTAGCCCCCCAGATGACCTACACTCACATTCCGGACGTGTGCATATCGCAGACGAACGGTGATAATCACTGGGGCGCCGGCAGTTGGTGCACTCAAGGAGCCGGAAGCGGCATCGGCGCTTGGGACGACACGTACAGCTTTACCCCCTCGCTCTCCAGGATTATGGGTAAACACGCCCTCAAAGTCGGCGGAGAATTCCGCGTGCTCCGCAACAACTACTATCAGAGCAACGATCCTGCCGGCTTGTACTATTTTGATGCCCGCATGACGGCGGCAAACCCTACCGTCGGCACGTCTGGGGCTAACGGTTCAACGGGGAATGGCTTTGCTTCTTTCCTGCTCGGCTACGGGACAGACAACACCAGCAGCAGCGTGACCGAGCCCGCAAGGACGGCCGACCAGAATCTTTACAAGGCGATATACGCTGGCGATACCTTCCAGCTCACCAGGAAGATCACCTTGAACCTGGGGGTCCGCGTCGACCTCCAGGGGGACTGGACGGAGCGGTTTAATCGCATTGTTGTTTTCAACCCCTCCGAAACGAGTCCCATTGGGGCCGCGGCCGGAATGCCGAATCTGAAGGGCGCATATGATCTAGTGAGCAGCACGCAACACCCCAGCCGCAGTGCATTTAGCTCCTGGAACCATGTCAGCCCGCGCCTTGGGGTTTCCTACCAATTGGATAAGAATACGGTTATCCGGACCGGCTACGGAATTTTTTACCTGCCGGTTGATATCCGCTGGAACGATGCTCCCCACAACCTCTTCATCAACAGTTTCAACACGTCTTGGCAAGCAGTGCAGTCGGATGGAGTTACCCCCAAGAATCCCTTGTCCAATCCTTTCCCGGTCAGCGGAATCACTCCGCCCTTCGGTAGGGACCAGGGCTTGATCAACGTACAAGGGGGTGGCAACGAAGCGCCAGTGAACGGTAACCCTGCACCTAACGTGCAGCAGTGGAACTTCGACATCCAACGTCAGTTTCCCGGCAATCTGCTGGTTGACGTAGCTTATGCGGGGTCCAAGGGCACACATTTGCCCATGCATGATCAGACCCTCAACCAATTGGCGCCCCAGTTTCTGCCCAAGAATGCTGCGGATGTGACCGCCCTAAAGACACAGGTTCACAACCCATTCGCCGGGAATTGCCCTCCCCCTAACACTGCGCTTTGCACTGGGCCCGTGCAATCAGGTGGCATAGGCACCAATCCGACGGTAATGGCAGCGCAGTTGCTGCTGCCATTCCCGCAGTATGACAATGTGGCCATGTCCGAGCCCGATAACCGCGATTCCATTTATCATTCCATGCAGGCGAAGGTCGAGAAGCGCTTCGCTGCGGGCGCGCAGGTGCTTGCCTCCTACACCGTCTCCAAACTCATCGATGACACCAACTCGGAGATCAACTGGTTGGAAGCCTCTCCGGTGGGCTGGAACGACGCCAATGTTAACAACCTGCGTGGCGAGAGAAGCTTGGATGCCTTCGACGTTTCTCAGCGCTTCGTACTTGCTTCCGTTCTTGACCTGCCTTTTGGCAAAGGCAAGAAGTATGCGAATAACCTCGGCGGAGTTGCCAATAGGCTCATCGGCGGGTGGGGAATCAATACCATCATTACCTTCCAGCGCGGCTTCCCGATTATCATCGGCGGGTGCCCGGGCTTGCTCAGCGACTCCGGTGTCCCGAACGTGGGCTGTTCCCGCAATACGAGAACGGCCTTGTCGAAGCTGACCTCCGGCTCTCTGGACGCACGGCTGGCCCACTGGTTTGACACTTCCGTGTTCACGCATACCAACGATTACAGCTACGGCACCGACTCGCGTACCGAGCCGAATATACGGAGCGACGGAATGAAGAACTTTGACTTTGCGGTTTTCAAGAACACCAAGTTCGGTCCGGACGAAAGGCTTGGCGTAGAGTTCCGCGCAGAGTTCTTCAACGGGTTCAACCACCCGCAGTTCAGTCCGCCGAATAGCGGCTGTTGCGGTAGTAGCGATTTTGGGCGAGTAAGCGGACAGTACAATCTTCCGCGCCAAGTCCAGTTCGCGTTGCGGTTCACCTTCTAACCTCCTGACGTCGGCGTCGGGCGGACCTTCCCGCCCGGCGCACGACTCTCTTCTCTGGTAACATTCTGCTTGGAAACATCCTTTTCCATGTGCTCCAAGGGGAACAGTGTCGATCCATCGCCTCGCCGAACTTCCTTGATTGCGTGCCTCCGATCGAATTTTGCTGGCCTGCTGTCTGCCTGGCGTGAAAAGACTTGGCCGAAAGCGACCATCTTCATTTTTCTTGCCCTATGGTCGCTGGTTCCCTCATTGGCAACTTGCCAGACATCCGAAGGGCAGGTCGAAGCGTTTTTCCGCGCCGGCCAAGAGGCTATGAAGCAAGGGCAGTTCGCTCGTGCTGCCGAAGAATTCAAGAAGGTGCTGGCGCTTGATCCGACCCTACTGGAGGCTGAGGTCAATCTTGGCCTTGCTTACCAGAGCCTCTTCGAGTACGAGCTAGCAGTGCGGCACCTGACGAAAGCGCTGCGCGAAAGACCGAACCTGCTTGGCCCCACCGTAATCGTCGGAATGGATTACCTTAAACTGGGTGCCCCGGAAAAGGCCATTCCCTTCCTCCAGCGTGCGCTGAAGCTTGATCCATCGAGCCGCGAGGCCCGCCAGGCTTTGGCTTCGGTATACCTGGGCCAGGAAAATTTCCAAAACGCGGCCGAGGTGTTTCGTCAGATCGCCGTCCATGATTCCGACAAGTCCGAGGCCTGGTTCAAACTCGGACACGAATACCTTGACCTGTCTGCCAGTTTGGCCTATCGGGGAGCGCATTTGTATCGTGAATCGGCCTGGGGGCATCGTTTTCTCGGTGATCTCTTGTTTCAGCGCAGCCGTTGGGAAGATGCCGTGAAGGAGTACCGCAAGGCCCTGGACATTGAGCCACGGCAGTCCGGCTTGCACACATCGTTGGGCCAAGCCTATCTGCATGCGGGGAAATTGGAAGAAGCCGAAACGGAGTTTCACCTCGAGCTCGAGCCCGATTCACGAAATGAGCTCGCCTGGCTCGGCTTGGCCAATCTGCAACTGGCCCGGGGCCAAGCTACAGCAGCGCTTGAGTCTCTCGGAAAAGTTTGGGAAATCTCTCCTGAATTCTTGGTTGTGCAACGGGGCTTCCCCTCGATCGAACTCCTTCAGGAGTCGGCAAAAACTTCCATATCGCGCCTGCAGGACGAACCAGAAGGAGCGGCCAAGCATTTTTTGTTGGTGGCTCTATACACCACCACGAATGAAAGCGCTCTTTCAGACCGCCAATGGGAAGCCTTACAAGGCGACTTCCGGGCATGGCGGCAGGGATCGAATGGCGGCGGGCTAGTCCAACCGCATCAGGAACCCTGCAAGGCCCATCACTATTCTACCTGCGCAGATTCGCTGCAAGCCCGAAAGCATCTAACCGACGCGGAGCGGTTACTGCTGGGAAAAACGCACTTCACCTTGCGACAATACGAACCCGCGGCTGATTGGTTAGCGCAGGTGCCGGGCGTCACCAACGAAAATGCCGAGGCCAGCTACTGGTTGGCGCGCACCTACCAAGCGCTCGGGGCTGAGGCGTATGCGCAACTGGAGGAATCCTTTCCCAACGCCTGGCGTACGCACCAGTTGCGTGCCGAAAGCTACGCCCTTCGCCAGGATCCCGACGACGCTCTCAAAGAGTTTCGTGCGGCTCTGCAGTTGCAGCCCCAGGAGGCAGAACTTCACGAAGCGCTCGGGGAACTTTACCTGGACAATCATTCTGATGATGATGCGCAGAGTGAGCTCGAGAGAGCATTGGCGCTGGATCCCTCGCGCACGCACGCGCTGTATCTGCTGGGACGCTTCTACGTGCAAAAACGGGAAAACGAAAAGGCGCTGTCGTATCTGCAGCGTGCGCTGCGACTTCAACCGGATTTGGCTGAAGCCAACGGCTTGTTGGGGACCGCCTACGTGCGCCTAGGACAGTTTGCCAATGCCATCCCGAAACTCAAGAAAGCGTCTCCTATCGACCATTACGGGAACGTCCATTATCAGTTGTATTTGGCCTATCGGAAGCTCGGCCAAGCCGAACTCGCGCAGAAAGCCTTAGCGCGCTCGCAAGATCTCCGCCGAAGCTCTCTTGAACACGACCAGGCGCTGATCTTGGGAGCTCCGCAGCCGGAACCTGAACGGTAGTGAAGTTGACATCCTCCTCTTCCTAAAGGGAGAGGATTCCTACGGAGCCGGATGTTGGTCCGGTCTCTTCGGTGGGTTCCTCCCACAAGCAGTGCAGATCCATTCCATCAGTCTATAGAGTCGCGTAGAGACTATGGTGACTTCGAAAAGCGACCGAGGAAGCCTCCACCCGCTCGCAACCGAATGGTGAGTGAATCGTTGCGCTCATGAATTGAGTTTTCGATTTCCACTTGGTGTTGTCCGCAGGGCTGTCGTGAACTTGAACTGATCTGTACTGGCCATCACCCAGAAACGAGAGCGGCACGTGTATCGTTTTGGCTTGAGGACCGCACATGACCGCCAAAAACCACGTGTTGCCCTTGCGCCGGGCGTAAGCGGCGAGTTCGCCTATGGCGGAATCGGGCAAGACAATCGTTTCATCCCAGACGGGGGGGACGCTCTCGATCACCTCGCCAGCCGGGTTGTTGAGGATGGTCTGAGGATGGGCAGCAATGGTGAGCAGCGGAGCCGCAAAGACAACGATGCAGGCGATCTGGTGCACTACGGTCGTATCGCGGCGGCGGTCGTTGAAGAGCATGGCAGTGTAATCAGCCGGCCCGGCCAAGAGCCGCGTGAAAGGCAAAATGGTTTCGTGCCGGGCTCGTTCCTTCAGGGCACTGGACTCCATGCCGCGAATGGCTTCGCGAACCAGCTCGCTCGGCCAAGTGCGCTCGCGGCCGGTGGGTTTATTTGCTCCGTGGAAGACGAGAAGAATGTGGTATTCCGCTGCTTTTTGAAGCAGCGCCTCATAAAGGTCGATCACCTCTTTGGCCTCGTGATCGAAGAAGTCAATTTTGGCACCGACCACGCCTGCATCATGAAGCAGCTTGAAGAATTCCTCGCGCGCTTCCGGAGTGCGAAGATCCTTGCTGTGCTTCCAGAACCACACGCCGACACCATTCTGCCGTGAGTAATCCACGACTTCTTTTCTCTGCTCCGGCGTCCATTTGCTCCAGAAGCCTTCGATGACGTTGTATTCGAACCCCAGCTGTCCGGCCACACGGGAAAATTCCTTCATGCCGTCGACGCCGTCGGGACCACCGTCAAGATAGCGCCAAACGGCACGGCCGGGTTTGATCCACGAGGTACGGATTCCTTCCGCGAAAAATCTTGGGTCAGGGAGCGGGCAGAGATTAGGCAGGATCGTGCTATTTAACCAGCGTGCTTAAGTCTGGCCCCACCATTACGACACGCCATGGAGTCGTGACCGTTCCCGCCATGGATGACGGTTTCCCGAGGCGCTTGGCTTCATCCCTTCCGTATCGCAATTCGAACGGCCAGTTCAGCGGCTGCCGGTGTCCCAGACCGTAATCCATCCGCGTCGGCCGTCGGCCTCCAGACCCATGCCGCTGTAATTCACCAGACTGGCCTCGGTGATCGAGGCGTAACCCGCATCGAGCGGCAACTGGAACGTCAGCGGTGGTCCGGCCCATTCTCCGGCGTGCACTTCGGAAATATTCTTCTTCACGAACTCGGTTTCATAGTGGCCGTCGGCCAGTCCGCCATACCAAAGCGTTGAGCCATCCGGAATGACGAAGGCGGAGTACTCATCCGGTGTGCGCGAAGTGTTTTCTTCGCCGGGAATGACGTGGCGACAGGCAACGCCGTCATTGAATACGCGGACCTCCAGAGTGTAGGAAGTGAAACTCAGGTCATGCGTAAGAGAAAGCTTGACGCCGTTACATTGATTGATGGCTGTACTGTGGGCGCCAGACCACGGATAAGATTCGTCCATGGAGTAGCGTTCGAGGCTGTTGAACACAACCCCCGATGAAAGGTCATAGCCGTCAAGCTTCACGACGACCGGGGAAGGCTCGATCACGACCGTGTCCCCCCTGGTCACCGTGAGGGTCAAGCGCTCCGCCTTCACGACGACCGGGGAAGGCACGGTGAACTTGATCTTGCCGTCCGGGCTGGCGACCTGGACTTCTTGCATGTGCACGCGCTCTGAACGCCGAGACTTGGCCGGCTGCGATTGTGGTTGTGCGGGTGCGAAGCTCGCTTGGACGAGGCCGACAGCCGCCAGAACCAAGGGAACAAGAACCACTTTTATCTGCGTGGTTTTAGCGTTCAAACTGAATTCCTGAACATGGTTCCTTTGCCGGCGAGCCTCAGACTCCGCCGCGAGGTTTTTCCTGGCGAACAAAAATGTTGTCCTGGGTGGGCTCCGCGTCGCATTCCAGGGCGATGGTGGTAACCGGATGGTCCGGCGCTTCTGTCGGCAGGCCGCTGAGGCGCACACGGTACTTGTCCTGTTGGAAAGTGATTTTTTCGCCGGAAGCAAAAAACCGCGCTGACTTCACCTGCGCCTGTAAACCCGCCACTGCCACATAATCGCCGGGCCAAAAGTGCACGTGCATGTAGAGCGTGTTGCCTTTGCGCGTGAAGCTCGCGTAATTGGAGCGCCGCGGCTGGCAGTGATCCGATGCGTAAATGCTGTCACCGTTGCGGCGCATCCATTGGCCGACTTCCGTCAACACGCGGACGGATTCCTCGGGCACACTGCCATCGGCGCGAGGCCCGATGTTCAAGAGGTAGTTGCCGGTGTCGCGAGAGCACGAAATCAGATTCTGAATGACGCGTCGCGGGTTCTTCCAATCGTCATCGGCCCGCTGGTATCCCCAACTGTCGTTGAGAGTCATGCAAGACTCCCACGCGCGGCCTTCTTTATCTGCGGTGATCTGCTGCTCGGGAGTGGAAAAATCGCCCGGAAGCTTGTTGCGATTGTTGACGATGATGTCTGGTTGCAGCTCAAAGACCATTTTGTTCATGCGCTCGGACTCCCAACCAGGGGCATCGAGCGGCCACGAGACGTCGTACCAGAGAACATCAATTTTCCCGTAATTGGTGAGCAGCTCGCGAATGTGCGTGTGAATGTATTCGACGAAGCGCCTGCGCGCCGCCTCGTCGGTGGCGCAGCGAGCGCCGTCGGGATGGTGCCAGTCCATCAGTGAATAATAAAAGCCCACACGCATGCCTTCGGCACGAGCGGCGTCCACATATTCACGAACGAGATCTCGGCCCGGCCCTTGTTTGGGCGAGCAGTAATCGGTGGTCTTGGTATCAAAATGGCAAAAACCTTCGTGGTGCTTGGTGGTCATCACCATGTAGCGCATGCCGGTTCCACGCGCGATCTTGGCCCACTCGCGTGCAGGAAATGGTTTGGGTTTTAACTGCTTGGCGAGCGGAGCGTATTCGGAAACGGGAATGCCCTCATTTTCCATGACCCACTCATGGCGGCCGATGACGCTATACAGTCCCCAGTGGATGAACATGCCGAAGCGCGCCTCGTGCCACCACTTCATCCGGCGCTGACGGTCGGCATCACTGTCGGACGGGGCCGTCGCAGCCTGCGCCGGGTTGGATGCTTGCCTGAAACCCAGGGCGGAACTGAGCGTCGCGGCCGCCAGGACGGAGCCGCTTTCAATCATCCAATCCCGGCGTGACGTCTTGTTTTTTGTCATTCGGTCGATACCTCTATTGATGAATTCTTGCTTGTTCCCCGGCCCGCCAGGGCGGCAGTGGTGACGACCGTCCAGCTGGCCAAGGGAATCCCAAGGCGACTCTAGAAAGCGAGCCTCAACCCGAATTGCAACTGGCGAGGCTGAACAGCGAGCGTGGTAATCGATCCTGCGCTGGCGTTACCGACGCGCACTGAATTCCCGCTACCGACTCCTGGGGCGTCTAAATTCTGGATGTTAAAGATGTTGAAGGCCTCGAAGCGAAGTTGCAGATTCCATCCTTCGTTACGCAAGGGGACGCTCTTAAACATGGAGAAATCCATATTAAACACCGAAGGACCTCGGAACGGGTTTTTCCCGAGATTTCCAAATGCTCCGGAGGGAGCGGCAAAAGCGCAAGGATTGAACCACGTCTGGGCAGTGTGGGTGGCGTCCGCGGCTAGTCCACCCTGCGAGATAGTTGTCTGGCACTTGGGGTTCGGATTTGCGGGAACCGGGCCAGGCTGAAAGGGATCGGCGATCATGTTGGGCCGGGCATAATCGCTCGGGCCATTGCTTCCCATTCCACCAGAGCCCTTGAGGTTGGCGACATCGCCCGGCACGATCAGACCGTACGGCTGGCCGGACCGGCCTTGGAAAATATAATTTGCCTGCCAGCTACCCAGGATCCACGACCCAGGCCCGCTCCGAAGCCATCTCTTGCCTTTCCCCGCAGGAAGCTCATAGACAGTAGCCCAAGACACAAAATGCTTGATGTCATACCCGGAGATGCCCCGAGCGGAACTCAAGTCAAAATAGTTTTGGACGCTTGAAGCACCTTGCGGACCATTCTCGACATTGAAGTAGCCGCTGCTCGTGTCGATGGATTTTCCAAACGTGTATGACAGAAGGGAGATCAAGCCATTGGCAAACCGCCGCTGGACCTTGGTTTCCAGCGCGTTGTAATTCGAGTAGCCAATGCTCTGGGCATAGGTTATTCCCGAAGTCGCCCAGGGCATAAGTCGATGGCTGTCTATGGAAGCAATGTATGCGTTGTTGCAAGCCGTGTCCGTTTTCGCGCAAGTGTTGTTCGGCGAGGCCTGATTCGCAGCGTTGGCGTTCCCTTCGAAGTCCAGGCGTCCATTCTTGCTGCCCACATAAGCGGCGGAGAACATCAGATTCGGAGTGAACTCCCGCTGGATTTCAACATTCCATTGCTGCGAGTAGGGATCCTTGTAGGTGGGAGCGACGAAAAAACTCCCGCTGGTCCAGGGGGTTGCTGCCGGCAGCGAATTTGCGAAGGTTCCCTGGATCCGGTCGATTGTTTTCAGTTGGGTGGGACTCAGATTGTTCCCGTTGAAATCGCCGTTAAGGGCCAGGGCGCCCGGCCATACCGCCTTCTCGAGAACGTTCTGTGCGGCCTGACCTCTGCCCGCGAGCGTATCCCAATAGAGCCCGTAGCCCCCACGAATGACTGTTTTCTGACTCAGTTGCAACGCCGCGCCGATGCGAGGCCCCCAATTGTCCTTCACGGGCGGCGGCGAGAAAAAGGCTTTGCCCGCCACGATCACGTTGTTGAAGTGCGCATCCTTGGTAAAATCACAGGGAATCGAGGTGTTGTTACAAGTTGGCGTAGTTGTGGGCGTGTAAAGCGGCGCCCCATCCGGAATACACGGCGCTTGTGGGGCTACGCTACACAGCGGAGGCATGGCTGTGGCCCCGATGATCCATTGCTGGCGGAATAGATCCAAGGCATTCCACAGTCGGCCATCCAGTGTCTGTGGTTGAGTCAAATAATCATACCGCAAGCCAAAATTGAGAGTCAGCCTCGCTCGCACCTTCCATTCGTCCTGCAGGTATCCGGCCCAGGCGGCATACTTGTACTTCACGGGGCCCGATCCTGAGACGGGCAACTCGCCACCTACGTTGCTTGGCAAACCCAACAGAGCCGAGGCCAGCGATAGCCCGGTACTGCTGTTTCCAAGGCCTGTTTGGCCGTCCCCAAAGCTGTATCTTTGGAACGTGTTCATCTGTATTCGCTGGGAATCGATAAACCAAGCACCTATCTTGAAGTTGTGCCTCCCCTTGAGCCAGACAATGTTGGGTGTAACGCTCCAATTGGGGTTCTCCCTGGGCGCCGCTCCGCGAATACCGAAATCGCTGCTGCCGCCGGCAATCCACTCGTTGGTGTTGAGTCTGAAAAGGATGCCTGAGAACTTATCGATGTCTTTAAAGCCGAGCTGGTTCAAGGGGTCGAGCCCCAGTGGATTCTGATTCTGTTGACCGGCATCCACGGCAGGCCGGCCCGCATAACCGGCGCGCAAATCAAGAACCAAGCTTGGCCGAAAGATGTGCACCCAGCTCCCGCCATAGTTCCTGCCGGTCGAACCGCCTTCGGTGAATCCAACTTCGCCAATCGGATTAACCACTGACACGCGCTGTTCGGTGTAGCGAAAAAACAGATTGTCTTTTTGACTCAATCGATGATCGATTCGCAGTTGAAAACTGTTGGAAGTATTCGGTGTTGGCCTGGTTTGAATGAAATTGTGACCCAGGTCCGTCGCCACCGAGTAATTGGATAGGGTGGAGTACTTCAGGAAAAACTGTTGCATCTCTGCTGAAATAAGGGCCTGCGGAAGTTTGTTGCAAGGGGCGCCCAGCGTCTGGTCCTGAAGATTGGTCCCAGGTAACAGAGGCAGAGGATCTCCACTGGCATCGCATCGGAACGGCGCCCGAGCTGAACCCGAACCACTGTAAGGGTTATAGATCTGGTGGGAGGTGGTGTAGTAGGGCTGCGCGGTAAAGTCTCCGCTCAACTCCGCTGCAGTGGGCACATAAGAACGGTCCAGGGAGGGTTTGCTGTAGCGCCAGCCGTCGTAGCCGCCAGAAAAGAAAGTCTTATTCTTGATGATGGGACCGGAAAAGGTCGCCCCAAACTGGTTCTGTCGAAACGGAAAAATCTTGGGAGTTCTCGTAACCGGGTCGAAATCCGTCACGCTATTGCGCGCATCGAAAGTGTCGTTGCGGACGTATTCGAAGGCCGAACCATGGAAGGATCCGCTTCCCGACGCCGACACCATGTCCACCACGCCGCCCGTCGCGCCGCCAAATTCAGCTTTAGCGTCGTGCCCAACCACCTTGAACTCTTGGATCAGATCAATGTTAGGAATGACAATATAGGTCGGTCCGCGTACGTTCGTGTTGATGATGCCGTCAAAAAAGTAGAACTTCGAGCGGTTCTGTTGTCCGTGGAACGAAGCATCAGAGAAACCCGACCCCGGAATTCCAACATTTCCTTCGCAACATCCAATACTCTTGTTTTGGGCCGTGGAAACGGGAGTGACACCTGGAGTCAGGGTCAGTAACTGCGTAAAGTTCCTGCCATTTAGAGGCAGGTCATTCACAGCTCGGTCGGGAATCACGGTGCCCAGTTCGCTCGTGGACGCCTCGAGCATCGCGGCTTCCGCCTTCACCACCACTCGTTCGTTGACTGCGCCGACCTCAAGTCTTACCGCCTGCGTGACCGTTTGGTTGACGCCCACTTCAAATGTCGAGACTTCGGTTGTCTTGAAACCTTTTGCCTCGACACCCAGAATATACGTTCCTGGCTTGACGTTAATGAAGACGAAGTAGCCGTCCGAATTTGTCGCCGCTCGATCATCGATCTTGGTGGCCAGGTTGGAGAGCCGGACCGCGGCGCCAGCCACAAATCCTCCTGATTTGTCTGTAACCGTGCCATTCACTTCACCTGCAGCCGTTTGCGCGCGACCTCCATTCGCAAATATGAGCAAGAACAGAGGGAGAAACGCTGCCATCTTAGCCGCTCGCATGCACACCCCCTAGGCATGAATTCCGAAAAAAACATCGCTAAATCCAGGCCCAAGACCAGAAACGCGCCGACCATGGAACTTGATACCGTTGATCCTGCCGGCGCCGCAATCCTCCAAGACTGAAAGGCTTCTATCAAGCTACATCGCAAAATTCAATATTAAAAATCTATGTTTCAAACGTTGAAAAACTAAACGATCCTTTGAGTTAGAATGCCGCCAGGCGCTGTAGCCGCGTTGCCGCCGGGCAGGGACGGGCGGATCTTCAAAACGCGGCGGTGACGACTCAACAGAAGGAGCAGACTTCCCATGATCCGGGCACGTGAATCTAAATCTGCACCAGTCGGTGTGGTCGGAAAGGTCTTGCGGATCTTGGAGGCGCTGGACGCGGCCCCCACCGGACTGCAGCTACGGGAGATTTCTCAGCAGACCAGCCTCAACAAGAGCACGGCTTATCGGTTCGTGGCTCACTTGGAAAACGAAGGCTATCTCTTCCGTGATGATACCGGCGCCTATATCGTGGGCCCGAAACTGGCCAGGCTTGGCGCCGGAATTGCCTACCATGCCACGCTCCGCAAAATCAGCCGCCCGGTGCTGAGGCTGCTCGCAAAAGAAACCACGGAGACGGTAAACCTCGCCGTCCTGGACGGGCACGATGTGCTTTACCTCGAAGTGCTCGAGAGTTCCCATTCTTTCCGTATGGCCTCTCAGCCAGGAATGCACCGTCCGCCGAACTGCACCGCGTTAGGCAAAGTTTTGCTGGCATTTCTCCCCAGTGAGCAGCGCGAAGAAATTTTCACCATGCTGACCTTCGAACGCGCAACTCCGCGGACTATTCCGAATGTTGCGCGCTTCCGCAGAGAGCTGGTGCGCGTCGTACGGCAAGGCTATGCGATGGATGATCAGGAGACGGATATGGGGGCCCGATGCGTCGCCGCTCCGGTTCTCGACGAAAGCGGGAAGGTGGTGGCCGCGATCAGCGTTTCCGGACCCAGCACTCGGATGAACCGGGATCGCATTCAAGCATTTGCAGGAGCCACAAGAAGGGCTGCTAGAACAATTTCAGCGCGACTTGGCCATGGGAATTGAGCTTGCGCATGCGATAGATTATTCGGGTAATGCCGTCGCGAAGAGGACCATGTTTTCCGATGTAGCAGATTGAAAGTCTGGGATCAAGTAACTGCAAGAATTAGCGGCAGGAGGAACTGTTGCAGCCGATTGCATTCTTTGGACCCAAGGTTTTCGAACTGAATTCCCATGCAATCGGGTCCAACGACACGAACTACCCGTGCGGTCGAATGCAGGGCTGCCAAACCGCGCTCAATTTCCAGATTGAATGTGACGGGAGTTCCCAGAGGGAAGGAACGTTCTGCTTGCACCAACATGCCGCCGAGGCTGAGGTCTAGCGTGTTTCCATCGAGAGAGGCCTGCGGAGAATTGATCGACACGCTGCAACGTAGCCTAACGCGCGTGAAGCGCCTTCTCTCTCGCTCAATCGTTCCACCGGTAGCACGGATCAATCGCAATAGCTTGCTGCGGTCGACAGGCTTGAAAAGGAAGAATTCAACTCCCGCTTGGAATGCGCGGGCCATGACAGTGCGGTCTTCCTCACCGGTAATCATCACGATCACCGAACTGGCATTGGTCGCGGAGGCGCGGATCTGCCTGGCGAGCTCGATCCCATCCGGTGGCGGCATGCGGACATCCAGAAAAATGGCATGGAACTTGTCTGTTCGTAGACGTGAGGCTGCTTCCGTGCTGTCGGTGAGACAGGCCGCCTGCATACCCGCCGAGCCCAGGATTTCCGCAATGAGTTCGCAAGTGGGCGCATCATCGTCAACGACAAGAACCCGTGCAGGCACGTTATCCTTCCGCAGGTGGCCCATGGAGTCCAACGTGACCACGGCACAATGGGGGAGCTAGGAATTCGGCTGAGACACCCTGCCATCCTGCAACCAGTGTTTCAACTGTTCTCGAAGCCGTTCAAAATTGATTGGTTTTGAGAGGCACGCTCCGCACCCAGCCTGCAGGATCCGCTCCTGTTCGGCCACCAGAGCGTGTGCCGTCACGGCAATCACGGGAATTCCGCTCAGCTCCGGTTTTTGGCGCATCCATGCGAGGAGATCGAGGCCGTCGTCTTTACCGAGATTGATATCGAGTAAGACCGCATTGGGAATGTGCTTCCCAAGAACGTCGTAACTGGCTTTCAGGTCGGCCGCAGAGCAGACCTCGTAACCTTCCATTTCAAGCCAGTCACGGAGCAGCTCGCGGTTGAGCTGATTGTCTTCGACGACCAGGACACTGTGTTTCAAGCGTTCTCCAAAGATGGCGAGGTCACCACGCGCTCCAGTTGCTTGATCAACGGCTCTCGCCAGGAATTCTGTTTCCGGAAAAGCGATTCGGCATGCGCGTGAATGTACTTTTCCTCTGCCTTGGTTAGATCCTTGCTGGTCAGGACAAACACGGAGAGCTCGGCTGTGCGAGGGTTGGAACGCCATTCGGCGAGCAATTCAAAACCGCTCATCTTGGGCAGCACTATGTCTAGAATGACCAGCTCGGGCAGGAATTGGGCTACGCTGATACGGGCCTGTTCACCATCCGCCGCTGTACTCACAGCGTAGCCGTATGCTTTGAGCAACTCGACAATCATCTCAAGCGTGGATACATCGTCTTCGACCACCAGGATGGTTCTTGTTGGCGCTGCGCCCCCACGAGACCGGAGGCAGCGCTCCACAGCAGCTAGCAAGGTCGCCTTATCTACTGGCTTAATCAAATACTCGTCGGCACCGAAAGCGGTTCCGATGCTAGGCTGATCCACGATGGTCACCACAATAACCGGTATCCTTGCCGTGCGTGGGTCATTCTTCAATTGCAGTAGAACCTCCAGCCCGTGAACCGGACTCATAAGCAGGTCCAAGGTGATGGCATCTGGCTGCAGTTCAGCGGCTATATCCGAGGCGCGTTCCGGCTGATCACATTTCAGGGTCTCATAGCCTGAAGAAGCGAGTTGGGATTGGATGAGTTGCCCGGTCGCCGCATTGTCCTCAACGACGAGAATGCGCGGGGCGTTGCGCGCCCTGGGCACGACTCCGGAGGTCTGATCGGGTTGGCCCGGAGCGATCGCAACGAGAGGAAGAGAAAAATAAAAGCAGGTACCACCGCCGGGCTGGCTTTCGATCCCCAGTTTACCTCCGTGCAGTTCGACCAGGCGCGCGGTGATGGCAAGTCCCAACCCCGTGCCCTCCGTAGCGGTGCCCGCTTGTGTCAGGCGAAAGAACGCTTCGAAGATCCGCTGCTGTTGTTCGGGTGGAATTCCGGGGCCATCGTCGCGCACTTCCACCCTGACTTGGTCCTCCAGCTGACGGGCGGCCAGCTCAATCCGGCCACCCGTTGGTGTGAACTTGATCGCGTTGCCAGCAAGATTCATGAGCACTTGCTTAAATCGCATAGCGTCGGCGTGAACATGCAGATTACCCTCGACCTGCTGGAGTAATGCTTGCGATTTCTTTTCCGCCAGAGGGTAAAGACTGCTGATCACGTCGGCAAAGGCAGACGCGACCTTCACATCCTCGCGAGTAAGCTCCATTTTGCCAGCTTCGATTTTGGAAAGGTCAAGAATATCGCTGATTAGTCTGAGAAGGTGTTCCCCGCCGGTATGTATGTGGTCGATGTAGCGCCGCTGGCGGTCGTTCACCGGGCCGTAACGCTCATCGGCAAGCAGGTCGGAAAAACCAAGAACGGCGTTCAACGGCGTGCGCAGTTCGTGGCTCATGGTGGAGAGGAATTGATCCTTGAACTTACTTGTGCGTTCCGCTTCTTGCTTTGCGTGTATGATGAGCTCGTGCGTGCGCTTGTGTTCGGTGCTGTCACGCGTGACCTTTGCGAACCCGCGCAACCGTCCCGTGCCGTCGCGCAAGGCGGTAATCACCACGTTGGCCCAGAACCGTGATCCGTCCTTGCGCACGCGCCAACCCTCGTCTTCGTATCGCCCGAGCTCTGTGGCAACTTTCAGTTCATAGGCAGGCTTGCCTCGTTCCACATCCTCCGTTGGGTAGAAGCGGGAAAAGTGTTGGCCCACGATCTCCTGAGCCTGGTAGCCCTTGATGCGTTCGGCCCCCGCATTCCAACTGGCAACGACTCCTTGCGGATCCAACATCAGAATCGCATAATCCGTCACTTCCGAAACCAGCAGACGGAACCGCTCTTCACCTTCCCGCAGGGCCTCCTCAGCCTTCTTACGCTTGGTAACGTCCGTTGCCACGACCAGGCGGGCGTTTTTATCCCCATAGACGAAGGGATGCGAGGTAATTTCAACATCGATCAGAGTTCCGTCTTTCTTGCGATGTTTCGAGATGCCGGCGGCTTCCGTGTCCGGCGGCGCCTTCCCGGTGCTTTCGAGCAGTGTTGGTACATCTTCCGGTGGGTGAATGTCCTTCATCGTCAGGGACAGAAATTCTTCGCGGAGGTAGCCATAGTTCCGGACGGCAGAACGATTGGCGTCTAGGATGGCCAGGGTCTGCAGGTCATAAACCCACACGGGATGTGGATTACTGTCGAATAGCAGATGGTATCGCTCCTTGGATTGGCGAAGCGCCTCCTCCGCTCGTTTGCTCTCGGTGATGTCGTGGAAAACGACAACGCCGCCCTGCAGGGCGCCTCCCTCGCCTCTGAGAGGTCTGCCCGTAATACTAAGTAACCGGCCGACCGGCACTTGCGCGTTGCGGATAAAGAGTTCTACGGCGTCAACACTCTCGCCCCGCATGGCCCGCACCAAGGGCAGTTCGTTGGATGGATACAGGGTCACGGTGTCAGGCAAATAGCTGCCATACTGATCAGACCACTGGTCGGGAGTCGTGTCCGTGGCACCGATGCCCAAGACCTGCTCGGCGGCCGCATTAAAGAGGAGAAACTTCCCCGCCGAATCGGCCACAACCACACCATCGGCGATACTTCCCAGAATCAGTTGCAGAAGTTCCTTTTGCCGTCTGGTTTCCTCTTCTGCCTGATTCTTTGCGGTGATGTCCCGGAAAACGAGCACCACCCCAAGCCCTTCGCCACTGTTCGTGAGAATGGGCGCCGCGGTATCTTCAATGTCGTATTCCCTGCCACCTTTGGATAGTAAGAGAGTGTGGTCGGCCAAACCGACGACCTTCCGTTCGCGAAAGACTCTCTTGACAGGGTTCTCGATGGGGCTCCGCGTGTTTTTGTCCACGATGTCAAACACCAGGTCCATGGACTTGCCCATGGCCTCCGCCCCTGTCCAACCAGTGAGCGACTGGGCGACGGAATTCATGAAAGTCACCGCGCCATTCATGTCCGTGGCAATCACCGCATCACCGATACTTCCGAGAGTGGTCGAGAGCAACTTTTCGCTTTTTGCCAGGGCTTGTTGTGTGTGTTTTCGATGGGAAAGCTCACGGATCGAGGTTGCAAAAACCAGTAACAGCAGCATCAGGCTTACTAGGTTTCCGGCCAGAACTATACGCCTCGTGCCGGTCAGTGCCTCCGCCATCTCTTGAGAGCGAACATCGCGGAGATTATTCTCCTGGTCTGCCATCTCCGTGAGTACCGCCCGGATTCTGTCCATCAATTGCTTTCCCTGGCCTCCGAGAACCACCTGGGTTGCGCCTGCCAATCCGCGCTTCCTGTGGAGATCGATCGTCCTCTGGAGTTCCGCCAATTTGCCGGCAATGAGTGGTTCGAGCGTGGCGATGCGCTTCTGCTGCTCCGGATTGTCGGAAGTGAGCTTCTTCAGTTCGTCGGTTACCCGATCGAGGTTCTTTATCGCTTCGTGATAGGGTTCCAGGTAGGCCGCATCTCCCGTGAGGAGAAAGCCGCGCTGCCCAGTTTCTGCATCAACGACTCGAGCTCTCGTCTCATCGAGTACCCTGCCGAGTTCGTAGCTGTGCCTCCGCGCCTGGGCGGTTTTTGCAACGCGGACCGTATCCCGGTACGATTCCCAGCCAACCAGCGGCAGGATGACCGCGGCCGCAAGGAATCCCGCGAGGATCAGGCTCCTCTCGAGTCGCCATCGCATGGTTACACCGCCTTGCCAGCTAGCTTGGAAATAATGGTTAGTTGAACTACCGCGCCGGCTGCAGCGGCACGGAGCCGAGGACGATTGTTTCGAATTCGTCGAGAATGGAAGCGTCCCACCAGCCGCGTTTTACTTCCTCCCTCATGATGGTAAAGGCGTTCTCCAAGGGAAGAGCCTGGCGATATGGCCGGTCAGTCGTTAGCGCGTCGTAGATGTCGGTGATTTGAAGGATGCGCGCGGTGAGTGGAATTTGCTCGCGTTCCAGCCCGTCTGGATACCCCGAACCGTCCCACTTTTCATGGTGGTGGCGAATGATCGGCAGGACATGGCGAAAGGATCGGAGCGGACTGCAAATTCGTTCGCCGATGATGGTATGTTGTTCCATGATTTTTCGTTCTTCCGGAGTCAGCGGTCCAGGCTTGAGCAGGATGTGCTCTGGCACGGCCAACTTGCCGATATCGTGCACCAGACCGCCTCGGCGCAGAGCTACGCGCAGGTCCTCAGGCAACCCCAGCTTCTCCCCCAGCGCAACTGAATATTTCGAAAGGCGGTCGCAGTGCCCTTCGGTATAGGGATCCTTCGCCTCGATACTCAGGGCGAGGCTGAACAGTACGGTCTCGGCGTTGTCCAGCTCGTCGGTGAATTGCTTCAAGCGCAGCAGGGAATACACGCGAGCCAGCAATTCGTGCTTATTCACGGGCTTGTTGAGAAAATCATTAGCGCCGCACATGATCCCGTGGATGCGGTCGGCGTCACTGTTCAAACTGGTGAGCAATATGACGGGAATCAAGCGGGTTTCCGGCTTGGACTTCATCGTCTGGCAAAGATCAAATCCGGTTGGACGGGGCATCACCACATCCAGCAGTGCGAGATCAATAGTGTCGCTATTCAGCTGCTCTAGCGCCTGCTGGCCATCCGCTACACAGACAACCTGATAACCCTCCGCGCTCAGCAGAGAAGAGAGCAGATCGCAGTTAGCTTCGTTGTCATCGGCTACCAGGATGGTTCCTCGGTGGCCTTGCGGAGCTGACACATCGCCTCCCTAACGATCCTCTCGATCGCACAAGAAGGCTTCGGAGGGTGCACTCTTGTCGAAAGATGGAACCGAATCTATCCGGCCCAGGCAACTGACAACCATCGCGCGAGGCCTATTCGAAAGTATCTCAAACTTGTAAGAGTTTCTCGACGCCGTCCCGTGCCATGCTACCAAGCAGTAAATAACGCGAGTTTGGCGGGGACTACGGGACTCGAACCCCTGAGCTCCCGCGTGACCGGCCGTTGTTGTATCCAACGGAATTGGCGCCGGGGCAATCCATGAATGGTCTGGCTTGCCTACCCGATGGTGGATGATTCATTCATGCGAGAGGAGCGGATAAAAATCATGGCAAGCTGTGACTGGTCCGCGTGTCCCCGATTAAAACAGCCGCTCCGGGTCCTCAGTGTGACTTTGTCGGTAGAGAGCTGCGGACCTTGGCATAACCCGGCTTGATTACGGAGTAGATGAAATCGCAACGCTGGCCATAGGGCAGGAAGGCGCTCTTCATCGCGTTGATAGTGATCTTTTCGAAGTTCTCCAGGGACAGGCCAAAAGTATCCTGAGCGGCCTCGAATTCTCGGGTCATGGTCGTGTCGCTCATCAACCGGTTGTCGGTGTTCAGCGTGACGCGGAATTTCTCCTGAAAAAAAATCTTAAAGGGATGCTCGGACAGACTGCGCGCAGCCCCCGTATGGACGTTGCTGAGAAGGCAAATCTCCAGCGGAATTCTTTTGTCGAGAATGTATTGCCCGAGGTCGCCCAATTTCACTGCCTTGCCGTCTCGGACGGCAATATCATCGATTAATCGTGTCCCGTGACCGATGCGGTGTGCCCCGCAGTACTGAATGGCCTGCCAGATCGATTCCTTCCCAAATCCCTCGCCAGCATGAATGGTGATGTTGAAATTCTGTCGCTGAATATAGTGAAAAGCTTCCACGTGCTTCTTGGGAGGAAACCCACCTTCCTCACCCGCCAAATCGAATCCCACAACTCCCCGCTCGCGAAAGTCAACAGCGAGTTCCGCCATTTCGAGCGACACGTCCATATTGCGCATGGCACAGATAATTAACCCCGAGGAAATTCCAAAGTCTTTTCTGCCTCGCTCCAGGCCCTTCAGGACGGCAGAGACCACCTGTTGGTGACTCAATCCCTTCCGAGTATGGAAAACCGGAGCAAAGCGGGTCTCAAAGTAGACCACGCCATCCCGGCTGAGGTCTTCCGCTTGTTCATAAGCCACTCGCTCGAGCGCCTCTTCGGTTTGCATAACAGCGATTGTGTGTGCAAAGCCTTCCAGGTACTTTGGCAGGCTTCCCTGGTTGGCCCCTTGGTGGAACCAGCGTGCCAGCTCTTCGGGATCTTCAGTCGGAAGTTGGTCGTATTTTAGGCTTCTTGCCAATTCAAGTATGGATTTCGGTCTCAGCACACCGTCCAGGTGTTCGTGCAACAGAACCTTGGGGAGACTCCTCAATAATCCGTGATCCAGTTTCATGGAGGCCTCCGGTTTCCTCGATCACTGCCACAGAATAAAACACTGTCGACCCGTGGAAGACTTGTCGTACAGTGCCATCGCTCGCGAATCTAGATTTTGGCGAAAATACTAGTTGGCGACTCGCCGTGCTTCGCGGAAATGATTGCGACCGCGCGCCATGACAACTTGCGGGCCTTCAAATCAAAATTCTGACAATAATTCTTCGATTTCGTATCAGCTGCTCCTGGCCTTCCGTTCGCGGTGACTCTACGGCAAAGTATATCGAAATAACCGCGGCTCAGATCCAGCTTTGAAGCTTTTCATGCTTTGACATCCGCCCCGGCCTAAAGTCCGGAGCGGTATGGCCCACCGGTAATCCAGTTAAGCCTGGACTGATCGTCGTGAACGCCAAGCGGAAGCCTTCAAAAACTCCGGCGGCTGCGAATGCCTCTGGCGGGAACTCCAGATACATGCGGGCGCGGTCCGTTTGACACCCAATCTCCGTCGGCCTATAGTCGTGCACCTTTTTATTTAAGGGGAAACTTCTTGCTCGAGCGCGTCTTTCATCTTCAAGAAAATCAGACCACCGTGCGTCGCGAGTTGCTCGGGGGGCTGACCACCTTCATGACCATGGCCTACGTTGTCGTGGTCAACCCGCGGATCCTCGCTGAAGCGGGCATGCCTGTTGACGGCGTTCTGTTCGCCACTTGTATTTCCGCCGCGGGGGCCACGCTCATCATGGGCCTTTGGGCCAACTACCCGATCGCGCTGGCGCCGGGCATGTCCCTCAACGCCTACTTCACCTATTCAATTGTTCTCGGCCGCGGCGTGCCCTGGCAGACCGCTCTCGGCGTTGTGTTCCTTTCCGGACTTCTCTTTCTGCTCCTGACGCTTAGCAAAATCCGCGAACAGATCGTCAACGGCATTCCCGATTGCCTTAAATACGGCACCGCCGCCGGCATCGGCTTATTCATCGCCTTCATTGGCTTGGGCAACGCGAATATCATTGTCGCCAATCCCGCCACCTTCGTCGGACTGGGCAAATCCTCCGACCCGCAAGTGCTTCTCGCAGCCGCTGGACTTATTCTCATCGCCATTTTGATGGCCCGCGGCGTTGGCAGCGCTATTCTCCTCGGAATCGTGGTCATCACGTTCGCCGGCATTCCTCTCGGACGCAGTCACTGGCCCGCACATTTTTTCTCGCTGCCGCATCCGTCCGGCACATTTCTGAAGTTGGACTTGCGCTCGGCTGCAAAACTGGGCCTTGGCGAACTCATCTTCGTGTTTTTCTTTGTCGACCTCTTCGACAATGTGGGCACGCTGGTTGGCGTCTGCGAGGAAGGCGGCTTCCTGCGCGACGGGAAGCTGCCGCGCGCGAGCCGCGCGTTGCTGGCCGACGCTTTCGGCACGCTGTTCGGTGCCCTCACCGGCACATCCACAGTCACCAGTTACATCGAAAGCGCTGCCGGAGTTGCGGCTGGTGCGCGGACAGGACTCGGCAATGTGGTCATCGCCGCGCTCTTCCTGATGGCGATGTTTTGCGCGCCGCTGGTCGCTGCGATTCCTGCTTACGCTACCGCTCCCGCCCTCATCCTCGTTGGGGCGCTCATGTGTAGCGCTGTTGCCCGCGTCAACTGGCGTGATTTCAGCGAAGCCTTTCCCGCCTTCCTCACGCTCGTGGCCACGCCACTGACCTTTAGCATCGCTACGGGCCTCAGTCTTGGCCTCCTGTCCTTCACCTTCGTTAAGCTCGGGACCGGAAGACACCGCGAAATCAGTCCGCTGATCTGGGTTCTCAGCGTGCTCTTCCTGCTCCGCTACGCCTTTCTTGGCGCGGAATAAGTTGCACCTGCCGTTGTTATTGGACCAAAACTCCGCCAGACCTTGGACCTGGTTTGCGTAACAATATTACAGCCCACTCCACATGCTATTCATGGCAAACAATTCTCGAATTTTGACGCTTGACAAGAATGAACATGGTTTGGGAAGGCTACAAGTGGAGCCGAACCCGCGATGAAATCGAAATGAGGCCGGGAATTACACCGGAACCCTGGTGGAGATGGCCGCAGCTATGTTATTGATTTCAAGTCCGCCGGAGCTTTGGCGAAGGACAACATGAGCAAAGCAATGAAAAGCCTGAATCGCCGTCAATTCCTGCGCACCAGTGCCGCAGCTTTAAGCTTGGCGACACTGCCTCGCGCGCAACAGGTTGGTCCTAAAGCGAAGCGCGTCGGCCTGATTGGATGCGGTTGGTATGGGAAGACGGACTTATTTCGGCTACTCCAAATTGCGCCTGGCACCACTCCCGTCGAAGTTGTCTCGTTGTGCGACGTGGACCGGCGCATGCTAGCGGAGGCGGTCGAGTTGGTTACCAACCGGCAAGATTCGAAAAAGAAGCCGCGCAGCTTCAATGACTATCGGGCCATGCTGGCGGAAAAGGATCTGGACATCGTGTTGATCGCGACTCCCGATCATTGGCATTGCCTGCCCATGATCGCAGCGGTGAAGGCGGGCGCGGATGTCTACTGCCAAAAGCCCATCAGCGTTGACGTCATCGAAGGCCAGGCCATGTTGGCAGCGGCCCGCAAATACAACAGGGTGGTGCAGGTCGGGACGCAAAGACGGAGCACGCCACACTTGATTGATGCCCGAGACAAAGTGATCCGCGAAGGCAAATTGGGGAAAGTCGGGCTAGTGGAAATCTACTGCTATTACCACATGCGGAACGAAAGTAATCCACCGGACACGGCTCCGCCCGACTACCTGGATTATGAAATGTGGACCGGTCCCGCTCCCATGCGGCCCTATAACCCGCTTATCCACCCGCGAGGTTGGCGGGCATTCATGGAGTATGGCAACGGCATCATCGGCGACATGTGTATCCATATGTTCGACATGACGCGTTGGATGCTAGAGCTGGCCTGGCCCAAGCGCATCAGTTCGAGCGGGGGAATTCTGGTGCAGCGCCGCAGCAAGGCCAACATTACAGATACGCAGATTGCTACGTTTGAATACGATGACCTAAAGATAGTGTGGCAGCACCGTACCTGGGGGGATGCTCCGGACCCGAAGTATCCCTGGGGCGCGACCTTTTACGGCGACAAGGGCACACTGAAGGCCAGCGTGTATAGTTACGATTTCAACCCTTCGGCAAAAGGCGAGCGTCCCATTCATCAAGACGTTGTCTACGAATTGGATCAGTATCCTGAGGACAAAACAGAAAAGGATCTCGAGAAACATTGTGCGCCGGCGATTCGCCAGCATATGAAGGACTTCATGGCCGCAGTGGCGTCAAGGGGAAGGTCGGTGGCCGACATTGAGCAGGGTTATATCTCCACTGCCAGTTGTATTCTGTCGAACATTGCCATGAACCTAGGGCGCACACTGACGTGGGATGCGCCAGGTCAATGCGTGGTGAGTGATGATGAGGCGAATCGAATGCTGCGCCGCGAGTACCGGAGTCCATGGCTACACCCGACCGCCGACACCGTCTAACCGGGGCGAGTTCGTCCAACGTAGGAGAGGCGATGCGACCTAGCGCTTCGCTGTCTTGCAGATATATTTTTCGAGCGGTTGTGCTGGCTATGACGAGCTGGGCGTGCACCGGTGTGCTGGGTGTGCCTCCTCTGTTGCGCGACGCACAGGCCGCCACAGCCAAAACGGGGGCTTATCTCCCGGCAACGAGAGAGAACTACTTGAAGTGGGCGGACGAACGGAAGCGATGCTGCGCAAGGATGTGCTGGAGGTGTGGTTCCCGCGAACGGTTGATAACGAGAACGGCGGATTGCGCTCCAATTTTGCGCGCGACTGGACGCCACTCGCGAGAGGTGACGGAAAATTTTCTGTTTTTCAGGGACGCATGACCTGGATTGCTTTACAGGTGGCTATGCGAAGGCCCGAGCTAAAGGAGCAGTTTCTGGCCATCGTTAACCGGGGCGTGAACTACATGAGCGACGTAATGTAGGACAAACAGTACGGCGGATTCTACTGGGGCCTCAGCGATAAAGGTGAGACCTCTTCGTACTGCACCGATGGAAAGTGGCGCTTCATCAAGGAGGACCAAATCGATTCCCAGTTCCACGGCGTATATGAGTTGACCGGCACAAATGGGAAAGCGACGTCTCAAGATAAAGGGCGAATCTGGAAAGCTGCATACCATGACGGTCGCGCGCTGCTGAATGTTACGGAGCGCTTGAGAAGGCTGGCGAGACCAGCACCAGGTGAGTTACCGAAAGGTGGACCGTGAGAAGCGCTGGATGGCAAAGTTTTAATACCTGCAGGCGTGCTCACTGAGTCTATCACTATCGATAGGACGTGCCAGAATCTTGAACTTGTGCGACCCATCCAACCGTGCGGGGTAAAGGTTTTGTCCCAGACTGTATAGGTTAACTTCACACTCCATCTTGAACTGCATTGGCGGGTGCGCGCCGTCTTTGGATTCAAGTACGCCCTGGCCGACTGTTTTGACTGCTGATTTGGCCTGGGAGCGGGTGGCGGCAGTGACTGTTAATGTAAGCGGATAGTCTTCGGTCCGCTGGTCCATCGTTGAGCGGGTTGTCAAATTGAAAGCCTGACCGGACGACAAGAGATAATAGGATGCTCCACGGTGTTGCTTCCCATCATGAATTACGACCTGACCGCCGACGACGAAAAAGGAATCGCGATGCACAACGATTGCCGCGCTCTCATCAATTCCGATCCCCAGCAGTTCTGGGTGTGCCGATATGACGGCACCGAGGTCAGCTCTGCGACCACGGGTGTTGACGTGCTGGTCGATAGCAGAATTGGGCAGCAAACCGAAGCCTGTTTCATGTCCGGGAGACATCATAATAGTGTTGTCGCCATTAGGGTTTCCAGCATTCCCCGGTGCGCCTCGAACTAGGAATGATCCCTGAATGGTCGCCCCGGCAGACCCGCCGCCTACCACACCACCCCGCGCGACGAGAGCCTTAATCTCCCTTTCGACGGCTGTGCCGAGGTAGGCGTCCACAAGCCTCCATTGGCGTCCACCTGTCACCCATACACCTGAAGCATGTCGCAGGGACTCAACAAAACCCGCAGAGTTTGCCTGCGCGCGGTCTCTTGTATGCAGAACGGCGATATGCCTTATGTCATACTCGTTCTGAAAAGACTGTCTGAGGTTGTCCACGTCGATTTCATTATCAGAAAGTGCTGTTGGGATGACTACGAAGTTGGCTTGTGGTCCGCCAGCCAAGGCCACGAAACGCTCTTTGACCTCATTCGTCACTGCACCGCCGCCTTGAATTATCAACCAGCCGTTGGTCGGGCCGACCGTTTCAGAGCCTGTTTCATCCTTTGCGGTGTATCCGTCTGGGCGGCTAATGGCCTGCAGATGCGCGATGGCAAGCGGGAAGAGCAAGAACGCGAATCCGAAAAAGCGCGATACGGTACTGTTCATAATGATTGCTCCTGACTATTCTCCACGATCGCCAAGGCACCGAGCAACTCACAATGATCTGGGACAAGACTGTCGAGGCAAAGACTTAGGGAACTGCGTCGAATTGTTCTGGAAGTTTGCTCGCAAGAGCGGCGGCGCTAAAACGTCAGTCGACCTCCGAGCTCAATCAGTCGCGCATTGTACTGGGACGCGCCGATATACGACCACAGGTGTACCACGTTGCCATTCTGATCTTGTGCCACGACGCCAGGAGAGAGCACCGCTAGCAACGTGGGGACGTGGCTCATCGAAGGCAACTCGGCGAGTTCTTGAGACGTGATGACGGTGCCAGAGGTGGCGGAAGTTGTGTCGATTAGTGGTGTTGCCGAGGTCACTACGACCGATTCCATGGTCGAGCCGACTTCGAGTCCGACATCAATTTCTTTGCTGTCCGCCGTTTGCAGCGTGATGCCGCGACGCTCCATAGTTCTAAACCCGGATGCCGTCACGGAGAATTGGTAGGCGCCGGGCAACAGATACTCGACAATCCAGTTCCCTTGAGCGTTGGTTTGGGTCTGCCGTTTGACCCCGGTATCGTTCGACATCACAACTACGATTGCGCTCGGCACTGCGGCACCCTGCGGGTCGGTAACTCGCCCGCTTAATGTTGCTCGGGCCTCCTGCGCCAGCGCGTGGCGTGGCACGCAAAGGCAAAAAACCGCTAAGTGACCCAACGCCAATAGGCATCGGACAGTCGCTTTTCGTCGAGCAACTCGGTCTGAGAACGTGAGCATGGGGCAACCCTCGGCTTCGTTTCCACCATGGACGATGTCGGGCGCGCATACTTTGTAAGATTCTTGCCGCCTGTCAATCCGTACTTTCCCCTAATATGCCGGCGGTGCTTTCCCTGACGCGGAGCAAGCGGCGAGGACCACGCTATGCGGGTTGGTTTTAATCCGGCGGCTGAACCAGGCAATGTGCCCGGCGAAGAGGACTTGCCGCCGTGGCCGCTCGCAGGTTTTACCCGTGCAGGCTGGTTACGGGAAGCCTGCGGAATTGGGGACTGCATCTCCAGGATTGGCCAGACCCAGAAAGCACGATTCACTTCCTCAGACAGGCAGTGAGGAAAGTGGAGAAGATTACCCTGGAATCTGCCTCGGAGAAAGTAGCTGGAAAACGCGTTGTCCGGGCCAGATGCTGATCACGAAGCAGGCCCTCGATGGTGCCCATGAAACCCCAGCGGAGCGCTTGGATGGGAATGTTCGGTGCGAGTTCGCCCTTAGCGTCTCCTATCAGCACAGTTTGTCGCTTTCCCCAAGCATGCTGGTAGGGAGCAGAGGCGGCCACCGGAAAAGCGAAGGGCGCCGGCATGAAAGCCAGCGCCCCAGGGGAGGCTCAACATCAGATGACTTACTTCTAGTCGCTGGTGCCAGAAGACATGGAGCGCTTGACCACCTTTTCGGCAGCCATGGTCGGCATGGTCATGGTGTTGAAGAGTGGCCCGCGAACGGAAACCACGTCCCCAGGCTTTAAGGAACTAAGGCCGGAAAAGGTTTGGTCTTCTTCCGTTTCGAACTGCGTGGTGGCCAGGACGTCCACCTGGATCGAGGTGATCCCCGCGTTCGTGAAAAACGACGGGAGGTTGCCCAATGTGAATGTCTGGGGGTTGCTGCCGGTGTTGACGGCTGTGACCGTGCCGGTCACCCTTGACGGCTCCAGCTGCACCTGGTCAACCGTGACCATCAGGTTGGGAGGCGTGCCGGTCGGTGCCCCAGTCGGATGAAGGCGGACCTCCTGCCCGACCATGAGGTCAGCGGTGCTCGCGAAGTTGAGTCCTGACGGAAACATGAAGCCGCTGGTGTCGATGGAGAAGGTCGCCTGGGGCGCGAGATTGATGGTCAAAGGAGCGCCCATCGAAAAGCTTCCCATCTCGTCGCCACCGCCGAAGGACTCCTCATCAAAGAGAACGATCTGGAAGCTACTCGCTCCCGCACTTACCGAGGTGACCGTGCCTGCGAAAGAAATCTGATTGGGAGGCTGAAAGAATTTCACCTCGAAAGCAAGGAGTGAGCCATCCGGCTTCATTTTGGCGTCCACCTTGACAATTTGGCCCGTTTGCAAGCAGGAGAAATTCTCGGCGCTGCAAGACGTTCCAAAATCGAAATGTGTGCTGCTATCGGTGGCGATAGTGAAAGAAGGGCCGTTCATTCCGCTCTGAATGGTGAAGGTATGCATGGTTTGGTCAATCGACGCTACCTGGCCGATCAACTCCATGTCCTCATCGCCCTGGTCTCCGCCGCTGGAATTCGGCGGTGGGAGCTGCACCAGACTGACCGTGGGAGTTATGGAAAGGTCGCTTTGTTGAATGGAGGTGTCTAAATTAAAGTCCAGTTTCAGAACCACCGGGGAATTCATGGTCAGAGTAATCGGGAACGGCGTGGTTGGAGCTTCGACGGTCACCGAGGATTGATTGAGCTTGGGATCGAACTCACACACTTGTTGATCGGAGCAAGTTTTAGTTCCGAGAGTGAGCGTCGTTCCAGTCTGGTTTTGGATAGTCATTCGAGGGTTTGCAAACGAGACCATCAGGCCGCTGTAAGCCCCCGTTGGGACATTCCGGCTCGCCAAGAGTGCCGACTCTGTTTGCAAATGCTCGAGCTCAATGTCCTCGGGCTCGCTGAGCATTGAAACCGGCTGGCTGCTGGAATCGCTGGGTTGAAGAGCAGCGCCGGTCACCTCAATTTCAAAAGAGAGCACGGTCACGCCCATCGGCGGATTGTCGTGGATCGTCAGAGAAACCTGGGACATGCTTGCGCCCAAAGGTGTTTGCGTTGAGCTCATACCGCCACCACATCCGGCCAACGCAATGGTGACAAGCAAAAGCGGTCCGAGACACGAAATAACCTTGCGCATAGATGCTCCTCCTTCGAAAGGCACGCCAAGAATTCGGAAAGAGGGCTGTTGCTGGGTAGGATTTACGCATTCTAGCCCGGGCAAATCATTGCCGGCAAGGAGCTTTTGGTACAGGCCAAGGACAGGTAGAACGTCGAGGGGTAAGAGCTTTTTCTGGAAGTTGTTGGACAAAAGAAGTAGGCTCTGCGCTGAAACGATTGACCTTCACTGATTATCCCGCCCCATCGTGGTGATGGCCGGGAGGATGTTTATGTGGGTTGTCCTCTTATTTTCAGCTGTGTGCATTACCATTGTTGCGGTCCGCCTCTTCTTTGCCCTCAAGCCGGCCCGCTCGGCGCCGGTTCGGAAGGAACTCGATGACACCAGGACCGCTGCTGCCAGCGCTGGTCAGGCGGTCAGCAGCAGCGCGACCGCCGACACCTTGCCGGGCGCGGGCGCCCTTCAGGATCAGAAAACACCGAGAGAAGAACAGGCGGTTCCCGCCAACACAGGTGGGTCTCTTTCGGGCGCAGATGCTCGCGGCCTGACAGGCGTCGAGGTTGCAGCCGCTCCGGCTGTCTCCACTGACACTAACCGGGAGAAATCTGCGAGGAAAGGAATGTGGGTCGATAGCCACTACTGCTGGGTGGTGCTCTGCAAGAATCATTGGTTTCATCTTCGGCAGAACCTTTTCTTCAGGCATCGAATCCCCCTTGCCGAAACCGATCCCCTCGCCCCTCGCCCTTCTCTCGATGGCCCCTTCAGGGTCCGGTGCGATGACTGCCGCAAAGAGTATCTCTATAAACCCTCGGCAGTGCTCAGATTCGAACAGGAGCTTCCTGACTCTTTCACACCGCATCCGCTATTTCGAGATTGTTAGGGCTGGTGGAGCAAACCCGCACTGCTTTCTTCGCGAGGCACCGTTCGCGTAGTTTCGTCGTTCAGGACAGCCGCCGCCTGACACTTACATCTTAACGGAAGAACGCGCCACGAAGTCGCGCGGCCTCAACTGGCATGGAGCTCGCCAGGAGGCGCAATCGCGCGGTGCGATCGCGATGGTGCTGAAAACCGCCGAGCAGCAAGCCTTGTCGTAATGTACGATAACGGTCGATGGGGGGGCTCGCGAGCGGCACCCCAGGAGGGCCGATCGCTGCGAGCCAGGTCTTTGTCAGCCTAGAGGGCCGGTGCTGCACCTGCCCTAACCTGGTTAGAGGAGTCTAAGAAGTAGGGCCTCCGGAGAGTTCACTAGGGGAAGAATCCAAAATGAGAAATTCAAAGGCGAAAGATTTCTCGGCGATGCTCAAGAAGATGAGTTTTGAGATCGGGATGGCTGCGCTGCTTCTGGCCTGTGTGCCCGGCGTGCGGGCGCAATCGGAATCCATCAACGCAACGATTCGAGGACGCATCACGGATCCCACCGGCCAGTCGGTGGTGGGTGCCGCGGTGTCGGCCGTGAACGACGCAACCGCGTACGCACGAAGCGTGCCTACAGGCGACGACGGCTATTACGTGATTCCAACACTGCCCATCGGCACCTACACGCTCACGGTGACCAAGGACGGATTCTCAACGCTGAGATTTCCCGGGATTGTTCTTCAGGCCGGGCGAGAGGCGGTCGTTGACGGCGCCCTGAAGCTGGGTTCGGTGAACACTTCGATCGAAGTGAACGGCGGCGTCCCAGTGCTAGATCTCGCGCGAACCAACATCAGCGGAACGATCACCCAGACCGAGGTCCAAACCCTGCCGCTGACCTCACGGAACCCTTATAACTGGATCATGTTCCAGCCGGGCGTTAGCGGCCACCCCAATCCCGAGCTGGGAATTCCACGCACCTTGAATACCAACGGCTTCGTGGACCGCATCAACTATCAGATGGACGGTATGGTAGATACGGAAAGCGATCGTTACGGGCTGCGGCTGTTTCCCATTTCCTCCGTTTATGTGAGCGAGATTCAGACGGTCAGCAACAGCTTCGCTCCGGAATTCGGCGGCACCACGGGGAACATCTATAACGTGATTACTGGATCAGGCACGAACAATTTGCACGGCATGTTTCAGTGGATCCGCGGGCCGGTGGACACCAGCGCGCGGCCCATCCTGCTATCTCCCACACGGCCGAAGCCTAATCTGCTGATGAATTCCTACGGCATGAACGCGGGCGGACCGATCAAGAGGGATAAGTTTTTCATCTTCGGCGCGTACGAGCACCTGTACCGCGCGCTGCCCGTGGCGAACACGGTGAGCGCCACAAACCAAACGGCCCTGGAAGCCATTGGAATTCCGGCGTCGCAATTTGACACTGCCCCGTCCGTGCAACACGCTCAGTTCCTGGACGTGCGCGGCGACTGGGATATTGACACGAAAAACCATGTCTTTGTTCGGGTGAATTATTTCCGGAACACCTACCCCTTCAACACGGCTGTCGGCGGGATGAACACGCTGGCTGCTGAGTCCGACTTTAAGGACCGCGCCCACGTTGCCGGCCTCCAGTGGGTCGACACGCTTTCGTCAAATTGGCTGAACGAGTTCCGGTTTTCCTATCCCTACCGGAATGAGAAACACATTGCGGGATCACTGACCGGGCCGCAGCCGGCGGTGACCATCTCGGGGGTGGCGAACATCAACGGGAGCACCAGCGTCGGCGATGTATTCGCGGAGAAGATTCCCAGTTGGAACGACAACCTGACCTACATTCGCGGCCCACACACGTACAAGGCGGGATTTGGATTTTCGCGCATCATTGACGTGCAGGAAGGCGACACGTTTACACAGTATGTTTTTCCATCTATCCCTGCGTACCAAGCAGCGTTGAACGGAACCGACCCGAAGTCCTATTCAACGGTGAACGCGCTGATCGGCAATTCACGGGTGGGCTACATTTCCAATTTCTTCAACTTTTTCGTGCAGGATAACTGGCAGGCGCGGCCGTCTCTGCTGGTGAGCTACGGCATCCGCTACGACCGGTTTCTTTCACCGGCGGCGAACCCGACTGCGCCGTACCCGTTCTCGCGCAGCTTCAACAATCCCGCGGGGAACGTATCGCCGCGACTGGGCCTAGCGTGGAGACTCGGGAACAAAACGGTGCTGCGCGCCTCGTGGGGAAAATTCTACGACGCCCCGCCAACCAATCTCTGGTACAACGCGCTCTTCAACGACGGATCGGGCACCGCGTTCAACGCATCGCTTTCGCCGGCGTCGTCGGGTGCCCCTTCCTATCCTCAGGCCCTAACGTCGGCCACGGCCCCGGCCATTCCATCCGTCTTTACGGTTACTCCCAACTTCAGGAACGGCTATGCCATGACGACCACGCTCCAAGTTTCGCGGGAACTGACGAGAAACGACGCGATCACGCTGGCTTTCGTGAATACCGGCGGGCGGCAGTTGCAGTGGCTACACAACATCAACCTCATCAATCCAATCGCTGCTCTGGCAGATGGCCGTCCGGTTTTTTCCCCCACCGTGAGCGCCAGCACGCGGGCGAACCCGGCCTTCAACAACGTAACACTGCAAGATGTGGGCGCGAGTTCGGGCTATAACGCGCTGGAAGTCAATTACGAGCACCGCTTCTCCCACGGATTCTTGGTGAGCGGCCATTACATCTATTCGCATACGATCAGCGACGCTCCGGACGTGAACGGCTTCGAGCAGAACCTCGTTTACGTCGAGGATCCCACGAACCGGCTTCGTGATCGAGGCAATAGCTACATCAACCGGCCCCATTCGTTTACCGCCAGTACCGTCTGGTCGCCAAGCGTGAAGATGGGGAACACTTTCGCCAACCGGCTGGTGAATGACAACGAATTCGCCGTGCTCACAAACATCGCCTCGGGGGATGAGCAAAACATTGTCGCGCCCCTCAACCTGAACAACGATCCGACGGTGGCCGCGAGCGTTACGCGCCCAGTAGGTATTGGACGCAATACCGTTCGTGGACCGAAAGTTGTTCAATTCGACCTCCGTTACACGCGCACGCTGTTCACGCTGAAGGAGCGCCTGCGGGCTCAGTTCATAACGGAAGCGACTAACCTTTTCAACCACCCAAACGTGACTTCGCTAAACACGACGATCCTAGCAGCTAACTTGAACCATACAGGAACCCCCGCAACCAACCCTAGCTACGGCACAATCCTCGGACCGCTGCCAACGAGCTTTCCCTACTCAGCCACGGTGCTTCAGGGCCGGATTCTTGATTTCGGCCTGGGCGTGAGGTGGTAGGGGTGAGCCGTGATTTCGCGGCCTGCCGTCAGCTCAGGCAGGAGCGGGCCGAGGAAGAGAATTGCGGGATGACTTTCTTCGCCACTTGCGCCGGGCGCTCAGCGACTGTAACGGCTGCCTTGTCTTTCAGCAAAGGGTGGGCGCGATGAAAGATGCGGGCCGTCCGCCACTGTCGTCCCCTACTTCCGAACGATTTCCCGCCCCAGTTTATTCCGAAACCGTGCTGGCAGTGAACTTCGAGGACGCCAAGAAGCATTTTCTCGCTGCGCTTCTCGAGATTCACGCGGCGCACACGCTGATGCTGAGCCGGCAGGGCATTATCCCCGAAAGCGACGCGCGCGTGTGTCTGGCCGCGATCGAAGGGCTGGACCGCGGGGCGATCCTTGCGGCTCGTTACGACGGCCGATGCGAGGACTTGTTTTTCTACGTACAGGATTTGCTGGTTCAGATGTGCGGCGAGGATGCCGCGGGAAAGATGCATACGGCGCGCAGTCGAAACGACATTGACCTGACGCTTTACAGAATGCAGCTGCGGCTCGAGGTGCTGCGAATCGCAGAGGAAACAGCGCAGGGCCGGCAGGTGCTGATGGAACTGGCCGAGGCACACACCGATACGGTGATGCCGGCCCACACGCATACGCAGCCGGCGCAGCCGACGACGTTGGCGCATTACTTGCTCGGCGCCGTCGAATTTCTGGGGCGGGACGTGCAGCGGCTGCGCGCAGCGTTCGCCACGATCAACCGCAGTCCATTGGGTGCCTGCGCCATCACGACGACTGGTTTTCCGATTCACCGCGAGTACACGGCGCGGCTGTTGGGGTTCGATGGTTTGCAGGAGAATTCCTACGGAGCGATCGCGGCGACTGATTATGTGTGCGAAGCGGCTACTTCGATCGCCGTGCTGATGGTGAGCTTGAGCAAGCTGGTGCAGGACCTGCTCCTGTGGTGCACGGAGGAATTTCACTTTTTGCGATTGAGCGACGCTTACGTGCAGACCAGCAGCATCATGCCGCAGAAGCGAAATCCCGTGGCGCTGGAACACACACGCATCCTGGCGAGCAAAGCGTTCAGCCAAGCGCAGGCCGTGCTGGTATGTGCGCACAATACTCCGTTCGGCGACATCGTGGACAGCGAGGACGACTTGCAGCCGCTGGTTTTTTCGATGTGCGCCGACGCTTCGCGTGCACTGAGGCTGTTCGCAGGACTGATGAGCCACGCGGAAGTGGACCGGGAACAAATGCGCAGAAGGGCAAGCGGGAGCTTTCTGACGGCAACGGAGCTGGCCGATACTCTGGTGCGCGAGGAAGGGATCAGCTTTCTTGCCGCGCACCGATTGGTTGCCGCCGCTGTGCAGGCTACGGGGAGGGAATATTCGCCTGAGCGAGTGGCGGCGGAACTCGAACGGCTGGCTCCGGAAACGCTGGGAAGGGCGCTGCGGAAACGGAGCGAAGTGTGGGTGCGGGCGCTCGATCCGGAATATTTCGTGCGCATTCGCAACATCGCGGGCGGCCCCGCTCCCGAAACTGTGAAGGCGCAAATCGCAGGCGCCAAGAAGGACCAAGCTGAAGCGCATGAATGGCTCGCCGCGAAGCGTGCCTTGCTCGAAAACTATCCACACCTGATTCGTGATGCCGCGGCAGCAGTCCAGAAACCCGCCGGATGATGGCATCGATTCCTGAATTCCGGCATCCCGTGGGCAGCTCTTTGCCGACAGAAAGCGAGTCGCGCAGTCACCTAGGTCGATTCGCGGGATGGGCCTCGGCCGCGACGTGGCCTTGGCCACATGATTGTCACCAGTTCTGTCGTCGTGGACAGATGCGTCAGAAAAACGGAGAAGCCTGTGCGGGGATGCCTGAAACGCGCAATGGTGCGGTCAGTCACCGGCCGGTTGATTAGGCTACCCGCCCCCTGGCAACTTCTCGCGTAAGTGTTTTTGGTTGTTGGGGATTATAGGGCGTGTGCTGTTCGGATTCCTCTAGAAACTGACCCGCACGCCGAGTTGGATTTCGCGCTTCGGGAACGCCGAGGTGAAGCCCAGCGGCTGGCTGGGCAGCAGGGCACTCGTTCCCGATACGTTGAATGTCGTGGCGCCTGCGCCACCCATTGCGAGAGGAAGACCGAAACCAGGCCCGACTACGTTGTTCACGCTGGCAAAGTTGGTCCGATTCAGCAGGTTGAATCCCTCGGCCACTAGTTGCAGCCCGGCCTTTTCGCTGAGCTTGATCGTGCGGGAGAATCGCAGATCGAAGTCCGCGTAATTCGGACCCCGCCCGGTATTCCGCCCCGCCCCGATAGGCCTGTCGTTCGTGGAATGGCGATCTCCATTCACGTCCGCCCCGGCAAGAAGGTTGAAGGGATGGCCGCTGCTAAATCGCACGATGGGAGCCAGCGTGAACCCGGACACCAACGCGTTTTTCCAGGGACTATCAATAACCGCGGCAGCGACAAACTTGTGCCGTTGATCAAAGTCGGAGAGCCCACGTTCGGCAGACAGGTTGGTATTGTCCTGCGGTCCAAAATCACTGTTGAAGTCAGTCGAAGTGTCAAACGCTTTGCTGTAAGTGTAGTTGCCGATGAGCGTGAAGTTGTTGCTGAAGCGCTTCTTGAGTTCGACGATTCCCCCCTCGTAAAGCGCGGACGCTTTTGAAGAGTACTGGTCTGCCTGCAGAATCGCCGGATTCACAAAGCAGTTAAGAATCAGCGCCCCCGCGCATCCTGGTCCGCTCCATTTCCGGTAGGTGGCGGTGCCGCCGTTCGCCAAGGGGACGTTTACCGTCGGTGCTGGAAGCGCATTTATGTCAATAGCCAAGGGAAGTCTTAGCGTGTGCGAATGGATGCCGCTAAGGGCTATGGAGAAACCCGTCGCGATTTCACGTTCGACGCCAAAAGAAACCTGCTCGGAATAAGGATTCTGGTACCCTGGCTGACCGCTGAAGATTACCGTCAACAGCGGAAGTGGACCCGAATTGGCGACCGTGATCCCGAACTGCGTGAGATCCGCCGGTGTGATACAGGCGGCCGCCCCCGCTGCGGGCGTCTGGCACGAAACCTTACCTTGCCCAAAAAGCACTTGGAAAATACACGCAGAAAGCGCCGTCGTCGCAGGAGAATTGATTCCAAGCGGAGGACAAGGCGCGCTGATAGTCGCCGGTGCCAGCAGATTCGCAATCTGCCGCGTATTGTTGACATTCCCCAAAGTCTGAATCACATCAGCAATTTGGCCATAGATCTGGGAATAGAAGATTCCGAACCCGCCGCGAACTACAGTCTTGCGATTCTTGAAGGGATCCCAGGCAAACGACATGCGCGGGGCAAAATTATTTTTGTCGCTGTTCAAGGGACCATATTGCGAATCCAGTTCGTAGCGGAGACCGTAGTTCAGCGTAAAGTTGTCGGCAATCTTCCAGGAGTCTTGCCAGTACAACGCGGCGAACGGCCTTGGGTAGTCATAGTTGGGATTGCCAAAGCCCTGCTCATAGAACTGTGGCACGCCGAAAGATCCGGATTGAATCGCGTTGATCGTGGCAGGATTCACACCGGTAGCAAGTCCGCAGGCGGCCGGCGTAATCAAACAGGGGCTGAGCAGGTTTCCCGGCAGCGGGCCAAAGACGAAGCGTCCCGGGAAAAACGTATGTGACTCTGAGTGAGCTCCGCGATACAGAAAGTCCTCGCCAAATTTCGTCGTGTGATGTCCCCGAATCAAGGTGAACCCGTCACTAATCTCCGGGCGGCGCAGGATCGTTAAGCTGGGAAGAAAGATTTGCGTTCCGAAATTGCCGTAACCTGGAATGTCGAGTCCCACTTCGCCGGGCACATTTGGAATGACATCAAAGTTCGAGTAATTCCACTGCAGCTGCAGGGCGTTCTGCGCCGATTTGCTGAACCGGTGGAACCACGCCGCCTGAATTGTGTTGTCATAGGCGTGGATGGCACTCCCGCGCGAGAAACCGGTCAGAGACTGGACATCGGGAGACTGCTCCAAATCATGGGAATAGGCGTAACGGACGAAAGTCTCATTCTGCCCGTTGAAATGATGATCCAGCCGCCCCGAAGCCTGATATCTGCGCGTGTTGTAGGGAATCACGCCGCCGTTGTTCTCAAATTGGTTTACGAGGAAGGCGCTAAGAGGATTTGTAGCAGGATTGAGCGTCAGTGTTCCACCGAGTATCGCCGCACAAGTCGCAGGCGGAAGATTCGTTGTCGGATTTGGAGCCGGCAGGCCCAATTTCTTTGCCACTGCGGCGCCGACGGGCCCGCTCAGACAAGGCACCAATCCGGTGTTTCCCTGAGCTGTCAGCCCGGCAAGGATAGCCACTTGGTTATTCTGAGAGTCCCCTTGAGGGCGGAAGATGGACGTGTCCGTCAGCAGCGGCACGGCATTCTGCGCGTCCTGGCGTAACCCTTCGAACGCCGCAAACAGAAATGTCTTGTCTTTCTTAACCGGAAATCCGACGGAGCCGCCGAATTGCTGCCGGCGCAGCGAGTTTTTCACGTTCGTGCCTTGCGTGTCGGGCAAGCTGGGATCAAACGTCTCGCTCGGCTGCAGCGCCTGGCTGATAGCGAACGGGTCTGCGGCATCCAGCGCGTCATTGCGGAAAAAACCAAAAAGGCTTCCATGCAGTTGGTTCGACCCCGTCTTCGAGACGATATTAATGACCGCTCCGCTGGCACCGCCCAACTCGGCCGTATAATTACTTCGATTAATCTGAAACTCCTGCACGGCTTCCTGGCTCAGCGTCAGTCGCACGCCGCCGGAATCATCGTTAGCCTCTCCGCCATCCACAGTCACGCTGTTGCCCCGGCCATTGCTTCCGTAGAAGGAAAGTCCGCTTTGCGGAGTCTGCTTGACGCGAAACTCCAGATTTCCGGCAAGTCGCGTGGAATCGGAAACGCCGGGCATGAGCGCCGTGTAAGTGAGGTAGTCCCGCCGTCCAACGGGCAGCTCCCTGATGAACTTCTCGTTGACCGTATCTGCCTGGCCGCCACGCTCGGTTTCCACCACCGGCAGTTCCGACGGCACCACAACCACCTCCGACACTGACGCGGGGTTCAGGCGAAAATCCACAACCACGGTCGTACCCACTGTGAGAATCACACCCTTTTGAACCGCCGTCTGAAAGCCGGCAATTTTCACGGTCATTTCGTAGGTGGTAGGCGCCAGTCCCGCCAAGCGATACTCCCCCCTCGTATCGGTTTCGGTGGTGTGCTGGATGCCTTTTTCATTGTCCACGGCAAGGATCGTCGCCTTCGGGATACCCGCCCCCGAGGAATCAATCACTGTCCCAGTGATATCTCCGGAGGAGCCCACACCCTGTGCGTACGCCGGACCGGTCGCGAACCACAAGCAAAGCGAAAGCCATGTTCCGCTAATTGGCTTCATCAGTCCTCCTTCCGTTTGTGCGAATTTCCGGGCAGGATCGAATCTGTGGCCGGAGTATAGTCTTCTCGGAACTCCAGAGGCAAGCGGCTGCCGCACACTTGCCGAGCCTGGCCGCCGCAGACCATATATTTTAGACTTAATTACTATATATCGAATATTGTCAATTACTTACCCCGCCAGCATAGCAGTCAAAGTCTGCGACTGACCTGCTGCTCTGAGATTCCGTTCGAACGAGCTCCATCCATCTGGACAGAATGGACCGAGAGTTGAAGGTAGAGCAGTTGAAGACGTTGCTGTACTTACTTGATGAGAGAATGGTTGCGCCGTGCGCCCGTAGTTCTCAGTTGAAAAGAGCGTCTGCCCTCTCAGCAGACGGTCAAAGACCTCAAAACAGTGGCCGCGCAAGCCGTAAATGTTTAGAATCAATGTGCATGCGCCCGTAGCTCAGTTGGATAGAGCGTCTGGCTTTCGTGCACCCTGAGTGTTACGGGCCACTCAGAAATCCTTCCGCCTTCTTCTTCACCCGCTCCGCCGAGTCTCGGGAATGTATTTTCCCTTGTCACCTCATTTCTGTGGTTGCCTCCCCAATGCTCGTGCAGGACCGGAAAAAACACCCTACGAATCTGCCCAAAATCATCTCCGATGGTCTAATGCTGCCTTGGCAGTCATTTTAAGTGACGCCCAGCCACGTCTATGCGAAGTTTCTCGCCTCGCAGGGCCTTGACAGTGTTGTAAAGACAAGCTATCTTTACATTATGAGTTCTCGTCTAGTCAACGTTCGGCTCGACGCCGATAGACTTCGCAAGGCACAGACGCTTCGTGCGCGTGGCATGGCCCTGTCGGATGTGGTGCGTGAGGCGATTGACGAACGGTTCGCGGCGCTGCGTAGGTCCGAGTCCCCGCCCGATGTCAGAACGATCGTCCGACGCATATTCGAGCAATATCCCGATCCTCCAGACCTGCCGTCCCGCGACTACGACGTCTACGATCGGCGCGCAGCGGGTGTGGCGATTCTCCGTAAGCTCCGGACCTTCCGGCGGTGATTCTGATCCACACGACCCCGCTGGTGGCGCTGTGCGATGCGCGCGACTCGAAGCACCGGACGGCAAAGAAGCATCTTGAGTCGTTAGCCGCCGATGAGTTCGCAGTCTGCGATGCCGTGCTGACGGAAACGTGCATTCACCTCCCGCATCGAAACCAGCGGCAGCGGCTTCGGGCTTTGCTGCACGATCTCAGCGTGCAGCCAATTCCGGTCATGTACGAGCGCGACTTCTTCCTCGAGGTGCTCGCCTGGCTCACGAAGTACGCCGACCATGAGCCGGATTGGGCGGACGCGTGCGTAGCGATCCTCAGCGGACGCGACAAAGATCTGAAGATATGGACCTACGACCGGGAGTTCCGGACAACGTGGCGCCGGCCGAACGGGACGGCCATTCCCTTAGCGGTCAGGTCCGTGTAAGCAGCGCTATCTGTTTTGCCGAAGGCATGACCGGCATGACCGCCTACCTCTACGCCCATAACGTGTGGATCTTCGCGACTACCCGCTTTTTGCCAGGCCCTACCGCGATCGATTGCGGGAAAACGCGGAACGGCTGGCTAAGGAAAGCGGGATCGAAATCCAGCTCATCCGCAAGAGGAACGTCCGCAAAGAGGATCTGGTCGAAGCCCTCCTGGCCAAGCGCGGGCGACAACTGGGGCTGGTGGCCATCCTTTCCGCCATGGAACCTTGTGCCACCTACGAGGTGGAGCCAGTCGCGGCCGTTCCGCGCCAATCGCGAAGCCACGTACAGCGCCGACTTCGCAGGTGCAGACCTCCGCGACCAAGCACTCTTTGTCAGTCTCAACGATCCTACAATCCCGTTAGAACAGGTCATCAAAATGAGCCAGGAAGATGTTCAGTCCGGTGGAGGTCGCTTTCTACTAACGCGGCGGTCAGTGATCGACGCCGTGCGCAGCGGAGGGGCGTAAGCGTCGCTCGGATACACCGGAAAGGCGACTCTGATGGGGAAGGGCGTAGACA
>Ga0209689_1000136_pt1 | contig 42353 bp, 45 predicted proteins | sample GraSoiAngelo_149_FD_187119 | JGI IMG/M metagenome (GOLD analysis project Ga0209689, IMG submission 187119) | Grasslands soil microbial communities from the Angelo Coastal Reserve, California, USA - 14_1009_09_30cm (SPAdes) (version 2) | ecosystem: Environmental > Terrestrial > Soil > Grasslands ... | reverse complement strand
AGAGACGTCGCGCAACGTCGTGCCCGACGGTGCTGCGTGACGATTCCGCTTGACGATCTTGCGTGACGGTTCACGCTTGACGCCTTTCGCCTAAGGATTAGTCGGCCGAATGTCGACTTCGCTGATCATCGCCCGATCCGACACCGTCAGCGTGGAGACCACGGCATGCGCCACGTCCTCGGCCGTGAGGGCTCGGTCGCGGGCGGGACGCGGGCGTTCCCGCTTGTCCATGAACGGCGTCGCCACGGAGCCCGGGCAGATCGCTACGACGCGGAGACCGTGCTTGCGCACCTCGAGCATCAGGCTCTTGGAGAACCCCAGCACGGCGTGTTTGGACGCGCAATACGCCGTCCCGCCCTCGACGCCGTTCTTCCCGGCGAGCGAGGCGATGTTCACGATCGTGCCGGTCTCCGCTTCCAGCATGTCCTTGAGGAACGCCCGCGTGACGAGATAGAGGGAGCGCACGTTCACCCCTATCGTCGCGTCCCAGTCGTCGAGCGAGAGCTCCACGAGCGGCCTGAACCGCCCGATCCCGGCGTTGTTCACGAGCACCTGCGGCACGCCCCGCTCCCGGGTCACGAACGCGGCGAAGGCGTCCACGCAGGCGGGATCCGACACGTCGCACGGCATGCCGATGGCATCGATACCGTCCGCCTTCAGGTCGCGCGCCGTGGCGTGGACATTGGCCTCGGTGCGAGCGCAGATGGCGACCCGCGCCCCCGCGTGCCCCAGCGCGAACGCCGTCGCGCGCCCGATTCCTTCGGTCGCGCCAGTCACGACCGCGAGCGAGCCGGCAAGATCCATAGAGACACAAATATACGCCGACCTCGGGCGGGTGGCGCGGGAACCCGGCTGCGTTGTACAGGGAATGAGGAGGGCTGAAGCCATGAACGCAGCACCCGTACTCGTCATCGACGAGACGGTGGACGCACCTGATGCTACACACCGCCCGCTGCCGCCACGCGAGGACGAGCCGCTGGACGCTTACTCCCGGGCCGTGACCGGGGCCGCCGAGAAGGTCGGCCCCGCCGTCGTGAGCGTGGAGGTGCGACACAAGGTCGAGCGGCGAGGGCGCCCGGCGCGCGAAGTGCCGGGGAAGGGCTCGGGGTTCGTATTCACTCCCGACGGGTTCGTGCTGACCAACAGCCACGTGGTGCATGACGCCACGCGAATCGAGGTGGCGTTCGCCGATGGTCGCCCGGTGCCGGCGGACCTGGTGGGCGACGACCCCGAGACCGACCTGGCCGTGCTCCGGGTGGCGCCTGTCTCGCTCAACGTCGCCGAGTTCGGCGACTCGGCCACGCTTCGGGTGGGCCAGCTGGTGGTGGCGATCGGCAACCCGCTCGGCTTCCAGAGCACCGTCACTGCGGGCGTGGTGAGCGCGCTCGGCCGCTCGTTCCGCTCCGTGGGGGGACGGTTGATCGACGATGTGATCCAGACCGACGCGGCTCTGAATCCGGGCAACTCCGGCGGGCCGCTCGTGGACGCGCGGGGCCGCGTGGTCGGCGTCAACACGGCGGTGATCCTTCCCGCCCAGGGAATCTGCTTCGCCGTGGGTATCAATACGGCGAAGGTCGTGACGGGCCAGCTGATCCGACACGGCAAGATCCGCCGCGGCCGGATCGGGGTCGCGGGGCAGAACGTCCCGCTCTTGCGGCTGGCGCAGCGCGCGCTCGGGATCGACGCGAAGAGCGGGGTGCTGGTGACCGGGGTGGAGCCCGACAGCCCGGCGGCACGCGCGGGCGTCACGTCGGGGGATATCATCATTGGCTTCGACGGGCAAACCGTATCGGGGATCGACGACCTGCACCGCTTGCTCGTCACCGAGCGGATCGGGACGCGCACCACGATCACCGTGCTGCGCAACGCCGATCGGTTCGACCTGCCGATCGTCCCGGAGGAGTCCGAGACTCGGAACCGCTGAGAAAGGAACATCCCATGGCCGACACAAATCCCCTTCCGGCGGGTCCGCTTCGCGCCGGGAGTGAGGCGCCCGACTTCACACTCCAGAGCGCCCCGGATCAGACCGTCTCGCTGCGTGACTACCGCGGCCAGCCGGTGATTCTGGCGTTCTATCCCGCGGACTGGAGCCCGGTCTGCGGCGATCAGATGGCGTTGTACAACGAGGTCCTGTCCGAGTTCGAGGGCTACGGCGCCAAGCTGCTCGGCATCTCGGTGGATGGCGCGTGGTGCCACCGAGCGTTCGCCGACCAGCGCAGGCTGCACTTTCCCCTGCTCGCGGATTTCGAGCCGAAGGGAGCGGTAGCGCGCCGTTACGGCGCGTACCGCGAGGGCGACGGGTTCAGCGAGCGAGCGTTGTTCGTCATCGACGGTGACGGGATCATCCGCTGGAGCTACGTCTCGCCGATCGACGTGAATCCCGGGGCTGATGGCATCCTGCGCGCCCTCGATGCGGTCACCGGCGAACGGACTCCCGCGTGACCAGGCGCGACGCGGCCGCCGCGCTGACACAACCCGTGGGCAAGCGGGACCACATCCAGGGTCCGACCGATGCGGCCGTCACGCTGGTCGAGTACGGTGACTACGAGTGCCCGCACTGCGGGCGCGCGTACCCCATCGTGAAGGCGATCCTGCGGCAGATGGGACCGAGACTACGGTTCGTGTACCGCAACTTTCCGCTGCGCGAGAGCCACCCGCACGCTGAGCAGGCGGCGGAGGCCGCCGAAGCGGCGGGCGCGCAGGGCAAGTTCTGGGAGATGCACGACCGCCTGTTCGAGCGCCAGTTCGCGCTGGAGGGCGAGCATCTGATCGAATACGCGGGCGACCTGGGTCTCGATGTCGCGCGCTTTCGGAAAGAGCTCGGCAGCGGGGTGTACGCACCCCGGGTGCGGGAAGACTTCCGGAGCGGCGTCACGAGCGGCGTCAACGGCACCCCGACGTTTTTCATCAACGGCGTGCGGCACGACGACTCGTGGGAGCTGGAGCCGCTGCTGGCGGCGCTCGAGCAGGCTACCGCTACACGCTGATCGCGCCGGGAAAGCGCGCCGGGTCAGGAGTGAATCCCGGGAAGATCGCGGACAGGTCTCGCGCGCCGAGGTGTCGCGCCAGGAGCTCGGCGAACAGGTCACGGAAATCGGTGGTCACGGCTACGTCCCGGCCTTCGAAGCGCTGTGCCGGATCGAGCCCGGGCCACTTCCCCAGCACCTTCCCGCCGTTTACCGGGCCACCGAGCACCAACATGGCGGTCGCGTGCCCGTGATCGGTGCCCGAGTTCCCGTTCTCCCGCACGGTACGCCCGAACTCGGACATCGTGAGCACGACGACGTCGCGCATCCGTTCGCCCACGTCGCGTGTGAAGGCCGCGAGGGCCTTCCCCAGGTCGTCTAGCCGCCCCGCGAGCTGCCCCTCCGTGGCTCCCTGGTTCACATGTGTATCCCACCCGGTCACGTCGGCGAACGCCACTTGAAGCCCGACATCGGCCTTGATGAGCTGCGCGATCTCGAGGAGGGCCTTTCCGAGCTTACCGCGGGGATAATCGGCCTGGTTTGCGGGTCTGTACTGTCCGGGGTCCAGACGCTGGAGCATCTGGACCGCTTCGAACGCCTCGCGGGACGATGTCGACAGCAGCCCGGTCGCAGAGCCGGCGTACAGCTCCTCGAAGGCCCGGGTGAGCCGGTCGCGCGCGACGGGCTGTGGCGCCCGCAGGCCGAACGCCTGCAGGTCGTCGATCGCGAGGCTCGGCGCGGTGCCAGCCAGGATCCGGGGCAGCTGGGGACCGAAGGCGACGGCGCGGAACGGTGTGTCCTGATGCTCACGGTCGTGCTGGCAGTAGCGGTTGAGCCAGCCGTCCGGCGTGGCTTTCACCCCCGGCGTGCCCGACTCCAGGTAGTCCTGCGCATCGAAATGGCTCCGGGTCGCGTCAGGAGAGCCGACCGCGTGGATGACGGCGAGGCTTTTCGAGTCCCACAGGGGCTGGAGCGCGGCGAGACGCGGGTGGAGCCCGAAGTAGCCGTCGAGGTCCAGGACGTCTTTTTCGGGCACCGCGATGCGGGGCCGCTCCCGGTAATAGATGGGGTCGCCATGCGGGACGATCATGTTCAAGCCGTCGACGGCGCCACGCTGGAAGAGGCAGACGAGAATCGGGCGGGAGAGGGTGGTAGAGGACGGTAGAGGACGGTAGGAGGCGAACGCCGCGCGAGCCAGAAACAACGGATCCAGGCCCAGGCTGAACAGTGCGAGCCCACCGGACTTCACAAACACTCGTCTCGAGATCGACATCATTCCCTCCTCGAACCTCTACCGTCTGTTACCGCCCTCTCCCGCCCTCTCCCGCCCTCTACCGTCACTGCCTCTGAAACTCCGGTCCGCCAATCGCGAGGCCGACTGCGAGTGCCCGCGCTTGCATGGGGTCGCTGATGCCTGCCAACTCGCGCCTGAGCACTTGCTTCGTGTTCTCGGACATCGTTCCACCGAGAATCTTCTCGTTCACTACGCCGATCAGCTCTTCGGCGCCTCCTGCCGAAACGATGGAGTCGAGCGCGACCGTCACGCCCTGCAGCTTGCCCGCGGCGAGCGCGACGGCGGCGTTCATCCGGTCGAGCAGCGCACCGCTGTTCACCCACGCCGTTTCCCGCTCGGGATACCCGTCGGGAGCGACGTGGAGATAGAGTGGCTCGCCGAGGCGCGCCACGACCTGCGCCAGCCGGGGCGAGGTGTCCGGCTGGGCATCCACCGCCCGCGCTGCACTGACCACGAACTCGAGCGGTGTCTTCACCTTGGCGCGCACGTTCTCCGCCGCCCAGAAGTCGGGGCCGTGAAAAATGGCCCGCAGCACATCGCGCATGTCACCGCTCGAGCGCTTCCACGCGGCCACGGCGTCGTCCACGCAACCGTCGGGCGGATCGTCGCTCACGAATCGCTGGCACAGCTTGCGGCTCACGTGGTGCATCGTGGCGGGGTCGCTGGCCAGGAGCTTGAGGAGCCGGATCCCTTCGTCCATGTTGTGGCCGCCCTCAAACCTGACCCCCAGCACCTGCTTGTCCCCGCGGTCGTGCGCCCACTCGTGGAACTCGAAGTCTCCGCCCTGCTGGGGGCGCTCGATGCTCCAGCCGGTGAAAATGCGCGCCACGTCGATCACGTCTTGCTGGGTGTAGCCGCCGTCGACGCCGAGCGTGTGGAGCTCGAGGAGCTCCCGGGCATAGTTCTCGTTGATCCCTTTCGGCATGGGCCTCACCCCCTGACCCCCTCTCCGCCGCGCGGAGCGGGGGAACGGGGGTGAAGTCCCGGGCGCCACGCTTTCCCAATTGTCGAGGTAGAACAGCATCGCGGGACTTTTAGCCGTGGCGATCAGGAGGTCCGCGAACTTGCCCATCGCGCGGGGGCGAATCGTGTGCTCGATGTAATCGGGCGTGAGGAAGCGATCGGCGCCCTTGGCAAAGTAGACGTTGAAGTGATTGGTCCAGAAGTCCACCATGATCTCGTACAGCTGTCGCTCGGAGAGCGCGGCGCGGACCACTGCCAGGTCGGCGAATTCGCCCGCGAGGCGCCTGCCGCGTTGGGCGATGGGGCTCGCGGCATCCTTGTCGGCCATCGTGTCGGGCGCGGCGGCCAGCTTGCGCTCCCGCCGCTCGCGCTGGGCTGCGGTGTACATGGCGGCGAGGTCGCCGCGGTCGTACTCGAGGACCTGGAACTGCCGTTCCCGCTCGGCGAGACCGTGGTCGTCGATTCCATCGACCGAGAGCTGGCGATCGATCCACCGCATCACGCCCTCGGCGGCGACGCGCGGCACCTCGCCGGGTCGGGGCCCGTAGGCGAGGCGGTTCAGTGCGTGGAATGCCGAGTCCCGCGGGGTGAGGGCCGTTGCCGGAGTCGGCGATTGTAGGGGCGCAGCATGCTGCGCCCCTACGATGGACAGGCAGACGCCCCCGATCATGAGATCGCGCCAAACGAGGTGATTTTGCATGCGGTTATATTGACGCACCGTCCCTTGGAGAAGTTAAGGTCGTGACGGCCTCGACGCCCCGCTTCATCCCGCACGGTATCGGCCCGCGCCCCAAGAGCTTGCTCTCCGGGCCCGACGGCAAGCCGCCCACCTGGTCGCAGCGGCTGCAGGCACTCAAGCACGTCCCGCCCCTCCTCAAGCTCGTGTACCAGACCCACCGGGGCTACACGGTGGCCATCCTGGCGCTCCGCGCGGTGCGCTCGTTCATCCCGCTCGCCGTCTTGTGGATCGGCAAACTGATCATCGACGCCGTGATCGCCGATATCCGGTTGCGCTCGGCCGGAGGCGACGTGGACTGGTGGTCGCTCGGGGGGCTCGTGGGGCTCGAGCTCGGCATCGCCATCGGGGGCGAGGGGTTAGCGCGCCTTTCGTCGCTGTTCGAAAGTCTGCTGGGCGACCTGTTCTCGAACCGCATCAGCGTGCGGTTGATGAAGCACGCCGCGACGCTCGACCTGGCCCAGTACGAGGACGCGGAGACGTACGATCACCTGGAGCGCGCGCGCCGCCAGACCGTGGGGCGGATCGGGCTCGTCGCCCTGCTCCTGGCCACGGCCCAGGACCTCGTCACGCTCATCTCCCTCGCGGCCGTGCTGCTCGTGCAGCTCCCGTGGCTGCTGCTGCTCCTCGTGGTCGCCGTGGTGCCGTCGTTCTTGGGCGAGACCCACTATGCGGCGCTGGGCTACTCGCTGCTCTTCTCGTGGACGCCGGAGCGGCGGCTGCTCGACTACCTCCGCTACGCGGGCGCGTCGGACGAAATGGCGAAGGAGGTGAAGCTCTTCAACCTGTCGGACTTCCTCGTGGGCCGGTATGCAAGGCTGTCCGACGAGTTCTACGACGCCAACAAGCGGCTGGCGATCAAGCGCAACGTGGTGTCCACGGCGTTCGTGACGATCGGCACGCTCGGCTACTACGGCGCGTACGCCGTGACGATCTACCTGACGGTGCTGGGCCGGTTCTCGATCGGCACCCTGACCTTCCTCGCCGGCTCGTTTCGCGCCAGCCGCGACCTGATCCAGCGCATCCTGCTCTCCCTGTCGCAGGTGTTCGAGCAGAGTCTCTATCTCTCGGATCTGTTCACGTTCTTCGACGTGCAGCCGCGGGTGACGTCCAAGCCCGGTGCACAGCCCGTCCCGGTGCCGATCCGCCGAGGATTCGAGTTCCAGGACGTGGGGTTCCGCTACCCGGGCTCGGACCGCTGGGCGGTGCGGCACCTGACGTTCACGTTCGAGCCGGAGGAGCGGATCGCGCTGGTGGGGGAGAACGGGGCGGGGAAGACGACGCTCGTGAAGCTGCTCGCGCGGCTGTACGATCCCGACGAGGGCCGCATCCTGCTCGACGGCGTGGACCTGCGGGAGTACGACTTGAGCAGCCTGCGGAAGAACATCGGGGTGATCTTCCAGGACTTCGTGCGCTATGACTTCGTGTTGCGGGAAAACATCGGGGTGAGCCAGGTCGAGGCGCTGGAGGACGACGCGCGGGTGCGCGAGGCGGCGCGCCGCAGCCTGGCCGACTCGGTCGCCTCCCGTCTCGCAAAGGGCTACGACCAGATGCTCGGCCGGCGGTTCGACGGCGGGGTCGAGCTGTCGGGGGGTGAGTGGCAGAAAGTCGCGCTGGGCCGGGCCTACATGCGCGACGCCCAGGTGCTGATCCTGGACGAGCCCACCGCGTCGCTCGACGCGCGCGCCGAGTACGAGGTGTTCCTGCGGTTCGCGGAGCTCACCAGGGGGAGGATGGCCGTGCTCATCTCGCATCGATTCTCGACGGTGCGGATGGCGGATCGAATTCTGGTGCTTCAGGGCGGCGAGCTCGTGGACCAGGGAACGCACGAAGAGCTGGTGGCGCGGCGCGGGCTCTACGCCGAGCTGTTCAGCCTGCAGGCGGCGGGGTATCGCTAGGCGCGAAGGTGTAGCACCACGCCTCTCCTTCGAGCACGGTCTCCCCGGTCTGCCGCGTCACTTTGATGCCCAGTTGGCACACCGGCTTCGTTTGGTGGACGCTCACGACCAGGGCTTCGGCCGTGATCGTGTCCCCGATGTAGACCGGAGCCGTGAACTTCCAGTTCTGGCTCAGGAACACGGTGCCCGGCCCGGGGAGGTCCATCGCCACCAGGGCGTGCAGCAGGCCCGTGGTGAGCCCGCCCTGAACGACCAGCTCGCCGAACCTGGTCCGAGCGACGAACTCCCGATCGAAGTGGAGCGGGTTGTAGTCGCCCGTGAGTTTCGCGTAGGTGGCCACGTTGTCGGGCGTCAACGTGAGGCTGCGACGCGCTTTCTGGCCGACCCCGATACTCACGCGAGATAGCGCTCCCGCAGGATCGCGACGTGGTGACGCTCGTGGCCGGCGATGATCCAGGCGAGCGCGCGCACGCTAATCGGGGCGTTGTTGGCCGTGCCGCGGCGCGCCAGGGCTTCGGCATCTAGCCCTGAGAACAGGGCGATGGTCGCCCGTCGCACGGTGTCGAGCTCGGCCGCGAGGTCGATGAGGGACCGCGCGTCGAACCGTCCTGCCGGGACCCAGGCCTTCTCGTCGAACCCCGGGAGCGGATTCTCGTCACCCCGCCCGAACACCAGCGCGCGGTAGCCGAACACGCGCTCGCTGTCCGTCACGTGCCCGACCACCTCTTTGATGCTCCACTTCCCCGGCGCGTAGCGATGCAGGGCCTTCGCATCGGACAGGCCGGCGAGGAGGTGCTGCGTCTCCCGCCGCTGGTCCTCGAGGACCGTCAGGAGGTCCCCCTTGGGGGGGACCTTCGAGATGTAGGTCTGATAGTACGGCACATATTCGGACGGCTCGGGGCGCGGGATCGTCGCGGTCGTCACGCAACCCTCCGCGGTCCCTTGGGCGTACCCGCCTTGCCCTTGGCGGGCCCGGGGAAGCGGGCGAGCCGTGCCTGGGCATCGGGCATCCGCAGGATGACCTGCTCCAACTTGTCGAGGTAGCCGGGGTTGTTGAGCAGGCCGCGCAGCTCGGTGAGGAACGGCCGGAGCCGGGAGTACACCATGATGTGCTCACCGTTCGCGTCGGCGAACATCTGCTCCTCGACGGCACCATGGAGCACGAGCGTGGCCGCCATACTCCAATACGTGGTCACCATCCGGTAGTAGGCGCTTCGCTTTCCTCGATACGCCTCGAGCACATCTTGCGCTGTCCGGGGGCGGAATTCCTCTCGGAACCAGGCCCGCGCCTTGCGCAACACCGGCTCGCGGCGCAGGTCGTACAGCTTGAGCAGCAGATCGGCACTCTCGTATTTGGTGGTCACGGGTGGCTCCGTTGGCATGACATCAGGAAGCTATCGAGACGCCTGCGTCGCGGCGACCCAGGCCCTCCAGGTCTCCTCCGCCGCGCCCACGGTCAGCTGCTGCTGGCAGCGGACCAACGGCATCCGGAGCAGCAGGGGCTCGAGTGTGAGCTGCTCGAGCCAACGGTCCTCGGAGAGCAGGGCGGCCTTGAGGCCGAGCTCGGTGAAGCGCTTCGCGTCCCGGTCGATCAGGGCCTGCATGCCGAACTTCTGCGCGAACCGCCGCAGCTCGCCCAGCGACGCGGCGCGCTCGTTCAGGTCCACGAAATGGCATTTGATGCGCCGCTCGGCGAAAAAACGGAGGGCGGCGCGCGTATCGGCGCTCTTTCGGACGCCGAAGATCTGGACCTCCACTCAGCTACCGGTGGAAAACCGGACCGCGCCCAAGTCCACCAGCCCCTCGAGCGTTTGGCGCAGCTCGGCCACCGGTACGCCCGTTCCTACTGCGAGCTCCTCGAGCGTCCGCTTACCGTCGGCCAGGTCGATCACCGCCGCCACGCTCTCATCGCTCGTCGCCACCGCGACCCGCCCGTGCGGCGACCGGGCGACGAGCAGCTTGGTGCGACGCTGGGGCGCCTGAGGCACGTCTGTCCAGGCCTGGAGCAGTTTCGGAAGTACGGCGGGAAGATCGAACGCCAGGTCCAGGAGCACCGTGCCCTCTACCGTCTCCGGACGGTACCGCTCGCTCCCTGCTTCCTCTGCGTCGGGGGAATCTCGCCACACCCGGGGTCCCGCCTCGACCACCATCATCGCCGCTTCGTAGCGCAGCAGGTCGAACAGGTAGGGGACGGGCACAGCGCCGACCGCCACGTGCGCCGTCACGAGCCGCGCGACCGCACTTGCCGTTTCGCGACTGCCGAGCACCAGCGCGGGGAGCAGCGCGTCGAAGGCCGGGGACTTGAGGACACCCTCGGGTGCGCGGCTCGTGACACGAGCGAGGGCGCGCGAGTACTTGAAGAAGTGAACGATTCGCTCGTAGTAGAAATGCCGCGCCAGGAACCGGGCGTAGCGGTCCATACGGTCGGGATCGGCGAGCGCCCGGCGCCGCCAATCGGCCGACGCGCGGTAAGGTGCATCGGCGAGCGCGCGAATCACGTCGTCCTGGAGAGCGCGATCGTTGGGCGCGCGGATCACGGCGTGTCCGCCGGATCGCAGCGCCGCAAGCGCACCACGGCCGTTCGCCCGTCGGAGACGACTTTTTGACCGGAGACGTTTCGCCCCTCGGTGACCGCCCCGGGCAGACGCATGTAATCCAGCAGATCACCGCACCCACTCGCCTCGACATCGTGCACCACGCGGTCTCGCTCCCAATCGATGTGCGACTCGATGCGATGGGTGGCCTGCGGCTCCCACGGCTTGAAAATCACTCCGACGTCTTTGTTCGCGGCGCCGACCCAGACGAGCGAGAGACTGTCGAGCAGCCAAATCCGGATGTGGTGACGAATTCGGACGTTCGGACCCGCCAGCTCGTACGCGAGGTCCTGTGGTCGCCCCTCGAAGTACTGCGTGCTGACGGGGGCGGTGATCGCCGGCCGGCTCGCGATCGCGGCGGTCACTTCCCGCGTGACGCTGAGGACGGACCGCTTTTGCGCGGGGAGCCAACCGGCCGCTCGAAATGCGCTGTCGATCTCGGTCGCCGTACCGAGCAGCAGCACGTTGAACGGATCGCCCAGCACGGTGCCCGTGCGGTTCTCGGAGCGCGGGACGAATTTGGGCAGCGCCGGCATCTCGGTGACCTCGCGATGTGCCGCCAGGAGCTCGCACCGGTCGTCACTCGGGAGCACGAGCGGCTCAGTCAGCCGGATACCGCCGATCTCACCCGCGAGGATGCGCACCGGCGGTCCCCGGCGCACGAGCGAAAAGCCGCCGAGCACCGCCACGGGGACGGCGTCGAGGTCGACCGCCGCCGCGACGCCGGCCGGCACGAGCTTCCTGCCGACACCACCGACCGACGTCTTGCCGCTGGACACGAGCCCGGAGTCGGTGAGCGCGCCCGGCCGAGCGTACTCGAGCGTGTCGAGCACACCCGAGATCGGTACCCAATGCCCGGAACGCACTTCCAGGGAGTCGAATCGCAGCCCCAGGCGGCCGTGCCGGCCGAATCGTCCGCCGCCCTTCGAGACGACCACGTGCCCCTTCGCACGAAGGTAGGGGGGGACGATGACGCAGGAATCGCGCACCACGGCCCCCATGGTCTGCACCAGCACGGGGGCGCCGACGGTGTCCCTCCCGCTCGTGACGCGCTGCACGAAGCGGATCGGGATGTGGGTGCCCGCCGGGAGCACGACGTCCGCGAGCAGCAGCGGCAGCAGCGGCAGTGCGATCGCCTTCATAAGGCTCCGCGAATCCGCTCCACGCTCTGGAACAGAACCTCCGCCGTCAAAGACGGTGAGAACGCGTCGAAGGTGACCGCTTTGGCCCGGGGGCAACGGCTCACCGCGTGTGCAGCGAAGGCGAGCATCTCGTCCGAGGGCTCGGCCGGGGCGATCCACGGGCCCCCGAGGTCGGCGTCGTCCGCCACGCCGGCGACGTGCAGCTCCACTACGTGCTCGAGCGGAAACTCGGCGAGCCAGCGCTCCGGCGCCGTATTGCGGTAGTACGCCTGGAGCCAGACGTGCGGCAGATCGAGCAGGAAACCGGTGCCCGTCGCTTCGAAGAAGCGGCGCAGCCACGTCGGCTCCGGCATCTGGCTCGCCTTGACGTCGAAGAACCCAGGGATGTTCTCCATGACGAGCGGCTGGTCGAGGCGCGCCTGGAGGGCGCAAGCGTTGCGGACGAAGCGGTCGAGAAACTCTTCGGTGTAGAGCGGTGGGAACACGTAGTTCAGGTTGTAGCTGCCGTCCTGGGTGTGCAGACACTGGAAATGCTCCGCGACCCAGGGGGAGCGGTACAGCTCGGCGAGTCCGCGGGCGCGCTGGATGGAGCGCTCGTCGAGCGGCTCGGAGAGCTGGCCCAGGTAATCGTGCAGCAGCAGGGTGTAGCGTCCGCGGATCGCCGGCCACCAGGGGTCGCTCGCCGTCGGCGGATCGGCCATGGCGAGGTGGTCGATCCCCGCAGCCTGAGCGAGCTCCGCTCCCAGGTGAGGATTATAGAACGCGCCCACCATTAATTCCGCATTCCGCACTAGTCTAGTAACCCCCACTCGGCGAGTTGGTCACAGAATACTTTCACCTGCGCCGCGACCATAGAGGTCGGGTTGCCGTCGGTCCACAGCGCCGCGATCGTCTCGGCGCTCGTTTTGCCGTCCAGCCGCTCGACGATGAAGCGCTCGCGCTCGCCCCACGTAGCGGCCTGCCGCCTGAGGTCGTCCGTGGCGCGGACCGACGGGAACGCCGCCGCGACGATCCGATCGACCTCAGCCAGGCTGTCAGGCGCCAGCGGCCGGGTGCCGGCAAGGTTCTGTTCGACCTGCTGGCTGGTCCGTGCTCCCGCCAGGACGATGCTCACACCGGGCCGTGCCAGCACCCACCCGAGGGCGAGCGCCGACGGCGCCGTGTCGAGTCGCTGGGCGATCGCGGCGAGCCGCTCGACCACGGTCCGCCGACGCTCGAACTCCCGGCCCTTGAACCAGTAGATCTTGCGCCGGTGGTCCGCTGCGGGGAACTCCGGGGGGGCGACATACTTCCCGCTCAAGAGTCCCGCGGCGAGGGGCCGGTAAGCCAGAAACGCGATCTGGCGCGCTTGGCACAGCGGCAGCTCCCGTTGCTCAACGTCTCGATCGAACAAGTTATATGGCCCCTGGTAGGCGACCACAGGGGCGATCTCCAGCGCCCGCACGAGCTGGCGGTGCGTGGCATTGCAGAGCCCGACCGCCAACGCCTTCCCCCGCTCCTGCAGGGTGTGGAGCTGCTCGAGCTGCCGCTCCCAGCCTTCCACCGCTTCGTGCAGCTGTATCAGATCCACACGATCCGTCGCGAGACGGCGCAGGGACGCCTCGAGCGAGCGGCGGGGGTCGTCGCGGGGACCGATTTTGGTGGCGATGGCGACGTGGTCACGGTCGGCCTTGAGCGCCCGGCCCAGCAAGGTCTCCGATGCACCGTCGCCGTACGTGGGAGCGGTGTCGAAGAAGGTGATGCCGAGCTCGAGCGCGCGGTGGATTGCGGCCAGGCGCTCTGGTTCGGCCGCGGGCGCGCCCCACTCCGTGCCGCCCACCGCCCAGGCCCCAAACCCCAGTCGGGGTTCGGAGCTCAGGAAACGCAGCGGGGGCCCGACATCAGTCCGGGCCCCCGGGCGCATCTGAACCGCTCCCTTAGGAGTGGCAGGTGGGCACCAGCTCCGCCGTCTCGACGATCTCGGGACGATGACAGCTGGGCACGAGCTCCTGCATTTCGACGATCTGCATACAGCCTCCTTCGTAAGGACAGAATCAGGACGACGGCCGTTCGGAGAATCCTACGGGTTGCCGTCACACCCGTCAACCGGTAACTCTCAACGCTCAATGATCTCGATTCATGCGCTGCTGACGGAGAACGCTCTCGCGGACGAATTCGTTTCCGCCTTTCACGCGAGGCGGCTGCCGGAGAAGTTCTTCTATTGGTTCCCGCTGTCGGTGCGCGCCTGGCTGGCCCTCTGCTCGGACGGCGCGTATCGCAATTTCGTGCGCTCGCGGTCGCTGATCGCGCGTTCCGGCGCGGAGCTCGCGCGGCTGTTTCCGGTCGCCCCACTCGAGGTGGTGAGCCTGGGCGCGGGCCAGGGTGACAAGGACTTACTGCTGCTCGAGGCGCTGCGCGCGCGCGGCGTGCGCGTATCCTACGTGCCCGTGGATACGAGCCAGGCGCTGCTGGAAATGGCGTGCGCCGGTGCGCTCTCGGCGGGATTCCCGGCGCGAGGGATCAAGGCGGACTTCACGCACCCGACCCATTTGCAGGCGCTCACGGCGGAGCCCGGGGCGCCGCCCCGGCTCGTGTTACTCATCGGGAACACGCTCGGCGCGTTCGATCCCATCGCCGAGGCGCGCGAACTGGCGCGGCTGCTGCGAGCGGGCGACGCGCTCCTGGTCGACGGCGAGGTCTACGCTGGCGACGCGACGGTCGCCGGCTACGACAATCCCTTGAACCGTCGGTTCGCCTGGGCGCCGCTCAACGCTGTCGGCATCCGTGACACCGACGGCGAGCTGGTGTTCGAAGCCGCCGACGATCCGCGTCTCCCCGGCCTGCATCTGATCCCCAAGCATTTCCGGGCGGGCCGGGACGTGGAGGCCCTGCTCGGCGGCGAGGCCCTGCGCCTGGCGCGGGGAGAGCGCCTCGCCATGAACCACTCGTACAAGTATGCCGCGGACACGTTCCTCCGGATTCTCTCCGAGGCGGGACTCACGGCCCGCTGGCAGGGACGGAGCGACGACCAGCGGTTTATCATGGTTCTAGCCTCTCCGCGGTGATCCCGGCGCTGGAAGTGCGTGGGCTCGGCTATGAGTTGCCAGGAAAGGGCCCCCTCGTGCAGGACGTCTCGTTCACCGTCCGCGCCGGGGAGACGCTGGTGCTGTTGGGCCGCAGTGGGTCCGGGAAGACCACCACTCTCAAGCTCATCAATCGCCTGCTCGAGCCCACTTCCGGCGACGTGCGGGTCGCGGGCGAGCGTGCGGCCGACCTGCCAGTGACGCGCCTGCGGCGTCGGATCGGCTACGTGATTCAAGAAGTGGGGCTGTTCCCCCACGTCACGGTGGAGCGGAACGTGGGGCTCGTCCCGCAGCTCGACGGATGGCCGCCGGCGCGGATCGCTGCGCGGGTGCGGGAGCTCTTGACGCTCGTGGGACTCGATCCCCACACCTTCGCGAGGCGCTATCCCCACGAGCTGTCCGGAGGACAGCGCCAGCGTGTCGGGGTGGCGCGCGCTCTCGCCGCCGACCCGCCGCTCCTCCTCCTGGACGAGCCGTTCGGCGCGCTCGATCCCATCACTCGCGTGGAGCTGCGGCGCGAGTTCGCGGCGCTCGAAGGGCGACTCGGCAAGGCCATGGTCTTCGTGACGCACGACGTGCGCGAGGGACTGTTGCTGGGTACCGGCATCGGGCTCATGCTGCAGGGCCGGCTCAGGTTCCTCGGCACGCCCGACGAGTTCCGGCGGAGCGACGATCCGGAATGCAAAGCATTCATGGCAGCCGCATGAGTCTCTGGGCCTTCTACGCTCGCAACTCGCAGGAAGTGCTGGGACTCGTTGGCCAGCACCTGTACCTGGTCGCGATCTCGACCGGCGCCGCGATCGTGATCGGAGTTCCGTTGGGGATCCTGCTCACCCGGCGACCGGCGTGGCGGGGTCCCGTGCTGGGCGTGGCGAACGTATTCCAGACGGTGCCGAGCCTCGCCCTCTTTGGGTTCCTCATCCCCCTGCCCTTCATCGGCGGCATCGGCGCGACGACCGCCATCGTGGCGCTCGTCCTGTACGCGCTCCTGCCCATCATTCGGAACACCTACGAGGGGGTAGCCGGCGTGGACCCCGCGGTGCGGGAGGCGGGGCGGGGAATGGGAATGACCGACTGGCAGCTGCTTGCGCAGGTCGAGCTGCCGCTGGGCTTCGGCGTGATCCTGGCGGGCGTGCGCGTCGCGACGGTCGTGAGCGTGGGTACGGCGACCATCGCGGCGGCCATCGGCGCTGGCGGGCTGGGCGTGTACATCTTCCGGGGCGTGGCGGTGGTGGACGACACCTTGATCCTCGCGGGCGCCCTGCCCGCGGCTCTCATGGCGCTCGCGGCGGACGGGTTGCTGGGCGTTGCGGAGCGCCGCTTCGCGTGGCGGGTGAAATGAGTCCTCACCCCCTGTCCCCCTCTCCCTTCGGGAGAGGGGGAACGCCGGGCTGGCCCCGGTGGTCCCTCGGCCTGGTCGCCCTACTGCTGACGGGATGCGCCCATCGCGACCGGATTGTGGTGGGCTCCAAGAACTTCACCGAGTCCGACCTGCTCGGCGAGATCGTGGCGCAGCAGATCGAGCGACGCACGGGGCTATCGGTTGAGCGCCGCTTCCATCTGGGCGGCACGTTTGTGTGCCACCAGGCCATCACGGCGGGCCAGATCGATCTCTACGTCGAGTACACGGGAACCGCGTACACCGCAGTCTTGAAGCACGCGCCCGTCGCCGATCGCGACAGCGTCTATCACACCGTTGCTCGCGACTACGCACAACGGTTCGGGCTCGCGTGGGTCAAGCCGTTCGGCTTCAACAACACGTTCGCGATCACGGTGCGACACCGCGACGCCACGCGCTACGGTCTGAGCCGCATCTCCGACCTGGCGCGTCTGGCGCCGCGCTGGCGGGCGGGATTCGGCTACGAGTTCCTGGAGCGTGCGGACGGCTTCCGGGGGCTCGCGAACGTGTACGGTCTTCGGTTCGCGTCCCCACCCACCGCCATGGATCTGGGACTGACCTATCGCGCGTTAGCGGAGGGCAAGGTGGACGTGATCGCCGGAAACTCGACGGACGGCCAGATCCAGGCGCTGGGCCTCGTGGTGCTGGAAGACGACCGCCACTACTTCCCGCCCTATGAAGCCGCACCGGTGATCCGGCAGGCAGCGCTCACACGGCACTCAGGAGTCGCCGCGGCCCTCGATCAGCTCGCGGGCCGCATCTCGGATGCCGAGATGCGGCGTCTCAACGCGCTCGCGGACGTCGAGCACCGGGATATCGCGAGCATCGCGCGGGACTGGCTGCGAGCGACCGTGCCGTGAGAGGGGGGGCGCGCCTGCAGCTCGTCCTCGCCGCCACGTGCTTCTCGACCGCGGGGGCGGCCATCAAGTGGTGCGGCTTCGGCGCGTGGCAGATCGCCGCCATCCGGGCCATCGTGGCGATGCTGGCGATGCTCGCGCTGATCCCCGAAGCGCGCCACCGATGGAGCTGGCGCGTGGGGCTCGTGGGCGTGGCGTACGCCGCTGCGGGGCTGCTGTTCGTGTTTGCAAACAAGCTGACGACGGCCGCCAATACCGTATTCCTCCAGGCGACGAACCCGCTGTTCGTGGTCGCCCTGGCGCCGTGGCTCCTGCGCGAGCGCGTGCGGGCGGCGGACCTGGCGTTCATGGGCGTGCTGGCGGCGGGCCTCGCGCTGCTATTCGTCGGCGGGCAGCGACACTTCGCCACTGCGCCGGATCCCTTCCTCGGCAACGTGCTCGCGGCGGGGAGTGCGGTGGCATGGGCGTTCACGGTCACAGGCTACCGCTGGCTGGCGCGCCAAGGGACCGACCACGGCCCGATCGCCGGCGCCGCGGCGTGCGGCAACCTGATCGTGTTCCTGGTATGCCTGCCCGGAGCGCTCCCCCTCGCGGCCGGGCGTGCCACCGACTGGCTGATCGTGATCTACCTCGGCGTGTTTCAGCTCGGCCTCGCCTACGTGTTCCTGTCGCGCGCGATCACCCAGGTGCCCGCGCTCGAGGCCTCGTTGTTCCTCTTGGTCGAGCCGGTGCTGAGCCCCGTGTGGGCGTGGCTCGCGCACGGGGAGACGCCGGGCCCACTGGCGGTAATCGGGGGAGCCGTGATCCTCACGGCCACGGCACTCAAGGCCTGGACCAACACGCAGGTGGTGGTTGTGTGAGGGGGGGTGGGGTGGGCGCGCGCACGATCATCCGGACCTATTTCGCCATCACGGGTCTCTTTAACCTGGCGATGTCGCTCATCTGGGGCATCGATACCCTCTTCAAGATGGGTGCCGGGCTCGACATCCAGCAGGTGCTCCTCACGAACGCGGCTTTCACGCTCGGGTCGATGTTGTTCGAGGTTCCCACCGGAGTCGTGGCGGACACGGTGGGTCGACGCGTGTCCCTGCTGCTCTGCCTCGTCACCCTGTTCGTGACCACGCTTTTGTACGTGGCCATCGCGTGGCGCGGCTGGGGATTCTGGGCGTTCATGTGGGTCTCGGTGTTCCTCGGCCTAGGATACACGTTCTACACGGGTGCCGTGGACGCCTGGTTGGTCGACGCCCTCAAGGCCAGCGGCTACAATGAGCCGCTCGAGCGCGTGTTCTCTCGAGGGCAGATGCTGTTCGGTACCGCCATGCTCGTGGGGACGATCGGGGGCGGCCTGCTGGGCCAGATACGGCTCGACATCCCGTACGTGGTGCGAGCCGCCCTGGTCGTGCCGCTGTTCTTCTTGGCGTGGTTCCGCATGCCGGAAGTCGGGTTCACCCCACGGGCGTTGGAGCTCAGGCGAGTGCCGGCAGAGCTGCGGCGCGTGTTCGTCGAGGGGCTCACCTACGGACTGAGCAATCCGGTCATCCGGCCCGTGATGATCGCGTCGCTTGTCTCCATGAGCTTCATGATCTTCGGGTACTACAGCTGGCAGCGCTACTTCCTCGATCTGCTGGGGCGCGACCTCGTGTGGGTGGACGGGGTAATCAGCGCGCTGGTCGGCCTGAGTCTCATCGCCGGCAACGCCCTCGTCGCGCCGCTCTCGCGGGTGGTGCGGACGCGGACCGGCGTGCTCATGCTGTCGGCCGGCGCCCAGGCGGTGCTGGCGGTGGCGTGCGGTCTGCTGACGAACTTCTTCCTGGTCGTAACGCTCTACCTCTTGTACGGCGTGGCCATCGGGCTCGCGATGCCCGTCAAGCAGTCATATCTCAACGCGCACATTCCCTCGGCCCAGCGAGCGACGATCCTCTCGCTCGACTCGATGTTCGCGAGCGGCGGCGGCGTGCTCGGGCAGACAGTGTGGGGGTGGGTGGCGCGGACGCGCTCGATCGGAACGGCGTGGGCGTGGAGCGGGCTGACACTACTACTGGCGATCCCACTCTACTGGCTGGCGCGGCGGAGGGATCGGCGGCTGGACGCAATAGACTAGACGCACAGACGCGGCAGGCTAGACGCACAGACGCAGCAGACGCGACAGGCTAGACGCACAGACGCAGCAGACGCACAGGGGAGAACAGAATGGAGTGAATGGGACTACCTGTTCACTCTCACTGTTCACCCCTGTGCGTCTGTGCGTCTAGCAGTGTTTGTCCCGCTTAGTTCGTGCTGTCCTTCTTTTCCCGCTTGTCCTCGCGCACGTCCTTCCGATCCTGCCGCAGATCCCTGCGATCCCGGCGCGCGTCGCGCACGTCATGACGCCGGTCGCGGCGATCCTGCCGCAGATCGCGCGCGTGGCGTCGTGCGTCCGTGGTATCGCCGTTCTTCAGGTCCTGCCGCACGTCCCGGCGATCCTGGCGGATGTCCCTTGTGTCGTGGCGGATGTCCTTGCGATCGCCGCGCAGCTCGCGGCGGTCGTGGCGGACTTCCTTGCGGTCCGGCTTCACGTCGTTCGAGTCCTGGGCCGATAGCACCACAGGTGCGCTCACGGCGAGCGCCAGCACGGCAAAGATGGCGATATGACGTCGCATACATGGTCCCGGTTGAGGTTCGCAGGTAAGACCGTACGACCGGGAGAGTGTTAACAGCGTGATGCGGGTCACACCCGCAGCGCTAGGACTGCGTGAACTTGGGCAACTCGCCGCGGTGACGCTTCAAGAATTCCTCATAAATGTGGCTGTCCGTGTAATCCCGGATCTCACCGATCCGATCTCCCCGAAACCTGAGGATGCAGCACGTGCGCTGGTCCATCACGTCCTTCGGGTGGGATTTCAACCATGAGCGCTCGCGGAGCTCCACGATCACCCGCTCCTCCGCCTCGTACCAATCGCGCCAGACGTCCTCGGATCCCCAGTCGGCGGCGCCCAGTCCGGCCTCGCGGTTCCAGAGGGCATCGAGCACCGCCTCGCGGCCTCGCCATTCGCCGCCGATCCGGGGAGCGCCGGCCACCCAATAGACGATGTCATCTGTGAAGTAGCTCCCCGTTTCCGCTCGGTTCCCTGCGAACAGCGCCTTCTCGTATGCCTTGGCCACGTTCATACGACGGCTCATACGGTCATCTCCTTGATCTCCTCCGGCTCGGGCAGCGTGCTCGCCTTGCGCCCGGCGCGCTCCATCGGCTTGTCCATCTCTGCCTTGTGCCGGTCGATGATGGTCCAGAAATCGAGCGCCCGGTCGAGCAGCTCGCAGGCGGCTTCCTTGAGCGTGTCGCTCATCTTCACCTGCCGCACGTTGTTCTGCATGTCCTCCGCGTCCCAGCCGCGGGAGTGCGCGATGAAGGGGAACTGGGGAAACACGAAGCCGAGCTCGGCCCAGAAGGTGAACATGGCACCCGCGACCGCCTGGATGTTGTCCTGGCCGCCGGTGATGATGAACGCCGCGACTTTGTTCCGGATCAGTACCTTGTCCTGGATCGTGACCTGGTTCTGCACGCAGTTCAGGCGCTCGATCATTTTGTAATACAACGACGACGCATTTCCCCAGCGAATGGGCGTGCCGATCAGGACCACGTCGGCCCAGTGCACCAGCCCCTCGTAGACCGCCGTCAGCTGATCTTCGGGATCGCGCTCGGTGATGGCGCAGGGCCAGGTGCAGGCGCGCGCCGCCTTCGAGTAGTTGCCCTCACAATGGCGGAATTTGAGGTCGCGCAGCCTGATGTGCTGCGTATCGGCTCCGCGGCGCTTCGCCTGGTCCAGGGCGTGCGCGAGCAGCGCGTCCGACGTGGAGAAGCGTGGGTTGACATCGTCCATCGCGGTGGTGGAGATGACCAGGACCCGTGGCGACGCGCCGGGGGGCTTCGAGTGGACCTCGAGCAGGTGCGACGGTTTGTGCTTGACGAGCTTGCGCGGCATCACCGGCGGCGTCTGCACGTACACCCCGTCGTCGCGCTCCTCCACCGCGAACACCGGGACCTGTTCTTCGTCGTAGCCTTCCGGGCCCTTGCCCGTGATGACGCTGTATTCCCAGGCGTGCCACGGGCACATCACGAACTCGCCGTGGAGCCGGCCTTCGCTCAATGGCCCGCCCTTGTGGTTGCAGGCGTTGCCGATCGCACGAAACTGGCCGGCATAGTGGAAGACGGCGACCGACCAGCGGTCGAGGGTGAAGACGGCGGGAACGCGAGCGAGCAGCTCGGCTCGGTCACCGAGGCGATGCCACGTGGTCATGGGACGCATCCGTTAGAGGCAGTGTAGATTGTAGCCCGCATGAAAGATCGGAGCGAGATCGGGATCGTCGAGGCGACGGCCCGCTACGAGGCCTGGCTCGCCGAGCGGGTTCCCCTCGTGAAGGCCGATCTCGCGCACAAGCATCGGGCCATGAGCGCCGGGATCTTTCCCTTCCTCCGCGCCACATTCTATCGCTGGGCGGATCGCTGGCGGGCGATCGCGGGCGATGTGGCCGTGGCGCCGACTGTGCTGGCCGTCGGCGACCTTCACGTAGAGAACTTCGGCACCTGGCGCGATGCCGAAGGGCGGCTGGTGTGGGGCGTGAACGATTTCGACGAAGCGTGGCCGCTGCCGTACACCAACGACCTGGTGCGGCTCGCGACCAGCGCGCTGCTGGCGCGCGAATATCACGACCTGAGAATCGACGGCAAGGAGGCCGTGAGCGCGATTCTCGACGGCTACCAGGAGGCCCTCGAGCACGGGGGACACGCGTTCGTGCTGGCGGAGCATCACACCGCGCTGCGGGAGATGGCGTTGTATCGCCTGCACGATCCGGAGAGCTTCTGGAACAAGCTCGAATCGCTCCCGACGGTGAAGTCCCCCGTTCCGGAGATCGTGCTGTCGTCGCTCCGACGTGCCCTTCCGGAGCGTGGTCTTAAGGCCCGGATCGTGCATCGCGTGGCCGGACTCGGGAGCCTGGGGCGCCAACGGTTCGTCGCGCTCGCCGCGTGGCGCGGTGGGCGCGTCGCGCGGGAAGCCAAAGCGCTCGCCCCCTCCGCCTGTACCCTGGGCGCGAGCGGGAGCGTCGGAAAGGGGGGGATGGTGCGGCGCGCGTGGTCGGTGTTGAGCGGCGCGGCAGGGAAGATCCACTACGACGCGATCCTGCGTCGCGGCGTTCGCTGTCCCGATCCATGCGTCCGGGTGGACGGTGCCTGGCTCGTGCGGCGGCTCGCGCCGGACTGCTCGCGCGTAAAGTTGAACGAGCTGCCGCGCAAGCGCGAGGAAGCGCGACTGTTGCATGCCATGGGCTGGGAGACGGCCAACGTGCACCTCGGCAGCCCCGGCTCCCGTGCCATCCGAGCGGACTTGAAGCGGCGCGACAAGCGCTGGCTGTACGATGCGGCCCGCCGCCTGGCGGACGCGATCGACGACGACTGGCGCGACTGGTGCAAGGCCTATCCGTGACGGCGCTGCCTTCCCGCTCGCGCTTCGCGGTCATCTTTTTCACGGTCGTCATCGATCTGATCGGGTTCGGGATCATCATTCCGATCCTGCCCTACTACGCGCAACGGTTGGGCGCAGGCGGGTTCGGGCTGGGCGCCCTGCTGGGCGTGTTCTCGGCGATGCAGTTCCTGGCGACCGCGTTCCTGGGCCGTACGTCGGACCGCGTGGGCCGGCGCCCGATCCTGCTCACGACCATGCTCATCAACGGGCTCGGCTACGTGCTGTTCGCCGCGGCGCACTCATACCCCATCCTGTTCATCGCGCGCGTCGTGTCGGGATTCGCCGGCGGCAACATCTCCGCCGCGCAGGCCTACATGGCGGATATCACCACGCCGGCGGAGCGCTCTCGCGGCATGGGGATCATCGGCGCCGCCTTCGGCCTGGGCTTCATTATCGGACCCGCGGTCGGCGGCCTGTCGGCGCACTACCTCGGGCCGTCGGCTCCCGGGCTGGTGGCAGCGGGGTTGTCGCTGGTCAACTTCGTGTCCGCCTACTTCATACTGCCCGAGTCGCTCAAAGCGGAGCACCGCACCGAGCGCGAGCTGTGGGATTTCTCGCACATCGGCGCTGCCATTCGCCATCCCCGCCTGGCCCCGCTCATGCTCGCGTGGCTGCTCGCGCCGTTCGCGTTCTCCGGCTATACCGTGGCGATTCCGCTCTGGGCGGGTGTGACGTTCGGTTGGCGGGAGCAGCAGCTCGGCTGGTTCTTCACCGTGATCGGCGCGACGGCCGCGATTGTGCAGGGATACGCGTACGGGAAGCTCGCCCGTCGGTTCGGGGATCGCGCCCTGCTCATCGCCGGCGGCTTCGGTATGGCCTTCGCCATCGGGGTGATCCCGGCAATCCACTCGAGTGCGGCGCTGTACGGCTGGACGGCCGTGCTCGCCTTCTCGAACAGCATTTTCGGACCCGCGGCGACCGGGCTCGTCTCGGTCTTCGCTGATCCCACCGAGCAGGGTACGGTGCTCGGCGCGGCGCAGGCCCTCGCGGCCCTCGGCCGGTTGCTCGGGCCGCTGACGCTCGGCAAAGTGTACGATGCGTCGCACCCCACGGCGTTTCTCGTCGCGGGGGCGGTGATGGCGCTGGGAGGGTTGGTGACCCTGCGCGTACCTCAGACGCGACAGGAACCCGTCGCACAGCCGGCAGGACCGGCAGGCTAGACGCACAGACGCGGTAGGGCTAGACGCACAGACGCAGCAGACGCACAGGGGTGAACAGGTTGAGTGAACAGGACTTCCTGCCCACTGTCCTCTGTTCTCCGCTGTGCGTCTGTGCGTCTAGTTTATGCCTAGCCTACTTCCGGTTTCGTGCCGCATATTCTCCAGGTCCCCCTCCTGGAGTTTGCTGCGCAATGCGCGTGTACAAGACGCCGGAGATTCGCAACGTGGCGGTCGTGGGCCACGGCGCGAGCGGCAAGACCTCCCTGGTCGACGCCCTCGCGTTCGTGGCCGGCACGAGCAAGCGCCACGGATCCGTGAAGGACGGCACCGCCCTCACCGACTACACCCCCGACGAAATCGAACGCAAGTATTCCATCAACCTCGCCCTCGCGGTCGCCGAATGGATGGACGCGAAGCTCAACCTGATCGATACGCCGGGCTATCTCGACTTCACGGGCGAAGCGCTTGCGGGGGTGTACGCGGCGGACGGGGCGGTAGTGGTCGTCTCGGCCACGGGCGGTGTGGAGGTGGGCACGGAGAAGGTGTGGGACTATTGCGAGCAGCGGGAGATCCCACGCCTGTTCTTCGTCTCGCTGATGGACAAGGAGCATGCCGACTTCGAGAGGGTCTACACCCAGGTCAAGGAGCGGCTGACACCCAAGGTGATCCCGGTGGAGATCCCCGTGGGCGAAGGCCCCGAGTTCCACGGGATCATCAACCTCTTCTCCAAGCAGTGCCACATGTACAAGAAGGGGACGAAGGCCGGCGAGTACGAGGAGGTAGATGTCCCCCCCGAGTACCGGGACCGGTTCGAGCGCTACTCCAAGGAGCTGATCGAGCGCATCGCCGAAACGGACGATACGCTGCTGGAGCGCTACCTCGGGGGCGAGGAGATCGGACGTGACGAGGCGATCGCCGCGATGAAGGCCGGCATGCTGAAAGGCGAGCTGTTCCCCTTGTTCTGCGGTGCCGCCGAGCTGACCTACGGGACGCGTGCCTTGCTCTCGAAGCTGGTGGAGCTGATTCCCGCGCCGCACGAGCGCCCGCCGGTCGGGGCGCAGCGGTGGGGGAGCGCCGAGCGGGTGACGCTCAAGCCGGAGGACGCGGGGCGGTTCGTGGCACAGGTGTTCAAGACCATCTCCGAGCCGCACGTAGGCGACGTGACGCTGTTCCGCGTGTATTCAGGGCTAGTCAAGAACGGGCAGGACGTCTACAACGCGCCGCGCGAAGCGGTGGAGAAGCTGAACCACCTCTGCGTCACCGTGGGGAAGGACCGGACCGAGGTCCCCGAGCTGCACGCAGGGGACATCGGCGTCGTGGCCAAGCTACGGGACACGCACACGAACGACACGCTGTCGACCAAGGACTATGCGATCGTGCTCCCCAAGATCCCTTTCCCCGAGCCGGTGATCACGGAAGCGATCGAGGTCAAGCAGCGGGGCGAAGAGGAAAAACTCTCGAACGGGTTGCACAAGCTTCACGAGGAAGATCCGACGTTTCAGCACGAGTACAACGGCGAGCTGGGGCAGACGCTGATCCGGGGGCTGGGCGAGCGCCACCTCGAGATCATCGTCGGACGGCTGGCTCGCAAGTTCGGCGTGCACGCGGTGATCGGGAAGCCCAAGATCGCCTATCGCGAGACCTTCAAGGCGCGCGCCGAGGGGCAGGGCAAGCACAAGAAGCAGACGGGCGGCCGCGGTCAGTACGGCGATTGCTGGATCCGGATCGCGCCTTTGCCCCGCGGATCGGGGTTCCAGTTCATGGACGAGATCGTGGGCGGGGTCATCCCACGGCAGTACATCCCGGCAGTGGAGCGCGGCATTCAGGAGGCGGCGGCGCGGGGTCCCGTGGCCGGCTATCCCGTCGTCGACTTCAAGGCGGAGCTGTACGACGGCTCCTACCATGACGTGGACTCGAACGAAATGTCGTTCAAGATGGCGGGCATCCTGGCGTTCCGGAACGTGAGCCCGAACTGCCGGCCCGTGCTGCTCGAGCCGATTCTCGAGCTCGAAGTATGGACGCCCGACGACTACCTCGGCGCCGTGATGGGCGATCTGTCGTCGCGCCGGGGTCACATCCTCGGCACCGAGCCCGCCGGCCGCCAGGTCAAGATCAAGGCGCTCGTCCCCGAAGCGGAGCTGGATCGCTACGCCACGACGCTGCACTCGATCACACACGGGCGCGGGACCTACCACGCGAAGTTCCACGTGTACCAAGAGGTCCCGCCCGACGCCGCGCAAAAGGTGGCGGAGGTGCGGAAGAAGGAGCTGGAGGAAGCGAAGGCCTAACGGGGTACAAGAGGACCCATGAGAACCACATCGTTCTGCGTGAGCCTTGCCGTACTTGGAGCCGCGTGTCAGCGGGTGGACCGTCCGCCACCGGCATCCGAGACGTCCGTGGCGGCCGACACCGCCGCTCGCGCCGCGCCCGCCGCCACGCCCGTCGCGGCGCCCACGCCGCCACCATCTCCCGCCGCGACCAAGGTGGCCGTGGTGGAAGGGTTCCTCACGCCGGAATCCGTGCTGCACGACCCCGTGCAGGACATCTACTTCGTCTCGAACATCAACGGCGGCCCCACCACCAAGGACAACAACGGATTCATCAGCCGCGTACGGCCGGACGGCGCCGTCGAGAATCTCAAGTTCATCGAGGGTGGCCACAACGGCGTGACGCTGAACGCCCCGAAGGGACTGGCGATCCGGGGGGACACGTTGTGGGTTGCCGACATCGATGCGATCCGCGCGTTCGATGCCAAGACCGGCGCCGCGCGGGACAGCGTGAGCCTGGCCAGTCTTGGTGCAGTGTTCCTGAACGACATCGCGATCGCGCAGACGGGTGCGCTCTACATCACCGACACCGGCATTCGGTTCGACGATGTGGGTAACGTGTTGCATCCGGGGCCCGATCGGATCTTTCGTGTGGGCACGGACCGGCAAGTGACAGTCGCGGTGCGGGGCGACACGCTGGGCCGGCCGAACGGGATCACGTTGGACTCCGTGGGCAAGCGGTTCATCGTCGTGCAATTCGGCGGACGCTCGATCCTGGCGTGGAAGCCGGGCGACAAGGCGCCGAGCGTGATCGCCAAGGGCCCGGGTGGGTTCGACGGCGTCGAGATCGGCGGCACGAGGATACTCGCGTCGAGCTGGAGCGATTCGACCGTCTCGAGCTACGAGACCGGCCAGGAAGTGAAGCTGATCACCGGCGTGCCGAGTCCCGCGGACATCGGGTACGACGGCAAGCGCAAACGCGTCCTGATCCCGGTCTTCACGGGAAACAGAGTGGAGATCTGGCAGCTGCCATAAGACAGTGCGGAGTGCCCGACGGGAGGTCGGCGTAGCCGTCAGGGGAACGCATAGCAGGCCCGGGCCCTGTGGCGGCCGCGCAACTCTTCCCGTGACGGGCAGATGCTGCTATCAGTCAGGAAGCGAATTCGGAGAGGGGAACTGCCATGTTCGATACTGGTGTCGCCGGCGGTCGCGAAGAAATACGCGTTCTCCTAGCAGACGATCACGCCGTCTTGCGGGCGGGCCTGCGGGCGCTGCTGGAGAAAGAGCCGGGCCTGGTCGTCGTGGGTGAGGCGGCGAGCGGGAGCGAGGCCGTGGCGCTGGCCAAGACCACGCGACCGCACGTCGTCCTGATGGACCTCGCCATGCCCGGGAACGGGGGCATCGAGGCCACGCGCCGCATTGTCGCGCTCGGCCTTGGCGCCAAGGTCCTCGTGCTCACCGCGCTGCCGCAGGAGCTGCAGCTGTGCGACGCGCTCGAGGCGGGCGCGAGCGGTTTCATGCAGAAGGTCGCTCCGGTGGAGGAGCTGTCGCGCGCGATCCGGGCAGTGGCTGCGGACCGACTCTTCCTCGACGAAGACGCGGCCCGGCTGATCGTGCTGCAACGCTATAGCAAGGCGGGTCAGGTAGACGACGAGAAAGTGACGGCGGATCGGTTGAGCACGCGCGAGCGCCAAGTGCTGGCGCTGCTCGCGCTGGGGCACAGCTCCAAGGAGATCGGCTTGAAGCTCTCCGTCAGCCCCAGGACGGTGGACGAGTACCGCGCGCGCCTCAAAGACCGGCTGGGACTCGCGCGGCGACCGGAGCTGGTACGGTTCGCGCTGCGCACGGGAATCATCGCCCAGACCTAGGCCATTACCCCACCAGCACCGGCTCGAACTCCGTCGGCGGCCGGAGCTCGGCGGCTCGAGGCTGCCGGTATACGTACTGCTTCCCGGCGTAGTTCCTGAGCACGACCGCGTCGTCGCTGATCGACTCCACGTACTCCGGCAGGAGCGGGATCTTTCCGCCGCCCCCAGGCGCGTCGATCACGAAGTGCGGCACCGCGAGCCCCGAGGTCCAGCCGCGCAGCGCGCGGATGATTTCCAGGCCCTTCTCGACCGTCGTGCGGAAGTGCTCCGCGCCCGCCACCTGGTCGCACATATAGATGTAGTACGGTCGGACCCGCGCGACGAGCAGTTTCTGCATCAACCGCTTCATCACCTCGGGATCGTCGTTCACGCCCTTCAGGAGCACCGTCTGGCAGCCGAGCGGCACGCCGGCGTCCGCGAGACGGCCGAGCGCCGCCACCGCCGAGGGGGTGAGCTCGTCGGGGTGGTTGAAGTGGGTATTGATGTAGAGCGGATGGTATTGCTGCAAGATCCCGCACAGCTCCGGGGTGATCCGCTCGGGAAGATGACACGGCACCCGGCTGCCGATCCGGATGACCTCGAGGTGCGGGATCGCCCGCAGGCGCTTGCAGAGCTCGTCGATGCGCCGATCGGAAAGGAGCAACGGATCGCCGCCCGACATGATCACGTCGCGGATCTCGACGTGCTCCTCGAGGTAGCGGAACGCGGACTCGAGCTCGGCCAGGGAAATCTTCTCGGGGTCGCCCACCTTGCGCCGCCGCGTGCAGAAGCGGCAATACGCGGCGCACACCGGCGACACGAGGAACAGCGCCCGATCGGGATAGCGATGGGTGATGTTCGGCACGGGGGAGTGCGCGTCCTCGGCCAGCGAGTCCACCAGGCCGTCATGCACCTCGAGCTCCTGGAGGTCCGGTACGTACTGCCGCCAGATCGGGTCGCCCGGCGACTTGATGAGGTCCACCATCGCCGGGGAGATCCGGAACTCGAAATTCTCCGCCGCCTGTCGCAGCCGTTCGAGGTCGGGGAAGTGTTCGGCGCCGAACCTGGCGACGAGCGCTTCGAGCGAGGCGATGCTCTGCTTACGCAGTAGCTGTTGCCAGGACGCCATGCGTCAGGTCCTTGAGATAGATCACCAGGTCGTCGCCGGGGGCGTAGTAGCCCGGCAGCCGGGCCGCCTGGGTGTAGCCGCGCCGCTCGTAGAAGGCGCGTGTGGGCGCGTAGTCGGCGCGCGACGAGGTCTCGACGACGACCAGTCGTCCGTCGTCCGTCGTCAACTTGTCCTCGACCGCTCGCAACAGCTGGGTGCCGATTCCTTCGCCCTGTCGGGCCGGATCCACGACGATCCAGTAGAGATCGAAGGTTCCGGCGGTCCCAGGGGTGGGGCCCCAGCAGGCGTACCCCATGAGGTCGTCGCCCGCGTATGCGCCGAGGAAGCGATAGTCGTCGTCCCCTGCGAGGGCGTCGTCGAGCAGCTCCACGGCGATGGCAACCTCGTCCGGCCGGAACAGGCCGGTGGCCGCCGTGAGCCGCTCAAGCGGTGCGCGTTGCGCGCGGTCGACGCGACGGAGCGAGCAGCTCACGCGCGGCCTTGGCGCCCTGTGCCTCGCGGAGCGCGACCTCGGCGATCCGGCGCACCAGCTCGGCGTAGTCCCAGCCGGTGACCTTCGCCATGCGGGAAAGACCGGCGTCGTCGTTCAGGTCCGGATTGGGGTTGACCTCGAGCACCCAGGGCCGGCTCTGGTCGTCGAGGCGGAGGTCGATGCGGCCGTAGCCCTTTCCCTGCATGGTCCGCCAGGCGAGCTCGGCGACTCGGACGAGGCGATCGGCGAGCTTCTGCGGGATGGCGGCCGGGCACACAGGCACCGAGCCGAGGTCGTCGGCGGAGCCGATCTCCCACTTCCCGGCGTAGGTGAGGATGGGCCAGGCGCCTTCGGGCATGTGGCTGAAGTCGATCTCCGCAATCGGCAGTACGCGGCTCCCGACGAAGCCGACGTTGAACTCGCGGCCGCCGACGTACTCCTGGACGAGCACTTCGTCGAACTGCTCCGTCATGGCCGCGACCCGCGCGCGCAGCGCCTTGCGGTCGCTCACGACGGAGCCGCGGTCGAGCCCCGCGCTCGCGTCCTCGGACGCCGGCTTGACGATGGCGGGCAGCGGGAAGTCATCCTCGATCTTGCCCTGCGCGACCGTCCAGCGGGGAATGGGGAGCCCGGCCTGCTGGAGCAAGGCGTTCGCGATGGGCTTGCGGCGGCACGCCGCGAGGGTCCAGAGGCTGGCGCCGGTGACGGGAACCCCTGCGAATTCGAGCGTGCCCACGACGTGCTCTTCCCACTCGCTTTTCCCGTGGACGCCTTCGCACAGGTTAAACGCGAGATCAGCCCGGCGCGCTACCTGGAACCAGCGCATGTCGTGGCGGACCGGAACCTTGCGGATCTCGTGGCCCATCGAGGCGAAGATCGCGCCGATCTCGTCCACGGCTTTCATCACGCCCCGGATGTCCTCCGGCGTCCAGTTTTCGGCCCCAGGGTCGAACAGGATGGCGACTCTCATGCAGAAGCCGCGGCCGTCTGCAGGGGCGCAGCATGCTGCGCCCCTACCCCCGTTCGTCCCCCCGCCTCGGCGAGCGCCTGTCCGGTGAGCCGGCGCCAGCCGACGCGGACCACTTCCTGGATGAGCTCGTCGTAGCCGAAACCCGCGGCGCGCGCCGCCTTGGGGAAGCAGGAGTTCATCGCCGGATCGGGGATGATGCCCGGCAGCGGGTTCAGCTCGAGGACGTTCGGCACGCCGAAGCGGTCCACCCGGAGGTCCACGCGGCACCAGTCGCGGCAGCCGAGGGCGTGGTATGCGTCGAGCGCGGTACGCTCGATCTCGCGATACAGCGCCGCCGGCACGCGCGCCGGGCACTCGAAGATCGCGAGCGGCGCTTCAGGGCGGTCCCACACCCACTTCGCTTCGTAGCCGTACACCGGGGGCGCGCCCGCGGGAAGCGCCGAGAAATCGAACCCGATCACCGGTAAGCAGTAGGCCTCCGGGCCGTTTCCGAGGATCGCGACGGTGAACTCGGGGCCCGGCAGGTAGGTCTCGACCAGCACCGGCTCGGCGTAGCGCTCGAGTAGGAACCGGGCCCGCTCGCGCAGCGCGGCGGCGTTGGCGCACAGGTTGGTGGCGAACACGCCCTTTCCCGACCCCTCGGCCACCGGCTTGACGAACACGGGGTAGGTCAGGGCCATACGCTCGATCTGTGCCGCCGCCTCGATGCAGGTGAACGGCGCCGTGGGCACGCCGCGGTACGCGAGCGTCTCCTTGGTCCGACCCTTGTGCAGCGACAGCGCCAGGGTGAGCGGGTCCGAGCCCGTGTACGGGATGTTCAGGTACTCGCAGATCGCCGGGACGAGGGCTTCACGACTCTGGCCGTGGAGTCCCTCGGCCATGTTGAAGACGAGATCGGGCCGAGCGAGGACGACTTTCTGCGGAAAGAATTGATCGGCTTCGAGGCGGATCACATCGCCGAAGAGACCGAGAGCCTGCTCCACCGCAGCGATGGTGGATGGCTCGTCCCACTCTGCGAACGCGTCGCCGGTACCGTCAGATTCAACGTCGGGCGTGGGATCGGGTTTTTCGTTGTATGCGAGACCGATGCGCATGTGGTCTCGGGTAACCTCCTACAAAAAAGGCCGCTCGTGCGGTCTGTGGATCGAAACGCGTTGTCGAGTAGAGAATAAGGAACACCGGAGCGATGCGCAATAGGCAACTCGCAAATTTTTTCGGCGTCGACGCGCGTCAGACTTTGTGGTACGCGACGCGGGCGGCGTCGTACTTGTCGTCGGCGAGATAAATCTCGAAATCGGCGAACACCGCCGGCGCCTCGCGCGCCAGGACGCGAAGACACGCGATCGCCATCCGTCGGATCTCGAGCTCCGCGCCCTCGCTGGTGCGCAGCTCGAGCATCGTCCGCCACGCACGCGCGTTGGCCGACACGACGATCTTCACCTCGGTGGCGTTGGGAAGGACGCTGCGCGCCGCCTCGCGCGCCACCTTGCGGCGGTGCACCTTGTCTGTGATCCACACATAGCGTTGCATCAGCGCCTCGACGGCGCGCACGTACGCCGCCTGGGCGTCCGCCACCTCTCGCTCCCACTCGGATTCGAGTGCCGGGTCCCCCAGCATCGCGGGCGGCACGACGAACGCGGCGTGCGATTCGTCGACGTAACGTTGCGACAGCTGCGAATAGCCGAACCCCGCACGGTGTCGCACCAGCTCGTGCGAGCAGGAGCGCGAGATTCCTTCGATCAGGAGCACGTAGACCGCATGCTCCAGCACCGAACCGTGGCCCTGCTTCTTGATGTTCTCGAGGTACTCGGCCGTGGACCGGTGAGCGGGGTTGTGCTGGCTCATGTAGCAGATCCGGCCGGCGAATTCGGCGAGGCGCTCGCCGGCGGAGGCGGTGCCCTGCCATTGCACCCGCAGGTGCTCGGGCTCGAGGAACTCAGGTCGGGCGATCAGCGTGACGCGCGGAGCGCGGAAGACTTCCATGGGGGCGAGGGCCTAGGGGTTAGGGGCTCGGGGTCGCGAGATCAAGCTTTGGGGTCGCCCAGCCGGCGGTCCGCTCCACCTCTCGCAGCCGGGCGGCAATGTCGTCGGGGATCGGCGCCGCCTCGGGCCCGACCTTGAGATCGGCGAGGGGCGCCCAATCCGCCGAGGGGATTATAACACCCGGGTTGAGCGTGCAGCGCGGGTCGTACGCCTGCTTCAGGTCGCGGAACAGCGCCGTCACCTCCGGGCCATAGAACCGCTCCAACAGCCCGGCGCGCAGCCGCCCCACCCCGTGCTCGCCGCTCGGCGTCCCGCCCAGCCGCAGCAGCAGCTCGGCGGCGTCGGCGTAGAGCGCCGCGAGCGCCACGCGCCAGCCGGAAACGGTCAGGTCGGGGAGCGCATTCACGTGCACGTGGCCGTCGCCCGCGTGTCCGAAGATCGCTACAGGAATACCGCGCCCCTCCGCCGCCGCGCGGATCCCCCCGATGTAGTCGGCCAGCCGCTCGAGCGGCACGCACCCGTCCTCGACCACCTGCAGCGAGCGTCGGTTCTCCGGAAGGCGGGCCAGGGCAGGGCTCGCCAGGCGGCGCACCCCCCACAGCCTCTCGAGGCTCGCGCGGTCGACCGCCGTGGCGACGTGCGCGGTGCTGGCGCGTAGGCTCCGTACCGCGTCGCCGACCACCCCACGCGCCGCCGCCTGAGTCTCGCGCTCGAACTCGATCAGCAGGAGTCCCTCGAGCCCCTCGGGCAGGTCGGGGGGGGCGCCCGCATCCCGCACCACGTCGAGCAGCGTCCGGTCCAGGAGCTCGACCGCCGACGGGTTCAGGGCCACGAGGTAGGGGACGGCCTCCGCGAGCTGCCGCAGGTCCGCGAACCCGAGGGCTGCGCCCGCCACGTCGGCGGGGATCGGCTCGAACCGCCACTCCACCGCGGTAATGAACGCCAGCGTTCCCTCCGACCCGATGAGGAGATCGAGCTCATCCCCCGAGTCGGCGAAATGATTCAGCGCGTAGCCAGCCGAGTTCTTTCGAGTCTTTGGAAAGTGGGCCTCCACGAGGCGCTCGTGGTCGGCCGACAGCGCGAACCGCTCCCCGCTCCCCGCTCCCCGAACCACCCGGCGGGCGTCGCCCTCGGCGTCGAGGATCTCGATCGCCTCGATCCAGCTCCGCGCGCTGCCGCACCGCACCGAGCGAGGCCCGGCCGCGTTGGTCGCCACCATGCCGCCGGACGTCGCGAACGGGCCGGAGGACGGGTCGGGGGGGAGTCGCAGGCCGAACGGTCGCGCGGCCGCCGCCAGCTCGGCCCACGTCACTGAAGCGCCCGCCCACAGTCTCCGTCGAGGCCAGTCGGGCGCGGTCCAATGGAACCCCTGGCTCAGATCCACCACGGCTCCGCGCCCCACGCTCCCGCCCGCCATCCCACTTCCCGCACCACGCGGCACGAGCGAGGTGCCCGTCGCGCCCGCCCACCTCACGACCTCCTGCAGCTCCTCCACGCCCCGCGGCACCGCGACGGCCATCGGGACGATCCGATAGATCCCGGCGCCCTCGGAGTAGGCGGCGCGGATGCGGGGATCCGTGAGTAGGGCCGGCGTCGGTTTCAAGGGTGTGCGCGGTGCGCAGTGCGCGGTTGTTCCCCAAAAGCTACTGCGCACCGCACACACCGCACCATTCACGCTTGACACCATTGGAGCCCTGGGTGATGCTTGACGCCGATATGACCGCAGACGCTCCCCGCGCCCAGCTCATCCACATCGAGACCGACCGCCGTCTCGGTCACGAATGGGACGAGTGGGACGGGCGGCCACTTCCCGGGAACGGAGATTTCTCCGCACCGCCCGGACTGTTCTTCGGCTTCGCCACGTTGACGATCGGCATCGGCATGGCCGTAGGGGCGGCCCTCATCTTCCTGCTGGGCCCGCGGCTTGGCGCCCTGTGGTCCATGCTGCCCCGCACGTTATGGCTCGCCCTGGGGGCGACGACCGTGGCGACCTGGCTGTGGTTCGGGATCCTGCTCCTTTCCTTTTATGGGGGCGTCCTCGCCCTTCCTGAGCGCTGGCTCGAGCGGGGGCCGTATCTCCGACTGATGAGCCTCACGTCCTCCGTCTCCCGGGTGTTCGGCAGGCGGGACTGGGTGGAGCACGCCGCGATCGACGTCTACAACGCGCTCGCGGAGCGCCGCCGGCGGACGGTCGGGAAGGGCGAGCTGCTGGTCCTCATCCCCCGTTGTCTGTCCAAGCAGGCGCTCGACGGGGTGCTGGCGATCGCCGGGCGCTACGAGGTGCCCGTGTTCGTCGCGACCCGGGGGCAGCTGGCGCGGCGGGTCATCCGCGAGCGCCGGCCTCGCGCGGTCGTCGCTGTGGCATGCGAGCGGGACATGATGACCGGCCTCCGCGACGTGGCCGGCCGCCTGCCGGTGCTGGGGCTCACCATGCGTCTCCCGAACGGCCCGTGCCGCGACGCCATGCTCGATCTCGATGTAATGGAGCAGTGGGTGAAACGCCTGGTGGGGGCGTAGCGCGCCGGGCGCTACCGGGCGGCCTTCGGTACCCCGAATCTCTCCTTCTGTTTGTCGACGAACCGCTGCGCAATCTTGTAGCCCTCGTGCTCCTTCGGCACGATCACCTCGAGCTCGCGCTCGACACGTGACGGGTCGTAGCGAGGCCGGTACACCGGCTCGACGGTGAGGCGGGTTTGACCCGGGACCCACGGGTCGGCCCAGAAGCGGATCTTCACGGTGGCGCCGAGATCCGTGATGTCGCGCTCGTGATGGCGGCTGCGATGGGCCTGCGTGTCGTACCACGCGGTCTCGACGTAGCCGTCCCGCACGTTGGAATGTGCGACCTCGAGGCTCTCGGCCGGCACCAGGCTGTCGAGCGCGGCGGTGACCCGCTCCGGTCGCGCATCGAGCGTGACGACAAGGGCGCTCGGCGCGGGGCGGAAATCGGGACGGGTGGTGATGGGAGTGCAGGCGGCGACGAGAAGGCAAACGCGGAACGCGGAGGTTGGAACGCGGAACCGTAGGGTAAGGTCACGCGCATCGACTCCTACCCTTGTGTTCCGCGTTCCGCGTGCCGCGTTCCGCATTAGCGTTTATGCGGCGCCGTGCCGGGGGGATGCGTGTGCCCGGCGGGCTTGGCCGTGTCGGCGGGCGCTGCGTGCTCGTGCTCCTCGGCCTCACCCGCCTCGTGCTGATGCCCCGCCTCCCGGTTCTCCATCTCCGTCTGCATGGCGGCCTTGGGAATGCCCGCCGCGTGCTCGAACATCAACTTCCCTCCGAGCACGCCGGTCCAGACGATGGTCACGAGCCCCGCGAGGCTCAACGCCCGGAGTCCGGTCTCTTCGGCGCCCGTGAGCTTGGAGCGGCGGAACAGTTTCCACGCGAGCACCACCGTGAAGATGCCCATGGTGGTGAGCGCCAGCGTTTCGTGCGTCTCCATCAGCTCGTGAATCGCCTCGCCGTGCTCGATGGCATCTTCCGCCTTGAGGCCGGCCAGCACCGCCACCCAGCCGCCGATGACCCCGGCCCACAGGGTCCACAGCGCCGCCGATTTGAGCGAGTCGCGCTTCGTGATCCAAGCGCCGAGGTCGAACAGCACCGTCACGAGAAGCAACGCCGTAGGGAGATCGTTCACCGCCGCGTGAAAACGGGGCCAGTCGTAGCCGAACATGCGGATCCTTGGGAGTGTAGGGTTGGAGTGGCGCGGGTCAGACGCCGAGGGCGAGGACCTTGGGCGGATCGGCGGAATAGTCGTAGAAGCCCTTGCCGCTCTTCCGGCCATTCATCCCGGCCAGAACCATACGCTTGAGGAGCGGCGGCGGGGCGTAGCGCTGCTCTCGGTACTCGGTAAACATGATCTCGGCGATCTTGTAGGTCGTATCCAGGCCAACGAAGTCGAGCAGGGTGAGCGGCCCCATTGGATGGCCGCAGCCGAGCTGCATCGCCTTGTCGATATCCGGCACGCTCCCCACGCCGCGCTCGACCGCCCGGATCGCGTCGAGCAGGTACGGGACGAGCAGCAAATTGACGATGAAGCCGGAATTGTCTTTCGCCGCCACGGGCTCTTTGCCGAGCGACCGGGCGAACGCGAACGCGCGTTGGAATGTCTCTGCCGAAGTCGTCACGGTCCGGACGACCTCGACGAGCGGCATCAGCGGCACGGGATTGAAGAAGTGGAGCCCCACGAAGCGGTCACCTCGCTTCGTGGCCGCCGCCATCGCCGCGATCGTGAGGCTCGACGTGTTCGAGGCGAAGATGGTGGCGGGGCCGCACAAGCCATCGAGCTCCGTCCACAAGGCGTTCTTGAGCTCCAGGTCTTCCGTCACGGCTTCGACCACGATGTCGCTCGTCTTGAGGTCGGCTGTGGCGGTGGTGAAACGCAGCCGTTTGAGGGTCGAGTCGCGGTCCGCGACCGTGAGCTTCCCCTTTTCCACGAACTTGGCGAGCGATTTCTCGATCCCGGCCCGCGCCTTGTCCCACACCTGCTGGGACACGTCCCGCACCGTCGTATCGTAACCCGCTGCGGCAGCCACTTGCGCGATCCCGCTTCCCATCAGCCCCGAGCCCAGCACCCCAACCCGCTTGATGTCGGTCATGTCTCGCTCAGTTGATTTCGAACGTCTTTCGGATCTCGTCCGCAATGCGGACAAACGGGCTCACCTTCTGGCCCGGCAGGGCATGCTCGGCTTTGATCTCTCCGCGCTCGAGCCGGTCCAGCACCTGCTCCAGCCCGATCTCGACGTGCTCGTGCTGCGCCCGGTGGCTGCGAAGAATCGCAGCGGCCGCGGGAGCGAGGATCAGGAGCGGCAGGAACGGGAAGGGCGCGAGCAGCCCCATCGCCCAGAGGGCGCTGGTCGCGGCCGTCCCCAAGCCCAGGACCGTTGCCGCGCCGCCGAGCCGCTGTCTGCGGCCATTGCGCACATCCGCGACCAGCTGGACGTGGCAGAACCCGCTTTCGAGCGGAGTCACCCGGCCGGCCACTTCCGCCGCTCGCGTAAGAGCGAACCGTCGTCCCCCCGATCCGAGCGCTCGCTGAATCGACGCGAACGCGCCGACCTTCGGCTCCCAGGTGGTGTGATCGACGTAGCGGCGCTTCACTTGGAGCAGCTCCTCCTGCTGCATCCAGGCGCCGAGCGCGCCATCGACGTCGGCGGGCTCCCCGGCGACCACACGCTGGGCGGAGAGCCGCGCCGGGCCGATCAGCCATGCCAGCAGGCCGCCGCGCGCCTCGACTGGAGGACGCGTCTGCTCCTCGAGCAATGCCTGGCGCAGGTAGCGCGACGGGATCCCGACGTCCTGGCCGAGCGCCAGCAGCTCGGGCTCGGTCAGCCCCTCACCGATGTCCTGCTCGCCGGCCTGCAGCTCCGCGGCGCGCTGAATGATGCGCTCGAGCGCCTCGCGACCGATGAGCTCGCCCGCCATCGCTAGACGCCGGTTTCCGTCTTGCGCGGCGGCGCCGGGAGCGTCTCGCCCGATGCCTTCTCCGGCAGCGCCGGCGCCGCGGCCCGTTTGGTCACGCTCTCGAAAAATCCGCGGAACAGGTCGAGCGGCAGCGGGAAGATCGTCGTGGAGTTGTTTTCCGACGCGATCTCGGTGACCGTCTGCAGGTAGCGCAGCTGGATGGCCGCCGGCTCGGCCCCGATGATGTGCGCGGCCTGGGCGAGCTTCTCCGACGCCTGCAGCTCGCCCTCCGCGTTGATGATCTTGGCGCGGCGCTCCCGCTCGGCTTCCGCCTGCCGCGCCATGGCGCGCTTCATCTCGGGCGGCAGGTCCACGTCCTTCACCTCGACCGCCGACACCTCGACCCCCCACTCCTCGGTGCGCTTGTCGATGATGTTCTTCAGGATGGCGTTGATCTTCTCCCGGTTCATGAGCAGCTCGTCCATCTCGGTCTCGCCCAGCACGGAGCGGAGCGTGGTCTGGGCGAGCTGGCTCGTGGCGTAGAGATAGTTCTCCACGCCGATCACCGCCTTCACGGGATCCTTCACGCGCATGTAGAGGACGGCGTTGACCTTGATCGAGATGTTGTCGCGCGTGATGACGTCCTGCGGCGGGATGTCCAGCGCCACCACGCGGAGCGACACCTGCTGCGTCTTCGCGAACAGGGGCGGCACGTAGATCAGCCCGGGGCCCTTCGCGCCCCACGAGCGACCCAGAAAGAAGTACACCGCCCGCTCGTACTCGCGCAGCACCTTGAGGCCACCGAATAAGTACAGGGCTAGGATGCCGAGGACCGCCGTCACCACCGCGTCCATTGCGCTCCTCCTCAGGCCGGGAAGGCTTCCACGATCACCGCCGCGCCCTGGCCGCCACCAATGCAGGCGGAGCCGAGTCCGAAGCGCTGCTTCGCGCGGCGCAGGGCATGGAGCAGATGGATCGTGACGCGGGTCCCGGTCGCAGCGAGCGGGTGTCCGATGGCGATCGCGCCGCCGTGTACGTTGGTCTTGCCGCGGTCGAGGCCAAGCTCGCGTTCCACGGCGAGATACTGCGGCGCAAACGCCTCGTTCACCTCCACCAGATCCATCTGCTCGAGCTTCATTCCCGCCTTTACGAGCGCCTTGCGCGCCGCCGGCGCGGGGCCGATCCCCATGTACTTGGGCTCGACCCCCACCACCGCCCACGCTACGAGGCGACCGAGTGGCTTCAGGCCGTGTGCCTTGGCGTAGTCTGCGCTCGCGATGACCGTCGCGGCGGCACCGTCCACGATCCCGGACGCGTTGCCCGCGGTGACGAGCCCGTCCTTCCTGAAATAGGGCTTGAGGGAGAGCAGCACCTCGAGCGTCGTGTTAGGTCGCATGTGCTCGTCGGCGCGATACTCGATCGGCTCACCTTTCTTCCCTTTCACCGCGACCGGCACCACCTCCTCCTGGAACACGCACGCATCCCAGGCCTGCTTGGCGCGCTGCTGCGACGCGAGCGCTACCTCGTCCACTTCTTTCCGGGTCAGCTTGTACTTGTCCGCGAGGCCTTCGGCGGTCTCGGCCATGGACAGGCCGCACTGCGGGTCTTTGAGCGCCTCCCACAGGAGGTCTTCGAGCGGGGCCGAGGGCCCGAGCCGCAGGCCCCAGCGCGCGCCGCGCACCACGTGGGGGGCCTGGCTCATGGACTCCGTACCGCCGGCGAGCACCGCCTGCGCCTCACCCAGAAGAATGAGTTGAGCGCCCTGGGTGATGGACTCGAACCCCGAGCCGCACAGCCGGTTCACGGTGACGGCCGGGACCTCGATCGGGAGTCCCGCCTTGAGCCCGATGTGACGGGCGCAGTAGATCGCGTCGGCCGACGTTTGGAGGGCGTTGCCGAAGACAGTGTGGCCCACCTCGGCGGGCGGCACGCCCGAGCGCTCGAGCGCGTACTTCGCGGCGACGGCGCCGAGCTCGATCGCCGAGAGGTCCTTCAGCGTGCCGCCGAACGCACCGAAGCCGGTCCGCACGCCTGAGAGGAACACGACATCTGTATTGGAACCCTGGGTCTTCATTTGGGGGGAAGCTCCACGTGAGACGAGAGGAATATCGGGGGGAGCGCGGGAGGGCGGTAGGGCGCGGGGTCCCGAGGCCGTTGAAATGGACGTGGTTCAACCGCGAGTCCCCGACGGCAGCCGCGGCTCGGCCGTGCCGCTCAAGCGGCCAGGTCAGGCCCGTTTACGGGTGCCGTTCCAACGGGTGTGCAAGGGCACGCCAGCATGTCCGCCAACAACGTTGGAACGGCACGGGCAGACGCCGAGCCGCGAGTTCACTCGCGCCCACGACGGCGACGCCACATCCAGGTGACGTACGCCGGCACCCCGGTCGCAACGATGCCGAGCCCGATCAACGCCTGCACGGGCCGGGCCCATACGGTATTCAGCACGATCGCGACCGCGGCAGTGATGAACAGCGCCGGCGTGACGGGATAGCCGGGCACGCGGAACGGCCGCGGCGCATCGGGCCGCCGTCGTCGCAGCACGAACACACTGGCCGCGGCGAGGGCGGCGAATATCCAGCTCGCGAACACGACGTACGTGAACAGCTGCTCGAACGTGCCGCTCACGGCGAGCAGCATCGCCCACACGGCACTGAACGCGACCGCGAGGGCGGGCGTGCCGAACCGGGGATGCACGTCGGCGAGCGACCGGAAGAACACCCCGTCGCGCGCCATCGCGAAGTACATGCGCGGGCCCGTGAGCGCGAGTCCGTTCGCGGCGCTGAAGATCGATACGAGAATGACGAGCGTGACGAGCCTCGCGGCCCCGGAGCCGACCAGGGTGCGCACCGCATCGGCAGCCACGCGGTCCGTCGCCGCGACGCCCGAAGCCCCGAGCGCCGCCACGTAGCCGGCGTTCGCGGTGAGATAGATCGCCACGAGCGCCGCCGTCCCGAACCCAATCCCGCGCGCGAAGGTGCGCTGCGGGTCTCGGGCCTCCCCCGCGGAGTTGGTCACGTTCTGCCACCCTTCGTACGCCCACAGGACCCCGAGCAGCGCGACGCCGGCGGCCGAGAGTGAGGCGAGCGAGAGCGACGTCGTGAAGGCGCGGGTGTCCGGATGGCGAAAGCCGTCACCCAGCACGAAGCCCGCGCCTGCCAGCGCGAGAATCGCTCCCACCTTCAGCGCCGTGCTCCAGTTCTGGACGGTGGCCGCGTGGCGGACGCCCCGGATGTTCACGGCGGCCACGGCGGCGATCATCGCGACCCGGGCGAGCCGGTGGGTCAGGGGGGTGAGGGGGACCAGCTCGCCCAGATAGTTCGCGAACGCTACGGCGAGCGTCGCGGTCGAGCCGGTGTTGATCGCCAGGAACAGCGTCCAGCCGAGCAAGAACGCGGGCAGGGAGCCGAATGCCTCGCGTACGTAGACGTAGCTGCCACCGGCGTCGGGCAGCATGGCGCCGAGCTCGCCGAACGTGAGCGCGCCGAGCAGCGCGAGCACGCTGCCGAGAAACCAGACGAGCAGCGCCACGCCCAGGTCCCCGCCGGATTGGCGCAGCACCGCGCCCGGCACCGTGAAGATCCCCGAGCCGATCGTCGTACCGACCACGATGAGAACCAGATCGCGCAACGTGAGGACGCGGGCGAGCTCCCGCGGGGCGGTCACCGCGGGAGCCGGGTCAAAACAGGCGCCCCAGGTTGGTCGTGATGCCCACGAACACCTGATCCGGCGTGCCGCTCGACGTGCGCGCCACGCCGCCGGCATCGACCACCGCCCACTCCACCAGCCGGAGCGTCACTGCTCCCAGCACTCCGGCGAGCCGCGACCCCGCCCCGCCGGCGGTGAATTCGAAGACCTCGACGGCGACTCCGACCCGACCGAATCCTCGCGAGCCGCCGAGCGACGCGAACCATTGCGGGGCACCCGCACCGATTCCCTGCGGCCCGGCGTTCACGTCCACGTGCACGCCTGGCAGATCGGTACTGACGACCCCCACGAGGCCGCCGAGTGCTCGTCCCGCTCCCAGTCCGCGAGCCGCGCTGCCCGTGGGGACGGTCACGGACGGCACCAGCGCCACCGCCGCCCGGGGCGACAGGTCGCTCCGCAGCTTCACGGCCATGCCCAGATCCCCCACGCCGCTGCCGGCCGGCGTGCGAGTGTACGCGGGCCCGAACAGCCCAATCTGCAGGTGGCGCGAGACCCCCACCTTCAGATTGACGTCCCAACTCGTCTCCTCCCGCAACGAGCCGGTGCCGCGCGCGGCGAGTCCCTGCTCGAACTCGGCGTAGCCAGGCGCCACCGCGTAGGCGTGCGTGGCGAAGGTGGGGCGCTCGGGGTTCGCTTCGCGGGGGGACTGAGCCACGGCGGGCGAGGCACTCCCTCCCGCAACCGCGGCCACCGCACCCAGCCGGGCCAGCCGGCGGCTGACGCTAGAGGGCGCGCACAATCGCTTGCGCCACATCCCCGGTGGTCGCCGTCCCGCCGATGTCGGGCGTCCGCACGCCCGCCGCGAGCGTCTCGACCACCGCCCGCTCGAGGTCGCGTGCCGCCTCGGGAGCGCCGAGCTGCTCGAGCATCAGCCCGCCGGCGAGCACGGCCGCCATGGGGTTGGCGATCCCCTTGCCCGCGAGCGGCGGCGCCGAGCCGTGCACCGGCTCGAACAGCCCCGCTCCTCCCCGGCCGGGGTGGATATTGGCGCTCGCCGCGAGCCCCAGCCCG
>Ga0209689_1000135_pt1 | contig 42386 bp, 42 predicted proteins | sample GraSoiAngelo_149_FD_187119 | JGI IMG/M metagenome (GOLD analysis project Ga0209689, IMG submission 187119) | Grasslands soil microbial communities from the Angelo Coastal Reserve, California, USA - 14_1009_09_30cm (SPAdes) (version 2) | ecosystem: Environmental > Terrestrial > Soil > Grasslands ... | reverse complement strand
CTGGCTCGATCGGACCGTGCCACCGGGGAGCTGCCGGCGATCCTTCGGGAGCGCGGAGCTCGCGTGCGTGAGGAGGTCGCGTACCGGACCGTCGTCGGGATGACCGGTGAGATCGGTTCCGTACGCGATGTGCTCGCGAGCGGAGTGCTGCCGGTCGTCGTGTTCGCTTCGCCATCGGCTGTCGAGGGATTCGTGAAGGAGATCGGCCTCAGCGCTCTGGCACATGCCCGGCCCGTTGCGATCGGACCAACGACGGCCCGACGGATCGCGGAGCTCGCCGATCTTGTGGCCACCACCGCGCGGTCGCCCGACGTATTCGCCCTGACCTCGGCGGTCGTCGCGGCTTCGCGTGAAAGAGAGGAGAGGGTCCTTGTCGACACTCATTAGCTCGCCAACGCGATTCAAGCGCTCACGCCTACGCCGCCAGGAGCGGATCCGCGATCTCGTCGCCGAGACCAGGCTCGACCCGTCGATGCTCATCCTGCCGGTCTTCGTCGACGCGAACGTCACCGCGCCGTCCGAGATCGCCTCTCTTCCCGGACACGCGCGTCTTCCTGTTCGGGACATCCCGCGGATCGCCGAACGGGCGAGCGGCGCCGGGATCGGCGGGTTGCTCCTCTTCGGCCTGCCCACCGAGAAGGACGAGCACGGCGAGAACGCCGCGGATCCGCTCGGACCCGTGCCCACGGCCCTCCGTGCGCTTCGCGAGCCAAGTCCCGGTCTCGTCCTGATCGCCGACGTATGCCTCTGCGAGTACACCACACACGGTCATTGCGGCGTGGTCACGCGCGAGGGTGCGATCGATAACGACGCCACGCTGCCGTTCCTGGCCGCCGCCGCCAGGGTCTACGCCGAGGCCGGCGCCGATGTCGTCGCGCCGTCGGACATGATGGACGGGCGCGTCGCAGCGATCCGTGAGGAGCTCGACGCCGCCGGTTTGCCCGAGGCCGCGATCCTCGCGTACTCGGCGAAGTACGCGTCCTCCTTTTACGGTCCGTTCCGCGACGCCGCCGATTGCGCGCCGCGGTTTGGGGACCGCGCCGGGTACCAGATGGATCCGGCCAACGGGCGCGAGGCCCTGGGGGAGATCGCCGCCGACATCGACGAGGGCGCGGACATGGTCATGGTGAAGCCGGCCGGGCCGTACCTCGACGTGATCGCGGCGGCCCGCGGCCGCTTCGATGTGCCCCTCGCGGCGTACCAGGTAAGTGGCGAGTACGCCGCGCTGCACGCCGCCGCGGCGCGCGGCTGGATCGACCTGCGGCGCGGGGCGCTCGAGTCGCTCACGGGGATCGCGCGCGCGGGCGCCGACATGATCGTGACCTACTTCGCGCTCGATGCCGCCACCTGGATCCGCGAACGATGACGCTCGTCAGCACGAACCGCGAGCTCCTCGAGCGCGCGCGCCGGGTCATGCCGGGCGGCGTGTCCAGCCCAGTGCGCGCCTACGGCGCGGTCGGCGGCGAGCCGCCGTTCATCGTCTCGGCGGAGGGTTGCCATGTCACCGACGCCGACGGCCGCGAATATGTGGACCTCGTCTCGTCGTGGGGCGCGCTCATCGCTGGGCACGCCCATCCAGATGTGATCGCGGCGATCGAGACACAGGCGCGGCGCGGCACGTCGTACGGCGCGCCGAGTCCACTCGAAGTCGAGCTCGCGGAGAAGATCACCGCCTCTGTGGCGAGCGTGGAGATGGTCCGTTTCGTATCGAGCGGCACCGAGGCGGTCATGAGCGCGCTTCGGCTCGCGCGCGCCGCGACCGGCCGAGACACCATTCTCAAATTCGCGGGCTCCTATCACGGGCACGCCGACGCGCTCCTCTCGAAGGCGGGATCTGGCCTCGCGACGCTCGGACTCCCGGACTCCGCGGGCGTACCCGCTGCGGTCGCTCGCGACATGATCACCGTCGCCTACGGCGACCTTGACGCCGCCGCTCACGTCGCGTCGGCGACGCCGCTCGCCGCGATCCTCGTCGAACCCGTCGCGGGCAACATGGGGTGTGTCGTTCCCGACCGCGCATTTCTCGTCGGCCTGCGCACCGTGGCGGACCGGACCGGCGCACTCCTCGTCTTCGATGAGGTGATCACCGGGTTCCGGGTCGCGCGCTCGGGGGCGCAGGGGGTCTTCGGCCTGCGTCCCGATCTCAGCTGCTTCGGGAAGATCATCGGCGGCGGCCTGCCCGTCGGCGCGTACGCCGGATCGCGCGAGCTCATGTCGCTGGTCGCGCCGCTCGGCCCGGTCTATCAGGCCGGGACGCTCTCGGGGAACCCGCTCGCGATGGCCGCCGGCCTCGCGACCCTGGAGCTCCTCGACGACGGCGCGTACACAACGCTCGAAAACCGCGGTGCACGCCTCGAGCGGGAGCTTGCCTCAGCCGCGAAAGCCGCGGGGATCGTGGCGCGCGTCCAGCAGGCCGGCTCGTTGCTGACACTCTTCTTCACCGATCGCGCCGTGCGAAACGAACACGACGCGCGGACCTCAGACCGCGGCCGCTTCGCGCGCTTCCACGCGGCGATGCTGCGACGCGGCGTGATGCTGCCGCCATCGCAGTTCGAGTGCTGGTTCCTGTCGCTTGCCCACGACGACGGCGCGATCGAAACGATCGTGGACGCGGCCGCAGCGTCTCTGGAGGAGATCGCATGAACGAGCTGTACCGCTACCTCACCCTTGCCGTCTCGAACGAGTGGCGGCGTCTCGACGAAAGTCAGCGGGAAGAGGACAAGGCCGAGTTCGCCTCCGCGGTCGAGAGCACCGGCGTTCGCGCGTATGCGTATTCGCTCGTGGGGACGCGCGCCGACGCCGACGTTCTCCTCTGGATCGTCGCCGACGAGCTCGATGCGATCCGCGCCTGGGAAGCAGGGTGCGCCGCGACGCGCCTCTGGGCGCAGAGCTCACGCCCGTATGCGTACCTCGCCGCGCGCCGTCAATCGCCGTACCTCGGTGGCCACCGCCACACCGGCGGCGAGACCGAGCGTCCCGCGGGACCGGTCGGTGATCTTCCGTACCTCGTCGTCTACCCGATGACGAAGAAGCGCTCCTGGTACGCGCTGCCGCGCGAGGAGCGGACCCGGATCATGGCCGCTCACTTCGCGACCGGGCACCAGTATCCCGACATCCGTATCCACACCGGATACAGCTTCGGCATCGACGACCAGGAATTCGTCGTCGCGTTCGAGGTGCCGGACGTACGGCGGTTCGTCGCGCTTGTCTCCGATCTCCGAGACACCGAGTCGTCCTCGTACACGGAGCGGGAGACGCCGATCTTCGTCGGCGCGGCTATGCCCCTCCGCGAAGCGCTCGACCAGATCGACGGCGCCACAAGGCGAGCGGAGCTCGTCCGCTGACGGCGCCGCTTCTCGTCCGCGCCTGCCGACGCGAGGCCGTCGAGCGGACGCCGGTCTGGTACATGCGCCAGGCGGGTCGTTGTCTCGCCGAGTACCGCGAGCTTCGGGAGCGGTACGGCATCCTCGAGATGGCACGTAACCCGGAGCTCTGCGCGCGCGTGACCGCGATGCCTGTGGCGCGGCTCGGCGTCGACGCGGCGGTGCTCTACGCCGACATCATGCTTCCCCTCGACGGGATGGGCGTGCCGTTCCACATCGAGCCCGACGTCGGCCCCATCGTCGACCGCCCGGTGCGATCAGCGGACGACATCGCCGCCCTTCGCATGATTCCCGCTGAAGATGCGACGCCGTACCTCTTCACCGCGGTCGCCGAGCTGCGACGTTCGCTACCGGTGGAGATCGCGCTGATCGGCTTCGCGGGCGCGCCGTTCACACTCGCCTCGTACCTTATCGAGGGCCGGCCCTCGCGTGACCTCGCGCGCACGAAGGCTCTCCTCTTCGGCGATCCGCTGCTGTGGGATCGGCTCATGACGATCCTCACGGACGTTCTCGGCCGTTACCTGCGCGCGCAGGTCGATGCGGGCGTCGACGTGATCCAGCTGTTCGATACGTGGGCGGGTGCGCTGTCCGCCGACGATTACGCCCGCGCGGTGCTGCCGTACTCGCGACGCGTGCTCGCGCAGGTGAGCGGCGTTCCACGGATCACGTTCGCGACCGGAAATCCCGAGCTCCTTCCGCTTCTCGCGGACGCGCCGTGCGAGGTCGTGAGCGTTGACTGGCGGATCGGCCTCGCCGAGGCATGGTCGCGGATCGGCGATCGTGGCATCCAGGGCAACCTCGATCCGGCAGTGTGTCTTGCGCCTTTCGATGTCGTTGCGGCGTATGCGCGCGCGATCCTCGCCGACGCCGCGGGGCGGCCGGGGCATGTGTTCAACCTCGGCCATGGCGTCCTCGCGGGCACGGAGGCGGACACGCTCGCGCGCCTTGCGGAGCTCGTGCGGGTGGAGACCGCGGCCGCGCTGGTATGACGATCGGCGTGATCCTCATGACGTACGGCGCGCCGACCGGCGATGAAGACATCGCCGCGTACCTCGGCCGCGTGCGCGGTCGCGAGCCGACACCCGAGCTCGCCGTCGAGATGCGTCGCCGGTACCGGCTGATCGGCGGATCTCCGCTCGTCGATATCACCCGCGCGCAGGCCGAGGCGCTCGCGGACGTGCTCGGAACGGATTTCCGGGTCCGGGCGGGCATGCGCTTCTCGGAGCCCGCGATCGAGTCGGAGGTCGACGCGCTCGTCGCCGAGGGCGCGAAGCGCATCGTCGGCGTCCCGATGTCGCCGCAGTGGTCGGACCGACTGATGGCCGGTTACGAGCGGGCCGTGGCCGAGTCCTCTCCGGTACCGTTCGCGATCGCTCGCTCGTGGTGGTGCGCGCCGTCGTTCGTCGCAGCGATCGCGGCAGCGGTCAGAGAGTCGCTCTCCGAGCTCGCGGGTGTTTCGCCCGCGATCGTGCTGACCGCTCACAGCCTGCCGCGTCGGGTCTTCGAGGCCGAGCCCCAATACGTCGACGAGCTCAAACAGACCGCGCGCGCCGTTGCCGCGAAAGCCGGCCTCGAGCAATGGTCGTTCGCGTACCAGAGCGCGGGGCACACCGCCGAGGAATGGCTTCGGCCCGATCTGGTCGACCTGTTCCCGTCGCTCGCGGCGCAGGGTGCGACCGACGTCCTTGTGGTGCCGGTCCAATTCCTCGCGGATCACCTCGAGGTGCTTTACGACCTCGATATCGCGGCCGCGGCGCAGGCCCGCGAGGCGGGTCTCCGATATCACCGGATCGCGATGCCGAACACGCGGCCCGATTTCATTTGCGCCCTCGCGGCGATCGTTCGCGCGCTATGAAGCGCGGGACCCGAGCCAGGCCCGGCGCGAGAAGAACACGGCGCGGATCGTGGTGATGATCGCGAGGAGTCCCGTGAGGATCGTCCAGTCGACGTTGACGAAGGTCGCGGCGATCGACGCGAAGAAGAGGATGAGGATCGCGCGCGGATCGTGCTCCCGCGCTGCAAGGCTCGCGACCACGAGCAATCCGACCCAGAGCGGGTCGGCGTGACCGGCGAGGCCGACAAACACGATCGCGTCTGCGGCGAGGGTCACGGCTTCGCGTCGGCCTCCCACCAGAAAGGCGAGGGCAAGAGCCGCCACCGGCCACAGCCCGAACCACAGCGCTACCGCCGCGAGCGCGCCCAGCGCGAGGGTTAGATACGCCGAGTAGGAGGCGATGCCCATTTCCTGCGCGCTCGCAAATGTCGGTACACGAAGAAAGCGATGACCGCGACGGGCAGCGCGATGAGGACGTACGTGATGTACGGCCCCGCGATGCGGCGAAACATCGGCCCGAGGGTGGCGCCGATCGTCACCCAGAACGTCCAATAGATGGACGCGGCGACGAAAACGGCGGGCGAGAACTGGTAGACGGGGACCTTCGCGGTCCCCGCCACGAGCGACATCACCACGCGCGCCCCGGGAATGAGACGGCCGACGACGACCGCGATGAAGCCACGCCGGTGGATCCGTTCGGTCCAGCGGTCGACCTGCGCCGGGTCGACATCGACCCATGTTGCGAGCCGGTGGGCGACGGTCGGGCCGAAGCGCCGAGCGAGGAAGTAAGGGACGAGCGTCCCAACGGTGGACGCGAGAGCGCAAACGAGGACGACCTCCGCGAGATCAGGCAGGTGGCCGCGGGCGCGGAATCCGTAGAACGCGATCACGACGTCGGTGGGCGCGGGAAGCGGGACGCCGGCCTCCTCGATCGCGACCACGAAGAACAGGACGACGTATTGGTGCTCGAGCACCGCGACGAGAAGTAAGCGGATCGCGTCGCGGATGACCGGAGGCAAAGTCATGCGGGGCAGAGCGTAGCGAGAAGGACTAGATTTTCGATTGCAACAGAGGCATACCGGGGAGGCAGCTCATGCCAGCAAAACGTCGTACCGCTACGGCCGCGCGCCGTGCGACCGCGGCTCCGCGAGAAACCCCTAACTTCTTCGATCGGCTCGAATGGCGGAGCGCGGGCCCGTATCGCGGCGGTCGGGTCGGTGCCGTTGCGGGCGATCCGCGGGATCGCAACACCTTCTATTTCGGCTCGACCGGCGGCGGCGTGTGGAAGACGATGGATGGCGGCCAGTACTGGGAGAACACGACCGACAGATTCTTCAAGCGCGCGTCCGTCGGTGCGATCGCGGTCGCGCAGGCCGACCCGAACGTGATCTACGTGGGCATGGGCGAGAGCTGCATCCGCGGCAACGTATCGCACGGCGACGGTGTGTACCGCTCGACCGATGCCGGCCAGACGTGGACGCACCTCGGTCTCGAGGACACGCGCAACATCGCCAAGGTCCGCGTGCACCCCGAGGACCCCGATACCGCGTACGTCGCTGCGCTCGGTCACGCGCACGGCCCGAACGCCGAGCGTGGCGTCTTCCGGACGCGCGACGGCGGCAAGACCTGGAAGAAGGTTCTGTACCGAAGCGACAAGGCCGGTGCGTCGGACCTCTCGATCGATCCGAACAACCCGCGGATCATCTACGCGTCGTTCTGGGAGGCGATCCGCCGCCCGTGGGAGCTCGTCTCGGGAGGTGAGGGCTCCGGGCTCTTCCGGTCGAACGACGGCGGGGACACCTGGACCGAGATCAGCCGGAACAAGGGCCTACCCACCGCACTCCTCGGAAAGATCGGTGTCTCCGCATCGGCCGCGAGGTCCGGACGCGTGTACGCGATCGTCGAGGCGGAGGATGGCGGCGTCTTCCGCTCGGACAACTTCGGCGAGACCTGGGAGCGGGGGAGCGAGGATCGCAACCTTAGACAGCGCGCCTGGTACTACCACCATATCTACGCGCATCCGACGGACCCCGAGACGGTCTGGGTGCTGAACGTGTCGGCGTGGCTCTCGAACGACGGCGGAAAGACCTTCCAGGAGCTCTCGATCCCGCACGGCGATCACCACGATCTCTGGATCGACCCAAAGGATCCGAACCGCATCATCAACGGGAACGACGGCGGCGCTGTCGTCACACTGAATGGCGGCGAGAGCTGGTCGTCCGTCTACAACCAGCCGACGGCCGAGTTCTATCACGTGATCACCGACACCCAGACGCCGTACCGCATCTACGGCGCGCAGCAGGACAACACCACCATGACGGTGCCGAGCCGCTCGGCGATCGCCGGCATCACCGCGGCCGACAGCTTCGCCGTGGGTGGGGGAGAGGCCGGCTATATCGCGATTCGCGCGGACGATCCGAACGTGGTCTTCGCCGGTAACTACCAGGGGTTGCTCACGCGTTACGACCGCCGCACCGGGCAGGCCAGGAACATCATGGTCTGGCCCGAGACGAGCGCGGGCGAAGGCGCGAAGGACGTGAAGTACCGCGTTCAGTGGACCGCGCCGACCGTCCACTCGCCGCACGATCCGAACGTTCTTTACCACACGGGCAATCACGTCTTCCGCACGACCGACGAGGGCACGACGTGGGAGCGGATCAGCCCGGACCTGACGCGGAACGACAAATCGAAGCTCGGGCCATCCGGCGGACCGATCACCAAGGACAACACCGGCGCCGAGTACTACTGCACGATCTTCGCGTTCGCCGAATCGCCGGTCGAGCGTGGCGTGCTCTGGGCGGGAAGCGACGATGGGCTACTTCACGTCTCCCGCGACGACGGCAAGACGTGGAAGAACGTGACGCCCGCCGCGATCCGGCCCTTCTCGCTCGTTTCGATCATCGAGCCCTCGCCGCACGACGCTGGCACGGCGTACGTCGCGACGACGCGCTACAAGCACGACGATTTCAAGCCATACCTCTGGAAGACCACGAACTACGGACGGACCTGGACGAAGATCACGAACGGAATACGGCCCGACGACTTCACGCGCGTCATCCGCGAGGACCCGACACGCAAGGGACTCCTGTACGCCGGGAGCGAGACGGGTGTGTACGTCTCGTTCGACGACGGCGGGCGGTGGAACCGTCTCGGAGGCAACCTTCCGGTGGTGCCGATCCACGACATGGTCGTGAAGGACTCCGACCTCGTGCTCGCAACGCACGGGCGGTCCTTCTGGGTGCTCGACGACCTGGAGCCCATCCGCCAGCTCGCGGCCGAGCCGATCAAGGGGAAAGCCCGTCTCTTCGCGCCGCGGCCCACGGTTCGGTTCCGCACCGACATGGGCTTCCCGCAGCCGGCGAAGTCAGGAAAGAACTACCGCATGACCGGCGCGACGATCGTCACGTACCGTCAGGTCGAGAAGCCGACCGGCGAGAAAGCTCAGGTCAATATCGACTCCGGCCAGAACCCGCCGGATGGCGTCCTGGTGTCGTACTGGCTCCGCGACAAGCCCGAGGGCGACGTGACCCTGACCTTCATGGACGCCAAGGGCAAGCAAATCCGTCAGTTCAAGAGCGCTCCGCCCGAGCCGAAGGAGAAGGAAGAGAAGATGCTCACGCCGGAGCAACGTCGCAGCGAAGAGCTGAAGAAGTCGAAGGAGCCGAGAGTCGCGAAAGAGGCCGGGCTCAATCGCTTCGCTTGGAATATGCGGCATCCCGACGCCGCGCGTGTCGAGGACGACCCGACATGGGAATCCGCTGAGGCGACGCTCGCCGGCCCGGTCTCGGCTCCCGGCCAGTACCGCGTTCGTCTCGAGGTCGGTGGCGAGCGTCACGAGGCCGCGTTCGAAATTCGCAAGGACCCGCGCGTTTCGGCGACCCAGGCGGACCTCGACGCGCAGTTCGCGCTGCGGATGCGCATCCGCGACAAGCTCACCGAGGTGCACGAAGCGATCAACGGGATCCGCGCCCTTCGGACGCAAGTCGAAGGGTGGGAGAAGCGTGCCGAGGGAAGCGCCGGTGCTCGCGTGCGTCGGGGCGCAAGCTCGCTCAAGACGAAGATCGCCGCGGTCGAGGAAGAGCTCATCCAGGTGAAGGCGAAGAGCCGCCAGGACACGCTCAACTACCCGGCCAAGCTGAATCTCAAGATCGGCGGTCTCGCCATGTCCGTCGGGGGCGCCGACTTCGCCCCGACGAAGGCGATGTACGACGTCTTCGACGATCTCAGCAAGCGTGCCGAGACGCAGCTCACAAAGTGGCGCGCGATCGCGAAGACCGACGTGCCGGCCTTCGACAAGCTCGTCCGTGGCTCAGGTGTACCGGCGGTCAGTGCGGTGCGCGAGAAGAAGCGCGAAGCTCGGACGGAGCTGCGGAGGGCGGCGGCGCACTAGGGGCGACGACGAACGTGAGCCGCACGGTCCTGCACGATGCCGCCCTCGCGGACGGCTCGTCCGATTCGCTGCGGCTCGGCGTCAGCATCGCGATGGCCAACGGTCGCATCGAGGCGATCGGCGCGAACGACGAGATCGACCAGGCGGGCGCGGCTGTGATCGATGCGGGCGGGGCGGTGATCGTGCCGGCCCTGGTCGACTGTCACAGCCATCTGACCATGCAGGGTGGCAGCCACTGGATCGCTCGTGGCGACGATCCGCCGTCGGTGTTGCGGCAGGTCGCGCGCGAGAACGCCAAGCGTCTCGTCCAGGCCGGCGTTTTGTGGGCCCGTGACGTCGGCGCTCCGATGGCCGACAGTCGTCCCATCTCGCTCGACGTCCGCGAGGAGCTCAAAGGTAAGGCCGGAAACCCGTACATCCGCGTCGCCGGAACCTGGATCGGGAAGACCGGTTACCCCGATATGTGGGTCACCACGGATGACGATGGCCTAAAGGACGCGGCGCTCGCACAGCTCGACCTGGGCACCGATCTCGTGAAGATCTACATGGACGCGCCCGGCGGCGCGAAGGAATCGCCGTTCAGCGTGACGGCGCTGAAGGCGGCGACCGATGCGGTACACGCTCGCGGGGCGAAGGTCGCGTGCCACTCTGGGTATCTCGACGGCGCGCGCGTCGCGGCTCTGGCGGGCGTTGACTCGATCGAGCACGGCATGGAGCTCGACGATGACATCGCTCGAACGATGAAGAAGAACAACGTGACCCTCACATCCACGCTCTCGATCTTCGCGTCGTGGGAGACGTTCGCCAGGACGACCGCGATCGAACGTTTCACGACGGAAGAGGGCCGCCGGCGGATCGCGAATCGCAAGGAGGGCGCGTACGCCGCGGTTGCCGCTGCGAGGCGCGCGGGTGTCCGCATCGCCACCGGGTCGGACTTCGGCGGAGGCTCCGTTCGCGCGGGCCAACTGGCCTGGGAGGTCGAGCTGCTGGTCGCCGCCGGATCGACCCCGCGTGAGGCGCTGGTCGCCGCGACGCGAGCCGGCGGCGAGCTGCTCGGGGACGATCACGCCGGGCGCATCGAGAAAGGCATGCCCGCGGACCTCGTGCTCATCCACGGCGATCCGCTTTCCGATGCGCGCGCGCTGTGGCGGGTGTGGGCCGTGTTTCAGGGAGGAACGCGCGTCGCCTAGCCGAGACAGGCTTAGCTCCCGAGGTTTGCTCTCATGGCTTTGGAAACGTGTGCAGGCAGGTCACGCCCAAGCTTTTCGCCCAGCCAGTGAGCGGTCGCGACGAGCTTGTCGAGGTCGATCCCGGTGTGGATTCCCATGCCTTTGCACATCCAGACCAGGTCTTCCGTCGCCAAGTTTCCGCCTGCCATCTTCGCAAAAGGCGAGCCCCCGATTCCGCCGACGCTCGCGTCAAACGCTGTCACGCCCTCGCTCATAGCCGCCAGCACATTCGCTAGAGCTTGGCCGTAGGTGTCGTGGAAGTGGAAGGCGGCTTTCGCGAGCGGCACGTCGCCACGGCGCAGTGCCGCGAGAAGGGCGCTCACCTCGCCGGGCGTCCCCACGCCGATCGTGTCCCCGAGCGAGATCTCGTCGCAGCCGAAATCGAGCAGCTGCCGGCTCAGGTCCGCCACCACAGCGGCGGGAGTGGGGCCGTCCCACGGATCGGCGATGACCATCGAGAGATATCCGCGGACGCGAAGGCCCGCGTCCTTCGCCTTCTTGATCACGGGTCCGTAGCCCGCGATGGCTTCGTCGCGGGATCGGTTCAGATTCTTTCGCGAGTAGCTTTCGCTCGCGGACGCAAAGACCGCGATGTCGTGGACGCCGCACGCGAGCGCCCGCTCGAGGCCCGTCGCGTTCGGTACGAGCGCGGTGTAGTGAACGCCGGCGCGAGGCGCGAGCCGCTTCATCAGATCCTCGGCGTCGGCGAGCTGGGGAACGGACTTCGGGCTCACGAAGCTGGTCGCCTCGATCGTCGTGTGACCAGCGTCCGCGAGCCGCTCGAGCAATTCGAGCTTCAGATCCGTCGGGAGGGTGCGGTCCTCCGCCTGAAGACCATCGCGCGGCGCGACTTCCACGATGGCGATGCGCTCGGGTCTGGACAGCGGCACGTCGCGTATCGTCGCACGGATGCAACGACCGAAAGGCAACGATGTGCGGCGCGCGACGTTCGACGGACCGCCGGAGCTCGCGGCGTTTTTCCGGAACGGGCGGCTCGAAACGATCCCGGCCGCACGCGATCGGAGGCAGGCGGTTCTCGCGCACCTTGCCGAGAGGTTCGAGCCGGGCCGCGAGTACGGCGAGGACGAGGTCAACCGCATCCTGCAGGGCGTGCACGCCGATCACGCCACGCTGCGCCGCTACCTCATCGATGCCGGCCTTCTTCGGCGCGAGCGCGGCGTGTACCGCAGGGCCTGATGGAATTTCAGGACGTCGTCCGCAAGCGAAAGATGATCCGCAGCTTCGAGGACCGGCCGATCCCGCACGAGATCGTCGAGCGGATCGTGGCCAACGTGCAGAAAGCTCCCTCCGCTGGATTCAGCCAGGGCTGGGGCTTTCTGGTGCTTGAAGGAAAAGAGGACACCGCGCGCTACTGGGATGCGAACTGGCCGCAGGACCGCCGCGCGGAATGGGGCTGGCCGGATCTCTTCAACGCACCGCTGCTCATCGTGTGTCTCAGCAACAAGAAGCAGTACCTCGCACGGTATGCCGAACCCGACAAGGGTTGGACGGACATGGACGAGAAACGCTGGCCCGTGCCGTACTGGGACATTGACACTGGAATGGCCGCTCTCCTTGCGCTGCTGACCGCCGTCGACGCGGGACTCGGCGCGGTCTTCTTCGGAGTTTTCGATCAGGCGACGCTACGGCGGACGTTCAATGTTCCCGACGAGTACACGGCCGTGGGCGTGGTCGCGGTGGGCTATGCGAAACCGAAAGATCGTCCCTCGCCATCGCTCAAGCGCGGGCATCGAGCGGCCGCCGACGTCGTGCGCCGGAGCCGCTGGTCGTAGCTACCCCTTAACGGCGCGCGACCCGGCCTTCGCGAACAACGCCCGCATCTCGCGATTGAAGGCGGGGATGTCGTCAGGCTTGCGGCTGGTCACCCAGTTCTTGTCGACGATGACCTCTTGATCTTCCCACTGGCCGCCCGCGCAGCGGATGTCGTCCTGCAGCGTGTAGAAGCTCGTCAGGCGACGCCCCTTCACGAGCTTGGCCGAGACGAGGAGCCAGGGAGCGTGGCAGATCGCGGCAATCGGCCTACCGGCCGCATCGATCTGCTGCACGATGTCGCGTGCGTCGGTGTCCATGCGCAGCTTGTCTGCGTTCAGTGCGCCGCCCGGAAGCATGACCGCGTCGAACTCCTCCGGCTGGGCGTCCTTGAGCAGCATGTCGACCGCAAAACGATCGTCCTTCTCGTCATGATTCATGCTCTGGATCTGTGGTTTCGGCGCGAGCAGCGCCGTATCCGCGCCCGCCTCCTCGAGGGAGAGACGTGGGAGCGTGAGCTCGATCTTCTCGACCCCGTCCGTCGCGAGGATCGCGACACGTATGCCCTTCAGGGGCAGGTCCGCCATGGCCGCACCTCCCGTCGGCGCCGATGCCGCAAGCAAGATGCCCGGATCAGATCAGCCGGAGTAACGCGACCGCAACGACGCCCGCAATGACGCCTGCGAGCAGGCTTCGCCGCCAGGCGACGACCGTGATGACGAGGGCCGCAGCGAGCGGCTCGGAGCCGCGTGTCAGCGTGCCGCCCGGGGCGACGACCGCTGGCCCGACAAGGGCCGCGATGATCGCAACCGGCAGCGCCTCCAGGTACCGCCGTGCCACGGGCGGAACACGTCCGCCGACCGTCAGGGCCAACGGCAACGAGCGCGTGAGGTAAGTGGCGAGGGCGGAGCCGACGATCGCGATCCAGATCACCGGCGGAGGAAGACCGCGATCAGCGGTGCCAGGGCGCCGGCCGTGATCACCGCGACGGTGGACGCTCCCGCGAGCGCGAGAGCGCCCGCGACCAGCGCGGCGACGATCGCGATGATGAAATCGGCGCGGTGGCGGATCGCGAGGACCACGATCCCAATGAACGTCGCAGTGATCGCAAAGTCGACGCCCAGGCGGCGCGGATCGCCGATCGCCGCGCCGACGACGATGCCTATGACCGTCGCGACATTCCAAAGAAGGAACAAAGCGATCGCGAACGTGAAGTAGTAAGCGAGGCTGCGGCCGCCCCGCCTGAAGTGCCCCGTCCCCATCGCAAAGCTCTCGTCGGTGAGGAAGAACGCTGCGAACAGGCGCCGCCCCACTGACAACCGTTGGAGCTGCGGTCTGAGCGAGGTCGCCATCAGCAGGTGACGCAGGTTGATGAAGAGGACGCTCGCGATGACCACCGGGGTCGGCGCCGCCTGCGAGAAGAGCTGCACCATCGCGAACTGCGAGGCGCCGGCGAAGACGAGGAGGCTCATCGCGATGATCTCGACCGGCTCGAGTCCGGACTGTCTCGCGACGACTCCGAAGGTAGTGCCGACCAAAAGCGTGGTGCCCATGACGGGCCAGCCCTCGCCCATGGCGAGCCGTGCGGCATCGCGGTCCTCGGGCGAGAGTTCGATCAGATCGGATCCGCCTCGAATTCGGCGAGGCGCTGGCCGCGCTCGACCTGCTGACCGACGTTCGCCAGGACGCGGGTGACCATTCCGTCCGCGGGCGCCTCGACCCGCAGCTCCATCTTCATTGCCTCAACCACGAAGAGAAGGTCACCGCGACGGATGCGCCGATCCACGACCGCTTGCGCGGCGATGACCAGACCGGGCATCGGCGCCGCGACTTCGGCACCGGCCGCCGCTTCGATCTGGCGCTCGCGGGGACCCGTCTCGAGCTCCCACGTCGTTCCGCCGACGCTCGTCCACACGATGCCGTCGCTCGCCGCGGCGGCAGCATGGGAACCGTCGACGAGCCAGCGGTGCGCCTCGTCGCGGGCCGCGACGCGGTGGCCCGCGTACACATACGGGCCGCTTCCAAGGAGACGCACGGCTTGTTCGCGGGCGCCTTCGCGGAGGACGATCGTCGTCGCGCTGCCCTCGCCGATGCGCCAGGCGCCCGTGCCGGTCCATGGATCGCCGCGATCGCGCGCGCCTGACGCGACGGCCGCGGCGGCGACGGCATAAGCCTCGTGCGGCGCGGGCGGCGACTCCGGGACAAGGTCGGCCAAAACGGATTCGACAAACTCTGTGTCGATCCGCGTTCGCAGGTCGGCGAACTTTCGAACGAGGGCGCGCAGGAGGCCCAGATTGGTCCGCACGCCGAGGACCTCGGTCTCCTCGAGCGCGCTCGCGAGCAGGCTCAGGGCGCTGCCCCGATCGTCTCCGACCGCGATGACCTTCGCCAGGAGCGGGTCGTAGTGCCGCGTGACCACGTCTCCTTCTTCATAGCCGGCATCGACACGGATGCCTGGACGTTCGGGCCAGCGCACGTGAACAAGCCGGCCGGTCGACGGCAGAAAGCCCGCGGCCGGGTCCTCCGCGTAGATCCGCGCTTCGACCGCGTGCTGCGTGCCCTGTTGTTTCCGTTGGGCGCCGAGCGGCCCGCCGAGCGCGATCCGCAGCTGCTGCTCGACGAGGTCGACGCCGGAGACCATCTCGGTGACCGGATGCTCCACCTGAAGACGAGCGTTGACCTCCAGGAAATAGAAACGGCCGTCCTGGTCGATGACGAACTCGACCGTGCCGGCATTCCGGTAGCCGGCCTCGCGCGCGATGGCGATCGCCGCCGCGGCCATGCGGTCACGTGTGGCGTCGTCGACGGTCGGCGCGGGAGCCTCCTCGAGGATCTTCTGGTGGCGTCGCTGCGCCGAGCAGTCGCGGTCTCCCACGGTGAAAACGGTCCCGTGGGTGTCGGCGAGCACCTGCACCTCGACGTGGCGCGGCCGTTCGACAAGTCGCTCCATGAGAAGGCGCTCGTCTCCGAAGGCGGCGGTGGCGATGCGTCGGGCGCGGGCGAGCGCGTCGCGAAGCTGCGATTCCTCGCGCACCGTTTGCATCCCGATGCCGCCACCACCGGCGACCGGCTTGATCATCGCCGGGTAGTGGATCGAGCGCGCCGCCCGCAGGAAGGCCTCGTCGCTCTGATCGTCTCCGCGATATCCCGGTACGACCGGCACCTTCACGCGCTCCGCGATCGTCTTCGCCTCAGCCTTGTCGCCGAGGCTCCTGAGAACGCTCGGTGGAGGCCCCACGAACCGCATGCCCGCCGCATCCACTGCGCTTGCGAATTCCGGTCGCTCCGCAAGGAATCCGTACCCCGGATGCACGAGGTCGGCCTTCGCCTCTCGCGCTGCCGCAATGACACGGTCGATCGCGAGGTACGACTCGGTGGCGGGCGCCGGGCCGATGCGGATCGCGGCGTCGGCTTCGCGCACGAAGGGGAGTCGAGCGTCTGCATCGGAGTAGACGGCCACGGTGCGCAGACCCATCCTCCGGGCGGTCCGGAAGATGCGTCGCGCGATCTCACCACGGTTCGCGACCAGGAGCGTCGTCACCAGCGCGGGTCGCGCCGTTCGAGAAACGCGCGCAGACCCTCCTGCCCCTCGTGGCTCACGCGGATCTCGGCGATCCGCTTGATCGTGAGCTCGGTGACCTCGTCGATAGGTCGTCCCTCGAGTTCGCGGACGAGTCGCTTCGCGGCGTTCACGGCCTTCGGACCGCCCGAGACGATCGCGTCGAGCACCCTCCCGACCGCGGCGTCGAGGTCGGTTGGCTCGACGAGCCTTTCCACGAGGCCGATCTCGTGTGCGCGCTTCGCGTCGATGCGCGAACCGGTCACGAACAGCGCGGTCGCACGCGCCGCTCCGATTTTCCGCACCACGTAGGGCGAGACCACGGCTGGGAGGATGCCGAGACGCGTCTCCGTGAAGGCGAAGCTGGCCTCGGTCGACGCGACGGCGATGTCCGCTACCGCGACCATACCCGCGCCGCCGCCGATCGCCGCACCCTGCACGCGCGCCACGAGAGGCATCTCGAGGTCGTAGAGCGCGCGGAACATTCCCGCGAGTGCTTTCGAGTCGGCGACGTTGTCGTCGAGCGAGTAGTCAGCCATCCCGCGCATCCACTCGACGTCCGCGCCGGCGGAGAACGTGTCGCCTTCGCTCTGCAGCACCACCGCCCGGGAGGACCGATCGACTCGCCGAATGGCGGCGGTGAGCTCCGCGATAAGCGCCGCATCGAACGCGTTCTTGCGGTCCGGCCGCGCCATCGTAATGTGCGAAATCCCGCGTGAGTCCGTGCTCAGCGTGACCATCTCGCTCATCGCGCGAACTCTAGACGCCGAGCGTCTCAGCTACTTGTCGGGTGGGGTGACGTGCAGCGTCCGCGAAGGTGTGCGATAGCTCGTGGAGCTCATGATCTGGTCGAGTCGCTCCGCGATCCGGTGAGTCACGCCGAGCTCGCGAAGAACCGAGGCCGCGATTCCGTCTTGGTCTTCGACCAGCGCACGGAGTACGTTCTCGGTGCCGACGAACGGCTCTCCGGTGTGCACCCAGCCGATCTCGGCCGCGCGCTCAAGGACCCTCTTCATTCTTGGTGACGTTCTCGCCTCTTGCATCCTTCACCTCTTTAGTGGAACGAGAGCTCGCCCGCGCGGATCGGCACAGTGAGCCAATTCTCGCGCGGCGGCAAAGGGCAGCGCCACGCATCGTTGTACGCGCAGTAGGGGTTGTAGGCGCGATTGAAGTCGAGCTCGAAGCGGCCGTCTCCGAGCGGCTCCGCTTCGACGTAGCGGCCCGCACCGTAGGTCTCGCTCCCGCTTGTCGAGTCGCGGAATGGGATGAAGAGTCCGTCGCCCTGCGAGAACGCGGCAAGGCTGGCGCGCTCGCCGCCCACGTCGAAGCGCACCTTTCCCGCACGAGGAAGATGTTCGGTCGAGCCATCGCTCATCTCGACCTCTTCGACCGCGCCTGCCCCCTCGGGATCGACCGTCACCGTGAATCGGAGTGACGAGTCGTCGGGGAAGTAGCGCAGACCCTCGAAGTGGGCGCGCTGGTCCACCGTGAGCGGCGAGTCGTGCGCGTGCCCGAAGTAGTGGTCCTTCTCGTGTCGTAGCTCTTGCACGTCCATCCCATCCACAACGTGCGCGACTTGACGCGCATTCCGCGACCTAGACTCGGGCGCGTGCTTCCCCGGCCACGTCTGTGGGTCAGCCTCGTGCCGTACGGGATCGGCCGGACCAAGCCGAATCACTACTTCGAGATCCTGCGAACCGTGTGGGACAACCGTCACGACCTTCCCTATGCCTGGCGGATCCTCTCGAAAGGCGTGTGCGACGGCTGCGCGCTCGGGGTTGCCGGCTTTCGCGATTGGACGATGGAAGGCGTGCACCTCTGCACGACGCGACTCGACCTGCTGAAGCTGAACACGGCGCGCGCGCTCGATCCGGCCGTGCTCGCCGACGTCAAGCGTGTTCCGCGCTCGGCCGCGGCGCTCCGTTCGCTCGGGCGACTTCCGTTTCCGATGCTCCGCAGACGCGGCGAGCCCGGCTTCCGCCGGATCGGGTGGGACGAGGCGCTCGACCTCGTCGCCGCGCGGATCCGCGCCACGACCCCAGAGCGGATCGGCATCTATCTGACGGCCCGCGGACTCACGAACGAGACGTACTACGCCGCACAGAAGGTCGCGCGCTATCTCGGGACGAACAACATCGACAACGCGGCGCGGGTATGTCACGCGCCGTCGACCGGCGCGCTCCGAAAAGCGATCGGCGTAGCGGCGACGACCTGCTCGTACCGCGACGTGATCGAGAGCGACCTCGTGGTGCTGTTCGGCGCCGACGTCGCGAACGCGCAGCCGGTCTTCATGAAATACCTCTACCTTGCGCGGAAGCGAGGCACGAAGGTCCTCGTGGTGAACCCGTTCCGCGAACCGGGGCTCGAGAGCTACTGGGTGCCATCGAGCGTCGAGAGCGCGCTCTTCGGCACGAAGATGACCGACGCCTTCTATCAAATCCACACCGGGGGCGACCTCGCATTCGTGCGTGGCGTGCTCAGAGTCCTGATCGACGAGGGCGGAGTCGACGAGGGATTCGTGCGCGATCACACCGAAGGGTTTGCGGAGCTCCGCCGGGTCCTCGCCGCGATCTCGCTCGACGATCTCGCGGTCGCCGCTGGAAGCACGCCCGCCGAGATGCGCGCCTTCGCGACGACCTATCGCGAAGCGCGCTCCGCGGTGTTCGTGTGGTCGATGGGCGTGACCCAGCACGTGTGCGGCACCGAGAACGTCCAGGGCATCGTCGATCTGGCCCTCGCGAGAGGCAACGTCGGCCGGCCCGGCGCGGGACTCATGCCGATTCGCGGGCACTCCGGCGTGCAGGGCGGCGCCGAGATGGGCGCCTACGCCACGGCCTTCCCAGGGGGTCTGCCCGTGACCCCCGAGAACGCCCGTGTCCTGGGCGAGCGTTATGGCTTCGAGCTTCCCGCACGCCCTGGTCTCACTGCCGCCGAGATGGTGGAGGCCGCCGGACGCGGCGAGATGGACGTGCTCTGGTCGAGCGGCGGCAACTTTCTGGCGACGCTTCCCGATCCCAACTCCGTGCGGTCGGCTCTCGCAAGCACGTCATTGCGCGTGCACCAGGACATCCTGGTCTCGCCCCAGATGCTGGTCGAGGGCGACGAGGTCCTTCTTCTGCCGGCGATGACCCGCTACGAGCAGCCGGGCGGCGGCACCGAAACGACGACCGAGCGCCGCATCGTGCTCAGCCCCGAGATCCCGGGGCCGCGCCCGGGAGAAGCGCGCCCGGAGTGGGACATCTTCGCGGAGATCGGTCGCCGGGCCCGGCCTCTGGCCGCGCCGGGCCTCGGTCTACGCAGCGCCGCGGAGATACGGGAGGAGATCGCCGAGGTCGTGCCGGCGTATGCCGGGATCGAGCGTCTCGCGGCAGGCGGCGACTCGTTCCAGTGGGGCGGGCGTCATCTGTGTGAGGACTGGCGGTTTCCGACTCCCGACGGGCGCGCGCAATTCTCGGACGTCATGCCCGCCGCGGCGGAGCAGCGCCCGGGTCGGTACCAGCTCTCGACGCGGCGCGGAAAGCAGTTCAACTCGATGGTCTGGCGCGAGCGCGACCCTCTCACCGGTGCCGGGCGCGACGCGCTGTTCCTGTCGGCCGTCGACGCAATCGCGCTCGCTGTCACCGAGGGTGATCCCCTCGTCGTCCGCGCGGAGGGTGGTGCGACCGTCCGAGCGCGAGCGCACATTGTGCCGATCCGCGCCGGGAACGTGCAGATGTTCTGGCCTGAGGCGAACCCGCTCATCGCCCAGGGCCGGCGCGACGCGGTTTCTGGTGTTCCCGACTACAACGCGGTGGTCGAGATCTCGCGCGGGTGAGCCGGCCCTCGGGCATCCTGCTCGCTGGCGGTGCCTCGCGACGGTTTGGTCGGCCGAAGATCGTCGAGCCGCTCGACGGCACGCCGCTCTTTCACCGGCCGCTCCGTGCGCTCATCGACGCATGCGACGACATCGTGATCGTGCTCGCACCCGACGCTCTCGGGTTGGCCCTTCCGGACGAGGCAGACAGGGTGTCATTCGCGCGCGATCCGGTCGCATACGAAGGACCCCTCGCGGGTGCGCTGGCGGGGCTCGAACGCGTTCGACGTGAAACCACCCTGCTGGTCGCCGGGGACATGCCTGGCGTGAGTGCAGCGCTCCTCACTCTCATGGCCGGACACGCGACCGGCCTGGCCCGAAACGCGGTCGTGCTGACCGATGAAGGTGACCGGCGTCCGATTCCGGCGGTCCTGGCGGTCGCGCCGGCCCTCGCTCTCGCGCGCAAGCTTCTGGAAAGCGGCGAACGAAGGCTCCGCGCGCTCGTCGAGGGTCTCGAGGCGGAAGGGCTGCCGGAGCCGGTCTGGAGCGTGGTGGATCCGGACGGCGCCTGGCGCCGCGACGTAGATCTACCCGGCGATCTTCCGACGCGACGTGGCTAGGCGGCGCTGCCCCGGTCCAGGCGATCGAACGCGCGCCCGATGTCTTTCAGGATCTCCGCGTTGATATCGGAGGCCAGCTTGTAGCGAACGATGTTCCCCTTGCGCGATGGCTGGACGACGTCAGCCTCGCGGAGCACGCGCAGGTGCTGACTCGTCGCTGAGCGGCTACGGCCGAGGATCCGAGCGAGGTCGCTCGCCGCGAGCTGGTTGTCGCGGAGGGCACGCACGATCTTGAGACGCGTCCCGTCACAGAGGACGTCCAGGAGACGTCGCATCCGGCGCTCGGACATCGGTGACAGGGTTTGCCGCTCCGCGGTCGCGACCGCGACGGGATCAATCGGCTGGGAAGTTAGCGGTTCCATGCTTGGACCTCAACCAACTTGTCGTTTTTCGTACGCTTCTGCATGCATTGGTCGTGCCGGTGCATTTACAGAGCCGGTTCAGCCGCTCCGTAAGTTGCCAATTCGTTACCTCATCGGATATGAAAAGGCTGAATGAGGAAGATCGTGGTCCTAGACGACGACCAGGTCATCCTCGATCTTTTGCAGACGGTTCTGACCGACGCCGGCTACGACACGATCCTCGCACGCGGGCCGGAGGCCGTCCCTTCAGATGCGACTGCCGACCTGGTCATCACGGACCTCGTTCCCTTGAAGGCGTATCAGCGGGAGAGAGCCCTCGGCTGGGTCTCGTCGCTGCGGACGCGCTTCGTTGGTTCGCCAGTTTTCATTCTGACGGCGCACCGCGCCGCCGCTGCGGAGGCCGACATGCTCGGCGCGGACGCGATCGTCACTAAACCCTTCGACGTCGACGCGTTGCTCGCGAAGATCGACGAGCTCTTCAGCTAGACCGAGGACTCACATGCGGAAGACGCCGTAGCGCACGTCCTCGATTGGCGCGTGCCGCGCCGCGGCGAGTCCGAGTGCGAGCACCGTCCGCGTGTCCAGCGGGTCGATGATGCCGTCGTCCCAAAGGCGGGCCGTCGAGTAGTAGGGCGATCCCTGCGTCTCGTACTGCTCGCGGATGCGGCCGCGGAAGGCCTCCTTCTCGGCGTCGTCCTTGAAGGTGCCGACGAGTGAGAGGACCGTGGCGGCCTGCTCGCCTCCCATGACGCTGATGCGCGCGTTCGGCCACATCCAGAGCTGCCTCGGCGAGTACGCCCGTCCGGACATGCCGTAGTTTCCCGCGCCGAAAGACCCGCCGATGATCACGGTGAACTTCGGTACGGTGCTGCACGCGACCGCGGTCACCATCTTCGCTCCGTCCTTCGCGATGCCACCGGTTTCGTACTCCTGCCCGACCATGAACCCTGAGATGTTCTGCAAGAACACGAGCGGCACGCGCCGCTGATTGCAGAGCTCGATGAAGTGCGCGGCTTTGAGCGCCGACTCGCTGAACAGGACCCCGTTGTTCGCGACGATCCCGACGCGGAAGCCCTCGATGCGCGCGAAGCCGCAGACCAGCGTCGTGCCGTACAGCGCCTTGAACTCGTGAAAACGCGAGCCGTCGACGAGCCGCGCGATCACCTCGTGCACGTCGTATTGCGTGCGGATGTCCTGCGGGATCAGCGCGTAGAGGTCGGTCGGGTCGTGCGCCGGCGGCTCCGGCAACACCTTGTCGTCCACGCCCCAGTACGTGGGACGCTCCAGCTGCGCGACGATGTCCCGCGCGATGGCGATCGCGTGCGGATCGTCGAGCGCGAGGTGATCGGCGACGCCCGACACGCGCGTGTGGACGTCGGCGCCGCCGAGGTCCTCGGCGGACACGTCCACTCCCGTCGCGGCCTTCACCAGCGGAGGCCCACCGATGAAGATCGTCCCCTCGCCTTTGACGATCACGGTCTCGTCGCTCATGGCAGGGACGTATGCGCCGCCGGCGGTGGAGGAACCCATGACGATGGCGATCTGCGGGATCGCGAGCGAGGACATCCGTGCCTGGTTGTAGAAGATCCGGCCGAAGTGCTCGCGGTCGGGGAAGACTTCGTCTTGTCGAGGGAGGAACGCTCCGCCCGAGTCGACGAGGTAGAGGCAGGGGAGCCGGTTCTCGAGGGCGATCTCCTGCGCGCGCAGGTGCTTCTTCACCGTGAGCGGGTAATAGGAGCCGCCCTTCACCGTCGCGTCGTTCGCGACGATCACGCACTCGTTCCCGCTGACGCGGCCGATCCCGGTGATGACCCCCGCGCCGGGGGCTTCGTCGTCGTACATGCCGAACGCGGCGAGGGGCGAGAGCTCGAGGAACGCCGTGCCCGGGTCGAGGAGCCGCTCGACGCGCTCGCGCGCGAGGAGCTTCCCCGCCTTCGTGTGACGTTCGCGGGCGCGCTCCGGTCCGCCGAGGCGCGCTGTGGCCAACCGCTCGCGAAGCTCCGCGACCAGGCGCTGCATCGTGTCGCGGTTCGCGCTTGCGGTCTCGTCGCGCCGCACGCTCGTCTGCAGGACGGTCACGCGACGATGCTAGTGCGCGCCGGTCGCGACGGCTCACCCCCTTAGAGTCGGCTCACCGTTGTTGCGTACACTCCAGACGACACAGCGGGAGGGGAAGATGACACCTGAGCTTGACCGTCGCGCGTTCCTGAAGCTTGCCGGAGCCACCGCCATCGTCGCGGCCTGCGGAGGATCCGTTGCGGCACCATCGGCGTCGCCAAGCGGCAAGATCTCGGTCTATTCCGCACTCAACGAGTCGACGAACAACGAGCTGTCCGCCGCATTCACCAAGGCGACCGGCATCGAGATAAGCCTTCTGTCTCTGCCTGCGGCTGGTGATCTGCAAACCCGCATAACGTCGGAAAAGAGCAACCCCCAGGCGGACATCTTCGTCGGAGGCTCGAGCGAGTTCCATGATCCCCTCGGCAAGCAGGGACTCCTCGAGGCGTATCAGTCGCCTAACGCGAAGGACATCGCCGCACAGTTCAAAGAAGCGTCAGGCCTCTGGACGGGCTGGTACACGGGAATTTTCGCCTTCGTGTCCAACACGAGTCGGCTCAATGCGGAAGTCGGCGGGAAGAAACCGGCGACCTGGGACGATTTGCTCGATCCGGCATGGAGCAAGAGGCTCATCGTCCCGGATCCCGTCAAGACCGGCGGCGGGTACATCTTTGTCGCGACGCAGATCTTCCGTTTCAATCGCGACGAGGCGAAGGCGATGGACTACATGAAGAAGCTGCACGCGAACGTCGTTTCGTACGGGCCGAGCTCGCCCGGTGTGATCACGTCGATCGCCAACGCTGAGGCCGCGGGCGCACCGAACTGGGCCCACGACATCCTCACTGAGAAGGCCAAGGACCCCGCCAGGATCGACCTCACCATCCCGAAGGACACCGGCTTCGAGGTCGGTGCCGTCAGCATCGTGAAGGGCGGCAAGAACCTTCCGGCGGCGAAGGCGTTCGTCGACTGGGTCCTCACGAAGGAGGCCGGGGAGCTCAACGTGCGGCTCAGCAAGCGCGGCTCGGTCCGCAAGGACGTCGCGCCGTTCCCAGGCGCTCCGACGCTCGACCAGGTGAGTCTTGTGAACTACGACCGGCAGTGGGCCACGGACAACAAGACCCGCATCCAGAAGCTCTGGCAGACCACGTTAGGCATCCAATAACTATCACGGTCTAGAGGTGCGGAGCCTGCGGCGCGAGCCGGCACTCTTCCTCGCGCTGCTGGCTGTCGCATCTCTCGCGCTCGCGTTCATCGTCTATCCGCAGATCCAGGTAATCCTCACGCCGGGTCCGGATGGCTACGTGTCATTTCTCCAAGAGGGCACCTGGCTCTCTCCGCTACGCAACTCGATCCAGCTCACGGCGCTGTCGACGACGACCGCGGTGCTTCTGGGTTTCGTCTACGCGTACGCGATGGTCTACTCGAACATGCGCTGGAAGCCGTTCTTCCGGCTGATCGGAATCCTGCCGCTCCTCTCGCCACCGTTCGTCGTCGCCGCGGCGTACACGCTCTTATTTGGGGCTCGTGGGATCGTCAGCTACGGCGTCTTCGGGCAGTCGCCGAACATTTATGGCCTGGGTGGCGTATGGGGTGTGCAGACGATCGCGTTCTTTCCGTTCGCCTACCAGCTCATCGCCGACGCTCTCTCACGGAGCGACCCACGCATGGAGCAGGCGGCGCGCAACCTCGGCGCTGGGTCGTGGCGGGTCTTCTGGACCGTGACGCTGCCGCTCTCGCGACCGGGGCTTGGTGCCGCAATCCTCACAACCGCTATCTACATCCTCGAGGACTTCGGGAACCCCCAGCTGATCGGCGGCCAGTTCTACGTTTTGCCGACGCAGGCCTACAACCTGATCTCAGGATTCGGCGAATACACCAGCGCGGCCGCCGTCAGCACCATCCTCCTGCTGCTCGCGCTCGGTCTCTACCTCGGGAAGGTACGTCTCGATGGGGGTCGATCCTTTGTGACGATCTCCGGGCGAGCCTCGTCCATGCCGCGACCGCCTGTGAGTCCCGGCCTTAGCTGGGCGTGCTTCGCCGCCTGCCTCGCCCTTGCCGGGCTGATCCTGCTGGTCTATGGGAGCCTCGTCGTGAGTGCCCTCACGCTCCGCTTCCCGAACAACCTGCAGTTCACCCTCGAGCACTTCCAGTACGTTACGACCGGCACGAACGGCGAGGCCCTGCGGAACACCTTGGTATTCAGCAGTGTTGCGGCAGGCTTCTCGGCAATCTTCGCGCTTTTCGCCGCGTGGCTCGTCCAGCGCGGCCAGTGGCCGGGCAAGCGCGCGCTGGACCTTCTTCTGATCCTCCCGGCCGCGATCCCCGGGATCTTCTTCGGGCTCGGCTACGTCACGGCGTTCAACCAGCGCTGGCTCGACTTCGTCTATCGCGGCTGGCTCATCATCATCGCCTTCATCTTCTGGAACATCCCCGTCGGTTACCAGGCCGCAGTGGCCGGCCTCCGTCAGATAGACCGCTCGATCGATGAGGCCGCCACCAGCCTCGGCGCGTCGAGCATGCGTGGATTCCGCGAGGTGCTACTGCCGATGCTGGGCGGCTCGCTGCGCGTCGGGCTCGTGACGACCTTCGTGCGCGCCGTGACCACGCTCTCCCTCGTGATCTTCCTCTTCACCCCGCCGACGACCGTCGCGACGATCCGGATCTACCAGCTCGTGAACGACCTCAACTGGGGCGCAGCGACGGCATTCACCGTCGCCGACATTGGCATGGCGATCTTGGCCCTATCGATCTTCGCGGTCCTTGCCCGCGGCCGGATCGCGCTGGGGGCCGCGCGTGCCTGAGTGCGGCCTATTTCTCGCGGACTACGCCGAACGTAAGCCCGGCGACCACGTGGCGGCGCGCGAGCACCATCAGCACGAGCGGTAGAAGCATCGCGATGGTCCCGGCCGCGGCCATGTCGTTCCAGATGATCTCGAACTGGGTCACCAGGCCCTGGACGCCGACGGGGAACGTCTGCGCATTCGGCGTGCTGGTCAGGATGAGCGCAAATAGGAACTCGCTCCAGGAGAACGAGAAGACGATGACACCGGCCGCGAGGAGTCCTGGCGTCGCGAGCGGCAAAAGAATGTGCCGGAACGCCGTCCAGCGGCTCGCGCCGTCGGCAAGCGCGGCCTCCTCGATCTCACGAGGTATCTCCGTGAGGAAGCCCTTCAACATCCAGATCGTGAACGGCAGATTGAACAGCGAGTAGATGAAGATGAGCGCGAGCGGCTGGTCGTAGAGCCCGACGGTGCGGACGACCGCGAAGTACGGCACGACGACCGCGATAGGCGGGAGGAAGCGCAACGAGAGCGCCCAGTTGAGGACTCCGGCTCGGACACGCGGCGAGACATCGAGACGCGTGATCGGATACGTGATGAGGAGGCCGACCGTCAGGGCGAGCACCACTGTTGCGCCGCAGACGACGATGCTGTTCCGGAGCAGGATCCACATGCCGCGATCGATGAGCACGTCCGCGTACGGCTGCAGTGTCGGCGCCTCCGGAAAGAGGCTGAGCGTGGCCTGGAACAGCTGGCTTCGGCTCTTGAGCGATGTCGCGATGAGCCAGTAGATGGGGAACGCGTAGAGCACGACGATCACCGCGAGCACTGGCGTGATCAGCACCGCGCGCCACCGTCGCCCGCGCCGCCGCATCCCTATCTCCGCTCCAGCGGAAGCACGCGCGTCACGAGCGAGTACACAACGCTGATCGCGATCAGCACGACGACCGCGAGTGCCGCGGCCTGCCCGTAATCGGAGAACTTAAACTCCACCCGATAGAGATAGAGGCTTAGGAGCTGAGTCGTGTTGCCTGGTCCGCCCCCTGTCAGGATGAAAACGTGGTCGAAGACCCGAAGCACGTCGGCCAGACGGAAGAAGACGATGAGGATCAGCAGCGGTCGTAGGTAGTAGAGCTCGATGCGCCAGAACTGGGACCAGCCCGAGGCGCCGTCGACCTGCGCCGCCTCGATCTCATCGCGGGGGACCGTCAAGAACCCGGAGAAGAGGACCAGGTAGACGAAGGGCGTCCACTGCCAGACGTCCACGCTTGCGACTGCGGGCATCGCCGTGATTGGTTGTCCAAGCCAGTTGATCTCGTCGTGGGTGATGCCGGTGAGCATGAGGATGTGGTTGATCGCGCCGTAGCTTGGCGCATACATCAAGCGTGCGATGACCCCGACCGCGATCGGCGGAATAACCAGCGGGACGATCGCCATCCCAAAGAAGAGCGCCCGCAGCGCCGTGCTCTTGATCCCGCGGTGGACCGCGAGAGCGAGCCCCAACCCGAGAAGGATCTCCGTCGGCAGGACCAGCGCGGCGTAGACCGCGGTCGCCGCGAGCGCTTCATACAAAAGGGGGTTCTCCAGACCGGTGACGTAGTTCTGCAGTCCGACGAAGGCACCCCCGTTGGTGGCCTGCAGCGACTGGATCACGGCGAGTACGAAGGGGTAAGTGACGATCAAGAAAATCGAACCGAGGATCGGCACGAGCATCGTGTAGGCGAGTCGCTCCTGCCGTGTGAAACGGCCGGCCCCCGCTCGGTGGAGAGGGGCCGGCCGCGCCTCAGTCACATTCGGCATCGGGTCGCGGTAGAGGCTACGCCTAGTATCCGGCCCCCTTCATGAGGGTGCGGATCGCATCGGCCGCTTTCTGAACCGCGGCCTCCGGCGTTGCCGTCCCGGCGAGCGCCGCGTTCAGGTTCGTCCCGAGGATCGTCTCGACGGCGTTCCACTGATCGGTTCGTGGGCGCCAGTTCGGGACGGCATCGAGTGATTTCGCGAGCGCAGAGAAGTACGGGTTCTTCTGGTTCAACGCGGAATCGTTGAGGAGGCTCTTGCGAGCCGGGATGCCGCCATTGTCGACGTAGGTCTTCTGCGTCTCGGTCGACGTGAGCCAGGTGATGAAGTCCGCGGCGGCCTGGCCGTTCGGCGAGGCCTTCGGAACCCCGAGGAGCCAGTTGCCCATCATGCCGACGCCCTTCCCACTCGGGCCCGCCGGCATCGGGATGTACGCGACCTTGCCCACGACCTGCGACACGGAGGCGTTCTGAATGACGCTCGTGATCTCACCCGGCCAGACCGTCGATTGATAACCCTGGCCGATGGCCATCAGGCGGTCACGGTCTGCCGCGTCGGTGCTCTCCGGGCCCGGCTGCGCGGCCGCCTTGAGATCCTGCACCAGGAACTTGACGGCTTTGAGCGATGCGGCGTTGTCGATGGTCACGTTCCAGTTCTGGTCGAAGACATCGCCGCCGAACGACCACAGGATCGGCAGGAAGTCCGCGACGACCGGGTTGGTGGCTTTGCCACGGACGAGGTAGCCATAGAAGTTTGCGGCCTTGTTCTTGTCCGCATTCGCCTTGACCTCGTCCCAGGTCTTGGGGGCCGCGCCCTTGTCAGAGCGGTACATGAACATCTCGACGTTGCCGACGATGGTGATCCCGATGAGATGCGCTGCCTTGCCCTTCGCGGCGGGCGGAACCGCGCCGCGCGGCGGCGGCCACGTCCCGACGTCGTAGACCACGTCCGGAATGTCCGAGTCGCGCTTGAAGCCATAGCTCGAGTCGAGTGGCTGGAGCGACTCATCCGTGCCGAACTTCGGCATCCACGGGTCGTCCATCATCACGAGGTCGTACGTGGCGCTGTTCGCTTTGAACGTCGTGACGAGCTTTTCGTAGAGCTGGTCGTACGGGAATTCGACGATCTCGATCTTGATGCCGGTCTTTTGCTCGTAGAGCGGCGCGACCGCCTTGAGGGCCGCGTCCTCGTTGCCCTGTACCGCCGCGATGGTCAGCTTCGCCGGCTTTTGCCCGCTCCCGGGAGCCTGCTGGCACGCTCCGATCAGGAGCGCCGCGATGACCAGAGCGGCCCATTTGATCCTTCTCATATCTCCCTCCAATCGTCCATGCGCAGGGCAAGCCTCGTCTCCGATGTCACCTCCCTTTGTGTGACGCTCTCGTTTCCTCGGACCGGCCGCTCATCGTACGCTCGCTCGGCCAGACAGCACGTGAGCGGCCGAGTGATGTCGGAGGAGGTGACCGTGGCTAGCGAGCCGCATCTGCGGGTATCCCACGTGACGAAGCGCTTCGGTGGCGTGACCGCGGTAGACGACGTGTCCTTCGACGTACCCAAAGGCGCGTTCGCGACCCTCCTCGGTCCCTCCGGATGCGGCAAGACGACCACCCTCCGGACGATCGCCGGCTTCTACGACCCGGATCACGGCGACATCGAGATCGCCGGCCGACGCGTCAACGATCTTCCGGCGCACCGCCGCGGGACGGCAATGGTCTTTCAGGACTACGCGCTCTTTCCGCACATGACCGTGCGCGACAACGTCGCGTACGGCTTGCGCGTGGCGCACGTTTCGCGCTCAGATCGTGAACGGCGCGTCGCCGAGACCATCGCGTTCGTCGGTCTCAAGGGGCTCGAGGACCGCTGGCCGAACCAGCTTTCAGGCGGGCAGCAGCAGCGCGTCGCGGTGGCGCGCGCACTAGTCATCGAGCCGCAAGTCCTCCTGCTCGATGAGCCGCTTTCCAATCTCGACGCGAAGCTCCGCGAGCAGCTTCGGGTCGAGATGCGGATCCTCCAACGACGCCTCGGGATGACCTTCGTCTACGTGACCCACGACCAGGAGGAAGCGCTCTCGCTCTCCGACTGGATCGCGGTCATGAACGCGGGAAAGGTCGAGCAGGCAGGGGCGCCGTGGGAGATCTACTACCACCCGAAGACCGCGTTTCTCGCCGATTTCGTCGGCGCGGTGAATCTCGTGGCCGCACGTGTTGAAGACCTCGCCGACGGGATGGTGACCGTCCGGTTCGGCGCGCATCAAGCCGTGGTGCGACGTCCGGACGCCGAGCTGCGTACCGGACAGGATGTACGTCTCTGCGTGCGGCCGGAGAGCTTCGCGATCGCACCGGCCGGCGCTCCTACGACCGGGATCGCCCTGCCTGGAGCGATCGTTCGCCGCGCGTTCCTTGGCGACACGATGCGGTACTGGGTGAAGGTCGACGATCGCGAGTGGATCGTCGATCAGCCCGATCCCGGTGGGAGCGCGACACTCGACGGGCCCGTCTCGCTCTCGCTGCGGCCCGATCGCGTCCACGTCATCGCCGAGTAGCGGTTTGCTTGACGCTAGGGGCTGGGCGCGGCCTCGCGGGGCTGGGCCGTCCAGCGATAGCGGTGCTCGGGCCGTCCGGACGATCCGTAGCGCATCGAGATCCCGACCGCGCCCGAGCGGGCGAGGTGATCGAGATAGCGGCGTGACGTCACGCGACTGATGCCGGTCGCGCGCGCGATGTCGACCGCGGACACATCCTCGGTCGCGCCACGGACGGCCCTCACGACCAGCGCGAGGGTCGTCGGCGAGAGTCCCTTCGGGAGCGAGACCGTCGAGTCGGACCGCAACAGACCGTAGATGCGGTCGACCTCGTCCTGGTCGAGCTCCTGGACCTGCGACAGTCGCGCCTGCATCGCGACGTAGCTCTCGAGCTTCTCGCGGAACGCGCTGAATTGGAACGGCTTCACGAGATAGTGGATGACGCCACCCTGCAACGCCTCGCGCAGCGTCTCGACGTCCTTATCGGCGGTGATCGCGATCACGTCGACGTGATGGCGGCCGGGCGCGTGCAACGCGCGCAGCACCTCGAGCCCAGAGCGGTCGGGCAGGTAGATGTCCAAGAGCACGAGGTCGGGTCGGCTCTCTTCCGCTAGACGAAGCGCCTCGAGCGCCGTGTGTGCTTCCGCCACGACGGTGAAGCCCTCGAGCCGCTGGACGTACGCGCGGTGGATCTCGGCCACGCGGAAATCGTCCTCGACGATGAGCACCCGGATCATCGCGAGACCGCGGCCGCCGAGGGTAGGAGCGCGGTGAACACCGCGCCTCCCTCGTTGTTCACGCGCAGCCACCCACCGCGCCGCTGCGCGACCTGCCGCGCGAGCGCGAGGCCCAATCCCTGATGTGACGTGCCGGTCTTGGTGGTGAAGCCCTCTTCGAAGATCTCCTCGCCGAGCGCAGAACCGATACCCGGACCCGAGTCGCGGACGCGCACGCCGACACCTTCGGGTCCGGCCTGCACCGCGACCTCGACCCATCCCGGAGCGGGAGAGCCCGCGACCGCGTCCACCGCGTTGTCAACGAGGTTGCCGACGACCGTCACCAGGTCGCGGGCATCCGCGGCATCGGCCGGAAGTCGCGTCTCGCCCGCGAGGCGGAACTCGACGCCCCGCTCATTCGCGATCGCCGCCTTCGCGAGAAGTAGTGCCGCGAGCGCAGGGTCTCCGATCCGCTCGTGCACGAGATCGACGAGCTCCTGATGAACGAGGGCCGTGCGGGTGATGAAGCGGACGGCCTCGTCGGCACGGCCGAGCTCGATGAGGCCTGCGACCGTGTGCAGCTTGTTCGAGAACTCATGCGCCTGCGCGCGTAAGGCATGCGCGAGGCTGCGGACACCGTCGAGCTCGCGCAGCACTCCCTCAAGCTCGGTCCGGTCGCGGAGCGTCACGACGGCCCCGACGGTCTCGCCGCGGACCACGGCGGGCATGCGGTTCGCCACGAGGACGCGGTCCCGAGCGAGCAGCATCTGATCGCTTCCGCCACGGCTGCCGGTCAGGACGTCGCGCATCCGCCCGGCGGGGACGCACTCTTCGATCTTTCGTCCCTCGACGGGACCCTCGAAGCCGAGGAGCCGACGAGCTTCGTCGTTGACGAGCGTGATGCGGCCCTCTCGGTCCGTCGCCACCATTCCTTCGCGGATGCCGTGCAGCATCGACTCGCGCTGCTCCAGCAGCGCCGCGATGTCGCTCGGCTGGAGACCGAAGGTCTGACGCTTCAGACGTCGTGCGAGGAGCAGCGATCCGGCGATCCCCAGGCCGAGAGCGAGCGCGACATTTCCGCCGATCACCGGCATCCACGTGAGAACCGTCGCTTTGACCTGTTCCTCGAGGAAGCCGACCGACACGATGCCGATGACCTGGCCCTGCGCGCCGAAGATCGGCACCTTCGCGCGGACGGACCAGCCGAGGGTGCCCTGCTCGATGCCGACCCACGACTGGCCCTGCAGAGCCGGCGACGGATCCGTCGAGACTCGCTGCCCGATCTGATCAGGGTTGGGATGCGAATACCGGATGCCGTCAGTGTTCGCGACGACCACGAACGAGGCGGCCTCGCTCTTCCGGATGGCCTCGGCGATCGGTTGGATCACGGCGGACGGCTTGGGATCGGCGAAGGCCTCGATCACGTCGGGCATGGCCGCGACCGAATGACCGATGGCGAGCGAGCGCTTTTCGTACTCCTCGGTGACCTGCTGGCTCACCAGCGAGTACGTAATTAGCGCGCTGGCCAGAACGATGGCGGCGATGACAGCCACCTGGAAGAAGAGCACCTGGGACGCAAGCTGGCGTGGTCGCACGCCCACATGTTGCTCTCCGGTAGGTCCCCTCGCAGCGCGAGCGAAATGACCAGAAAGACCGGAAGGACCGAATGGCTAGGCGGGAAGCCCGGCGGCCCGCAGGCTCTCGCCGATGGCGGCGGCGATCGAGCTCCGGCATGTCACCAAGCGTTTCCTCACGCCCTCCGGGACCGCATACACGGCTCTGCGCGATCTCGATCTCGCGGTTCAGGACGGTGAGTTCTGCGCGGTCGTCGGACCGACCGGGTGCGGGAAGTCGACCACCCTCGCTCTCATCTCGGGCCTCGAGCCACCGAGCGAGGGTGAGGTTCTTGTCGGCGGTGCACCGGTGGAAAAGGTGGGCCGTGACGTTGGTTACGTCTTCCAGGCGGACGCGGTCTTTCCGTGGAAGAGCGTGCTCGACAACGTCGCGACAGGCCCGCGTTTCCGCGGCATCGAGCGACGCGAGGCGGATGAGCGCGCACGCGATTGGATCAGACGGGTCGGCCTCGCGGGTTTCGAGCGGTACTACCCCCATCAGCTTTCCGGCGGCATGCGCAAACGCGCGGCGCTCGCGCAGACGCTCATCAACGAGCCGCGTTTCCTCCTGATGGACGAGCCGTTCAGTGCGCTCGACGTGCAGACCCGCACGCTCATGGAGAACGAGCTCCTGCAGCTCTGGTCGGCTACCCGCGCATCGGTGGTCTTCGTGACGCACGACCTCGAGGAGGCGATCGCGCTCGCCGACCGCGTTGTCGTCATCACCGCCGGACCGGGCACCGTGAAGGGCGTGTATCGCGTCGATCTGCCGCGGCCGCGGAACGTCGCCGAAATCCGGTTCCAGCCGGAGTTCTCGCGGATCTACCAGGAGATCTGGAACGACCTCCGAGACGAGGTGCTCGTGAGCTATGAGCGCTCTAAGCGCGTCGTCTCGTAGCGCGTTCGTCGGCCCCGAGCCGACGAGCAGCGATCTCGCTCGCCGGCGAGCGCGGACGAATCGTCGCCTGCTCGTCAACGGACTACGCGTCGCGTTCGCCGTGGTCGTCCTCGGCTTCTGGGAGATTGGGACGACCATCGATGCGATTCACAAGGATGGCCTCTGGATAGATCCCTTCTTCTACGGCAGGCCATCCGGCATCGCAAGCCAGCTGTCGACCTGGATTCAGAACGGCACGGCGCAAGGGCCGCTCTGGCTACAGATCGCGACCACTCTTGAGGAAGCATTCCTCGGATTCCTCATCGGCGTGGTCCTGGGCGTTGTCTTCGGCGTCGCCCTTGGGCGAGTCCGCCTGCTGTCCGATGTTTTCGCTCCATACATCAAAGCGCTCAACGCGATGCCCCGTGTCGTGCTCGGCTCAATCTTCATCATCACCATCGGGTACGGCATCTGGTCAAAGGTCGCGCTCGCCGTCGTCCTCGTGTTCTTCGTCGTCTTCTTCAACGCGTTCCAGGGCGTGCGTGAGGTGGACCGCGTGCTCATCGCCAACGCCCGCATCCTCGGCGCGAGCGAACGGCAGCTCTCTACGCACGTGATCCTGCCGTCCGCGCTCTCCTGGATCCTCGCGAGTCTCCACACGAGCTTCGGCTTCGCGCTCGTCGGCGCGGTCGTGGGCGAGTACCTCGGCGCGATCCACGGGATCGGCCTGATCATCGCGACGGCGCAGGCGACCTTCAACCCCAACGGCGTCTTTGCCGCGATGTTCATCCTCGCGGTCGTCGCGCTCACGGCCGAGGTAGCCCTGACCTGGCTCGAGGGCCGTCTCATCAAATGGCGCCCCAACACGCTCGAAGTTCCACGCATCTAAGCAAAGGGAGGAACGCGAATGCAGCGAACCATCGCGACACTCGGCGTCATCGCGACGATCATCTTGGCCGCCTGCGGCGGCGCGACCAACAACGCGGGGACGAGCCCCACGGCCAGCACCGCAGTCAGCGCATCGGCCGCCGCGACCCCGGTCCCGGCGTCCCTGACGATCATGGTGGGTGGGCTCAACAAGCAGATCTATCTGCCGAACAAGCTCACCGAGGCGCTCGGGTACTTCAAGGATCAGAACCTGACGGTGAACCTCATCGACGAGCCGTCGGGCAAGGACGCCACGTCGGCGCTCATCGCGGGGGAGGTCGAGGCATCCTCGGGTTCGTACGACCACACCATCGACGTGGCGGGTCTCGGCAAGAACCTCGTCGAGGTGGTGCAGCTCCTGCGCGCGCCCGGCGAGGCTGAGATGGTGGCGACCGCGAAAGCGAACGACATCAAGGGACCGGCTGACTTCAAGGGCCGCAATCTCGGCGTAACGTCGATCGGCTCGGGCACCCACGGTCTCACGCAGTACCTCGCCAGCACCAAGGGCATCACGCCCGACCAGTTCACACCGGTTCCGGTCGGCGCCGGCGACACCTTCATCGCGGCGATCAAGCAGGGGACGATCGACGCGGGCATGACGACCGAGCCGACGATCTCGCGCCTGCTGAAGTCCGGCGATGCGAAGGTCCTCATCGACCTCCGGACGCCCGAGCTGACCCGCGCCGCCCTCGGCGGCGATTACCCGTTCATCTCGGTCTACATGCGCGCCGACTGGGTCGCCCAGAACAAGGGCGTCGTCCAACGCGTCGTAAACGCGTACGTGAAGACGCTCAAGTGGATCGCGACCCACTCACCGGCGGAGATCGCCGACAAGCTTCCGGCCGACTACTACGCCGGGGACAAGGATCTCTACCTCTCCGCCCTCACCGGCAGCATGCCGATGTACAGCCCCGACGGGAAGATGCCCGCCGGCGCACCGGACTTCATCCTCAAGGTGCTCCAGACGTACAACCAGAACGTCAAAGGCAAGACGATCGACCTGACGAAGACCTGGACCAACGAATACGTCGACGCGGCGAAGTAAATCGAAAGTCGAGGGTGAGTTGGCTGATGGCGAGCAGCGCGGGGGTCTTCCGAGCGAGCGGCCCCTAACTGGCGGTCCATCGCGATCCCCCCGGGGCCGAGCGAGGAAGACACCCGCGATGCTCCGCCTTTGGCCACCTCTATATCTCGATCAGCGTTCCGTCGGTCGTGTGCTCGAGCTCGAGGTCGGAAAGATGTGCGAGCGTCTCGGCACCGAGGTGGGTGAGCACGATCCGCTTCGCCTCGAACTCGTCGCGATGCGTCATCACTTGTTTGTACGAGATGTGCGCCGGGTCGTCCCGGTCGAAGTACGAGGCCTCGCAGATGAAAAGGTCCGCGCCCTTCGAGACGGCCGCGAGCTCCTCGGTCCAGCGCGCGTCGCCCGAGTACGCGATGAGCTTTCCGCCGACCTCCACACGCAGGCCGTGCGGTTCGGCCAGACGCACGTGACGGATCGGCAGAGCGCTGACGCGAGCGCCGCCGAGCTCGATCGGCTCGCGGCCCAAGACCCGCGTGCGTAGGGGAAACCCGAGCTGCACCGGGCCGAAGAAGTCCGGGTAAAGGGCCTGCTCCGTCGCGCGGAGGCGCTGCTCGAGCGAAGGGGGCCCCGCGCAGACGAGCTCCTTCTTGCGGCCGGCGAAGTGCTGCTCGATCACGAGGAAGGTGATGCCACCGAAGTGGTCGCCGTGGAGATGGGTCACGGCGACGGCGTCGATCGTCGCGGGGTCGACGTGCTTCTTGATCGCCGGCAGCGCCGATCCGCCGCAGTCGAGGAGGAGCGACACCCCAGGCGCCGTCACGTGGATCGCGGCGTTCGCTCGGCCACCGTCGCTGAAAGCGTTTCCGCTCCCGAGGAAATGGACGCGGACGGTCACGCGATCTCTTTGACGGCGACCGGCCGATGCTCCTGAAGTGATCGTCGCGCGGCGAGGGCGATGCGGAGCGCCTCCATGCCGTCACTGACCGTGCAGGCGTTCTCGGCTTCGCCGCGGGCGAACCGCAGGAAGTGCGCGAGCTCCGCTCGGTAGGCCGCGTCGAAACGCACGAAGAAGGTCGGATACGCCGGGTTCTTCATCTTCGGTCCGTCGCGCTCGACCGACGTCATCGGCGTCCGCGGATCGAGTCCGACGGCGATCGTGTCCTTCGCTCCGTAGACCTCGACGCGGATGTCGTAGCCGGCCTCGTTGTGACGCGCGGCCTGGAGCAAGCCGACGGCACCGCCACGCAGCTTCAAAACCGCGCCGGACGTCGCGACGTCGCCCCACTTCGCGTACTGCGGGAACCCGAGAGTCGACCCGGTCGCGTAGATGTCATCGACCTCGTCGCCGAACATCCAGCGCGTCACGTCGAAGTCGTGGATGAGCTGATCCACGAACTGCCCGCCCGAGGTCTCCGCGTACGCGTCGGGCGGCGGCAGCGCGTCCCGGCTGGTCATGTGAAAGCTGTACACGGTGCCGAGCTCGCCTGCGCCGACTCGGCGCCGCGCCTCCTGAAATCCAGAATCGAAGCGGCGCTGGAAGCCGATCTGCACGCGGCCCTTCGTCTTCTCGACGTGGTCGACGATGCGTTTTGTCGACTCGAGGTCGAGAGCGATCGGCTTCTCGCAAAACACCGGGAGACCTTTGTCGAGCGCGCGGCGGATCAGATCGGCGTGGGTCCCGGTCGGTGTCACGATCACCGCGGCATCCACGCCGGAGAAGGCATCGTCGATGGTCGCCGCGTGCTTGGCGCCGAGCTCCTTCGCGAGGCTCGCCGCCCGCGCCGAGTCGGCATCGTTGATGCGGAGCTCGTCGACGCCGGGGAGCGCGCGGAGGACCTTGGCGTGGAAGGCGCCGAGCCGGCCGACGCCGAGGATCGCGATCTTCACTCGGCGCGACTCTAAACTGCGAATCTCTTTGACGCAGATGAAGCTCGCGGGCGCGCCGATCTCGTGGGGCGTCTGTGAGGTGCCCGATTGGGGCCTGCAGCTCGCTCCGGACCGTGTCCTCGCGGACATGCGTGCCCTCGGCCTTCGCGCGACCGAGGCGGGACCGCCCGGATTCCTTCCGGCCGATCCCGCGAAGGCACGCGCGCTGCTCGACTCGTGCGGGCTTCGGCTCATCGGCGGTTTCGTCACCGCGGTGCTGCACGAGAGCGCGCGCCGTGCGGACGAGCTCGCCTCGGTCAAGCATCAGGCGGAGTGGCTCGCGGCGGGCGGATCCGAGCTCGTCGTCCTTGCCCCGGCGCTGGCCCAGACCGGCTACGCCGGAGCGACGGAGATTCCGGACGGCGCGTGGCCGGTGCTCCTCGAGGGCATCGACCGCGTCGCTGAGATCGCCGGCTCGTACGGTCTCGGCGTCGCCGTGCATCCGCACTGGGGCACCGCGATCGAGCGGCCTCAGCACATCGAACGGTTCCTTCAACGGAGCGCGCACGCGCTATGCCTCGACACGGGTCACATCGCGCTTGGTGGCGCAGACCCGCTCGAGGTCGCGCGGAAAGCGGGACCGCGCGTTCGGCACGTTCACCTCAAGGATGTGGATGGCGCGCTCGCCGCGCGGGTCCGCAGCGGAGCCGTGTCCTACAACGACGCGGTCCGCGCCGGCCTCTTCCGTCCGCTTGGCGACGGTGCGGGCCGCATCAAGGAGGTGCTCGAGCACCTGCGCGGAGCGGACTACGGAGGCTGGTACGTTCTCGAACAGGATGTGATGCTCGATGCCGACCCCGCACCGGGGCCGCCCGGCTGGATCGCGCAAAGCGCCGCGTTCGCGAGGAAGCATGCCTAACCTCGAGGTCATCACCATGGGGCGTGTCGGCGTCGACCTGTACCCCGAGCAGATCGGTGTGACGTTGGCGGAGGTCCGCACGTTCGCGAAGTCCCTGGGTGGCAGCCCCACCAACGTCGCGGTCGCCGCCGCGCGCCTCGGGCGGCGCGCCGCCGTCATCACGAAGGTCGGCGACGATGGTTTCGGCGTGTACGTGCGGCGCGCGCTCGCGGAGTTCGGGGTCGACGCACGATGGGTCGGGACGGACGCCGCGCTTCCGACGCCGCTCGTCTTCTGCGAGATCTTCCCCCCGGACCGCTTCCCGGTGTACTTCTACCGCGAGCCGAAGGCGCCCGACATGAACATCGCGCGCGAGGAGCTCGACCTCTCCGCCATCGCAGCGGCGCCGGTGTTCTGGACGACGGGCACGGGCCTTTCGGATGAGCCCAGCCGCACCGCCACGCTCGCCGCGCTCGACGCGCGTCAGCGGCGCGACTTCACGATCCACGACCTCGATCACCGCCACCACCTCTGGCACGAAGGCGACGATGCGCGACGCTGGGCGCGCGAGGCCGCGAAGCGCGCGACGGTCGTCCTCGGAAATATCGAGGAGTTGGAAATGGCGACGGGGACGCGTAACCCAGTCGCCGGCGCGGCGGCGCTGCTCGATCTCGGTGCGAAGATCGCGATCGTCAAACGCGGCGGCGAGGGCGTCTACGCCCGGACCGCGAGTGAGGAAGTCACCGTGCGGCCGGTGGAAATACCGGTGCTGAACGGGCTCGGCGCGGGTGACGCGTTCGGCGGCGCGCTCTGCCACGGGCTCCTCGCGGGCTGGCCGCTCCGGCGCACGCTCGAAGCTGCGAACGCGGCCGGGGCGATCGTTGCGTCGCGCCTCGCCTGCGCCGACGCCATGCCGACGCTCGCCGAGATCGAGACGGTCCTGGCGCGAAAGGTTTCGGCGTGACGCGGCTGACCATGGCGCAAGCGCTCCTCCGATTCCTCGCCTCGCAGTACGTCGAGCGCGACGGCGTCGAGCAGCGATTCTTCGCCGGCATGTGGGGCATCTTCGGACACGGCAACGTCGCGGGGATCGGAGAGGCGCTCTTCGAGTCGCCGGGCCTGCTCCCGTACCACATGGCGCGGAACGAGCAGTCGATGGTCCACAGCGCGGTCGGGTACGCGCGCCAGAAGGATCGCCTCCAGACCTTCGCCTGCACGTCGTCGATCGGTCCGGGCGCGACGAACATGATCACCGGCGCGGCGCTTGCGACCGTGAACCGGCTTCCGGTGCTCCTGCTGCCCGGCGACGTCTTCGCCTCGCGTGTCTCAGATCCCGTCCTGCAGCAGCTCGAGCAGCCGTCGCGCGGCGACGCGAGCGTGAACGACGCCTTCCAACCGGTATCGCGCTACTGGGACCGGATCGTGCGCCCGGAGCAGCTCGTGCCCGCGGCGATCGCGGCGATGCGCGTGCTCACAAGTCCAGCCGACACCGGCGCGGTCACCCTGGCGCTGCCGCAGGACGTGCAGGCGGAGGCCTACGACTACCCGGATGAGTTTCTCTCCAAGCGCGTGTGGCACGTGGAGCGCCGCCCGCCCGATCCCGCGGCGTTGGCGCGCGCCGTGGCCGCCATCCGATCGGCGAAGCGGCCGCTCGTCGTGGCCGGCGGTGGAGTCATCTATTCCTGCGCGTCAGATGCGCTGCGCCGGTTCGCGGATGAGACCGGCATACCCGTCGCCGAGACGCAGGCCGGCAAGGGATCCCTGCCGTACGACCATCCCGCGTCGCTCGGTGCGATCGGCGCGACGGGAACGTCCGCGGCGAACCGCGTCGCAAAGGATGCGGACCTCGTGATCGGGATCGGCACTCGATGGAGCGACTTCACGACCGCGTCGAAGACGGTCTTCCAGGACCCGAACGTGCGCTTCGTGAACGTGAATGTCGCCGAGCTCGACGTGTACAAGCAGGGCGGGATCGCCGTCACGGCGGATGCGCGGGTGACGCTCGAGGCGCTCGCGGGGATCGGTTACCGGGTGGATCCGGCATATCGCGAGAACGCCGCACGGCTCGCGAAGGAGTGGGACGCCGAAGTCTCGCGCCTCTACGCACTCGCGCATTCGCCGCTGCCGGCGCAATCGGAGGTCATCGGCGCGGTGAACGACTTCTCCGCGCCGACCGACGTGGTGGTCTGCGCCGCGGGGTCCATGCCCGGAGATCTGCACAAGCTCTGGCGGACGCGCGATCGGAAGCAGTACCACGTCGAGTACGGCTACTCGTGCATGGGCTACGAGATCGCGGGTGCCCTCGGTGTGAAGCTCGCGGCACCCGAGCGCGAGGTCTATGCGCTCGTCGGCGACGGCTCGTACCTCATGCTGAGCGAAGCGATCGTCACGTCGCTCCAAGAGCACGCCAAGCTCGTCGTCGTGCTCGTGGACAACCACGGATTCGCCTCGATCGGCGGACTATCGCGATCGCTCGGGACGGACGGGTTCGGCACGCAGTTCCGCGAGTCGCGGCCCGGAGTGCGCGGCCTCGACAGCGAGCGCGATCCGGCGCCGTATCTGCCGGTCGACCTCGCGGCGAACGCCGAGAGCCTCGGGGCGCACGTCATTCGCGCGCGCACGATGTCCGAATTGCGCGACGGGCTCTCCGCCGCGAAGAGCATCGACCGCACGGTCGTGATCCATATCACTGTCGACCGCTACGTCGCGGTCCCGAGCTACGAGACGTGGTGGGAGGTCCCGGTCGCGGCGACGTCGGAGACCGCGAGCGTGCGCGACGCGCGCAAGAGCTACGAGAAGGCGAAGCAGAAACAGCGGCGTTACCTGTGAGCTCGTTGCTCGTGCGCGGTCAGGACGGCGGCGTCTCGGTCAGCCCGGAGTCGGCGGGCTGGCGCTATGTGAGCTTCAACGCGCTCCGTATCTCAAGCGGCGGCCGGTTCGAGCTGGAGACGGCGGGGTCCGAGGCGTGCATCGTCGTGATCACGGGCCGGTGCGCGGTGCGCATCGGCGAGGTTGGCTGGCCGCACGTCGGAGAGCGCGTGTCGCCCTTCGACGGCCCGCCGCACGCGATCTACGCGCCTCCCGGCATGACCGTCGAGATCGCCGCGCATTCGGGGGACGTCGAGATCGCGATCGGATCCGCACCCGCGACGCGTGGCGACCCCGCGCGGCATATCCGGCCGTCGGACACGCGGCGCGAGGTCCGCGGCATGGGAAACATGGAGCGGACCATCCATCACATCCTCATGGAGGACGCCGCCGCGGAATCGCTCCTGGTGACCGAGGTCGTGACGCCCGCGGGGAACTGGTCGAGCTACCCGCCGCACAAGCACGACACCAACGACCCGCCCAACGAGACGCAGCTCGAGGAGACCTATTACCACCGCCTGCGGGACACTCGCGGGTTTGCGCTGCAGCGCGTGTACACGGCGGACCGGTCGCTCGACGAGACCGTGGCGGTGCGCGACGGCGATCTCGTGCTCGTGCCGCGTGGTTTTCACACCGTATCCGCGGCGCCGGGGTACGAGCTCTACTACCTCAATGTCATGGCGGGCCCGGTCCGGCGCTGGTGCGTCACCTTCGACCAAGAGCACGAGTGGCTCCGGCGGTGAAGATACCGCTCCGAGCGGTGCTGTTCGATTGGGGCGACACCCTCTTTCACGCGCCCCATGCGCCGGAGGTGATCGTCTCCTTCGCGCGATCCTCAGGCGTGACCGTATCGGACGAGCGAGCGCGCCAGATGTGGGACGAGATCTGGACCATCGGCAAGACGCCGGAGGAGATCGCGAAGGGCCGAGACCTTTCGCCGGAGGCTCATCGTCGTGTGTGGATGGATCTCTTTGCGCGGCTCGACCGCGTGGTCCCGGGGGTCTCGCGGGCTTTGTACGACCGCGTGATGGACCCGCATTCGTGGGTCCCCTACGCCGACACGCGCGCGACGCTCGAGGCGGTGCGCGCCCGTGGGTTGCGCGTCGGGGTGGTGAGCAACGTCCCGGCGGATCTCCGGCCGGTCTTCGCGAAGCACGGTCTCGATCGGCTCGTCGACTCGTATACGCACTCGTTCGAGGTGGGCGCGGAGAAACCGAGCCCCGCGATCTTTCTGGCGGCCGCGAAGTCACTGGGCGTGAAGCCCAGCGAGACGCTGATGGTGGGAGACCACGCCGTTGATCGCGGCGCGGAAAGCGCGGGGATGCGCGCGTTCATCTTGCCAACGGAGTTTGATGGGGATGTGCGTGGATTGGATCGCGTGCTGGTGTTGCTTCCCAGTTGACTCCTGCTGCGACCCCGGCGCGACTCGAACGCGCGACTCCTTCCTTCGTAGGGAAGTGCTCTATCCACTGAGCTACGGGGTCAGTGGGTCAATTCTAGCGAT